>CENI01006660.1_pt1 | contig 14800 bp, 28 predicted proteins | sample 530161 | NCBI WGS metagenome assembly CENI01 (sample SAMEA2591107, study PRJEB7988) | marine metagenome | isolation source: saline water (ENVO:00002010), including | reverse complement strand
CGCCCCTGAATGCCTAGTGCAACCAAAGCCACCATCAATCATGATGTATTCATCATCTTTTCTATATTCTTTAAAGTCATGTCTGTTAAAGCTAAATAATTTAGTTCCATCAGAATGCTCTACATAATTAATATTCATATTACATTCTCTTTAATTAGTATTTCTTTCACCTTAACTATTAAATCTTCGATGCTTCCATTATTGTCAATTACATAACTCCAATCTTGATAATTATCTAAAGCTGTTTCTGAGATATGTGAAGATGAATTATCACTACCTCTATTAACTCTAATTAATATTCCATCTCTATCTTTAATAGCCTGAGCTTCATTTTCAAAACGTACATCTGTGATGATCCAGTTAGGTAAATCACCAAAAATTTCTTCTTTACCAGCTAAACCTTTTTTATTAACTTCATCATAATATCTATTCTCCCAATGAGAAGGCCTTATATAATCAACAAATAAGCTATTTATCCAAATGTTAGGATGTATGGTTTGTCTTCCAGCTTCAGTCCCTAGCAATTGGAGGATTTTTCTTGGAGTGAGCTTAATAATTTGCTTTTTATGAATATATGCTACTCTACCTTTAGCATCTAATAGAGTATCAGTATCAAAATTAGAATCAAAAATACCTGTAACCTCATCAAAACCATCAGAATAAGTTATTTGCAGCTTATCCCACTCTTTTCCTAGCGGAGTATTCTTAAAGTCATGATCTTCTAATTGCTCCCTATCACAACCTAGAAGCAAACAAACTATGTCTTTGAGCTTATCTGCAAACTTTTTTATCTCAAATCCAGACTCTTTCCTTACATTGGTCATTCCCCTGATCCCTTTAGGAGCAAACCACATATCATATTCAGTAACAAGTTGCTCTAAAGAAAACTTTCCTATGTGGCTCTCTAGTTTGTTTTCTTTGCTCTTATTTAGCCAAACTAAAGCTTGAATTATATTGCCAACTAAATCTTTGCCGGAGCCAATACGACCTGAAGTACCTATTATCATATTTGTTACAATTTATTACATTGTAAAGATACGCAAGAAAAAGATAATTTAAAAGGTAGCTTCCCAATTTTCTTCAAAAGGGGGATGAAATTGGATAAATAAGTAAGTGTCTTGGTGAGAGGCGAGGGAGTGCCATTCGTTAGCCTCGAACCTAAATGACTCAGTTTCTTTTAGTCTTTTTTTGTAGCAAGGTGTTTCTATTGTTACTTCCCCTTTCAATATAATGGCTGTCTCTATATTTTCATGAAAGTGAGGAGGGAATTTCTTGTTAGCTGGGATAAAATAGAGTACTGCGTATATTTCGTCTCCAACAGGGACTTTTTTGATTAAATCGCCCTCAACTACATTAAAGTTATCCCATTGGTCTGATATTGATCTGCCTACTATCTTAGTGGGAAAATTGAGCTCTCCTTTTCTAAAGAAAGCTTCTTTAATGCTATGCATTGCCGAATCAAAAGCCAATTTAGCTTTCATTGAATAGCTTTTTGATCTCTTCAGTCTTTTCTTTTATTGAATCTAGGTCTGGCTTTATTTTTTCTCTAACATCATTAGGCATGGATTTAACGTTAGCGTATGTATCATCTAGCAAAGATGTTAGTCTAGTCGCTAACTCTACCATTTGCTTCCCCATATCTTGATTGATATGTATTTGAACTTGATACTGCTTCCATAAAATACTTAGTGCTGTTATGAGTAGCAAACACAAAGTTCCTAGAGCCCCATACTCTGCCAGATTATCCATTAAACAAAATAATAATTATAAGAGAATACGGTCTAGTATTAATGACTAGGCAAATATAGTTAAGCGCAATGTATTAAAAAAACTTATGAGCACAATAAATTTTAATTATCTATGCTTCGTAACTTTTATCACCAAACTGTATCTTAACTTTAGATTTTCTCTCAACTTTTTTCTTCCCTTCTGGTAAAACAAAATCTTGCTTATCATCGTCCCATACGTAACCTTCAGGAATGATTTCGGGTGTGCAACGACAATTTCCAGATATTGAGATTTTACCATTCCTTCTAACAAAAAGGGTGTGATTTTTTTCTAACTCAACATCATATACAATTCCATCATAATAAGAATATGAAATTGATGGACACGCCTCATAATCAATAGATGGGTATTCTCCATACCCTACATCATAATTCCTGTCGCTTACGTAGTATAAAGCAAATATATCATCATCATGCAATTCCTTATAAAAATTATAATTATCTGAATTTTCTAATAAATCCATCATAAGGTGTCTATGGTCAATTGTAACATATAAATCAATATTGTCACCTTTTATTGATCTCATCTGACCCTCATGCTCATATTCAATGTATGAAACAGCTTTTACATAATCAAATTTATTGACTGTTTCGACATCAACGGATAAAAACAAATCTTTATCAATTTCAACATCTTTAAAATATTTCCATCCATTAGATGTTAATACTTCTGTTTGATCATCATAGCAAAATGGATGCGCAGGAGAAGTAGTTGTAACCCACTCTGATTGTTTCTTTTTATAGTTAGCTTGTGGAGGCGGCAATTCACCTACTTCAAACACTTTAGGTTTACTCCCAAGTCCTTTTGTAAGATAATGGCTTATGCAGATTTTACAAGCCCCCTCAAATACTTTATAGTAAATCTTAGCCTTATCTCCATAATTCTTTTGAAAGAATGCTTGTCTACCCTCATCGAATGCCTGATGACTTACTGTAGCAACTATTCTGTCAAAATCTCTACCCCACGTATCAAGATCTTTAGATATTTCATTACTAATTTGTCTCAGTGTTTTCTTCTTAGCTGTACCTTCAGCTATGTTGTTTCTGATGGTATTTTCATAGTACTTTCTTTCAGCAGAGTTATAGCTCGTTTCTAAGCGACTTTTGTACTTCTCCCCTATACCACGTATGTCTTGAAGAGATTGTTTCTCTATCGAGCTTAAAACAGCCTTCTCGTAGCTGTTCAGTGGTATCATCTTATCAGATTGAATGTACTTTTTGAAATTTTCGTAATTTGTCTGATTTAGTACGCTTTTAGGGACTGCTCCAGATATCAATCCAGTAGCAAAGGATTGATAGATTAAAGAGTCTTGTGGAGATATCTTTTTAAGGTCTACCCCTAGTTTCCTAATAACTTCCTTTTCTTCATTGGTGAAGTTGTCTGGAGATATGTTTTGAGCAACGAAGATATTGATCTTATTGTCTATGATCTTCTTGAGGTCTTGTAGTTGCTGAGGAGTTAACATTGCGTAAAGATACAATAAAAGAGTTATTTTAAAAAACTCTCCATAATCATCTTTCGATTCTGGTCGCAAGATACGTAAAGATTTTTCATTTCTTCTTTCGATACCCTCTTTGGTACTGAATTTGCTTTGCTATAAAGATCTTCAACCCATTTCTCAAGCTCTTTTCTTGTCATGGATGACAGATTTTCTTTCTCTAACTGTTCGTATTTCATTCTTTAACTAATTTTCTGTACCACCTTTCAAATGTTGGAGGCTCTGATGATACCCATTTCTCTGTTTTGCTGTGCTGTGTATTCTCAAATGAGCATCTTTCAAATCCTGCGTTATACGCTTTTATTAAAATTTCTTTCGTTATTTTTTCCATATGGTATTTGGTTCTGCCTTTATCAACCTAACTGTCTGCACTCGTATTTCTTATCACCCAATTCAATGATGAAAGTTTCTGTTTCCATGATTTGATGAGGAGTGTTTAGTATCTGCCGCATCACTTCCCTTGCTTTTTTGGGCTCTTTCATTATTTGTATCATATCATCTTTGATGTCGCAATTTGCGACTTCAAGTGCATTTATTTAAAGTTGTTAGCTATACCGTAAAAATCAATTAAAGACATAATTCTCGTAACTGGGTAATAATGCTGAACTAGTTGTACTGCTTGCTTATAGCTCCATCTCCCACGCTTTTTCTGCTCAATTCCGTATTTTTTAGCAATTCTGAGTAACTGCTCGTCTCTAATTCCAATTAGAGAAGATAGTTCTTTTGTTTTGTAATATACTTTCCTAAATTCTGCCATAAGCTATTTTATTATGCACCAGCGGCTAACAATGTATATACGTCAGTTGTTTTATCTTTTTTAATCTTTACTGTTTTCATCTTGTTAACTCATCTCGTATTTGCATTATAAGCCTGCCAAGGTGGTTTTCTCCTTTGTTAGTTTTTAAGCATACTCCCCAAAATTTATCTCCCCATCTATTACCTTCCTGTATGTGCTGTTTACCCGTCGATAAAAGTTTTGCTTTGTGTGGTTCTTGGTTAAACTTTTGTCTAACGCAATCCTCCATTACTTCCAGCTTTAATGTGTCCCAGTTTTCAACAAGATCTATGTTTCTACTTGCTCGTTTAACCTGTCCTGCAGCGTTAGCCTCATTGGCGCAAAACTTTTTCCAACTACCTTTGGCGCTTTTTGCAGCCATGTATGCATGCTCAACCGATGGGAAGATAAATCCTTCTCTCTTTATTGAGCATGGTGCAAAATTACTCAACCACCTTTCGTCTCCTTGAAATTCTCGTATCATTTTTGTTGTTTTATTTGATTGTTGTTTGATAGATTTTCGTTTTTCATAGTATTTTCTGTGTTTAAAGTGTCTGTGCTATTTGATAGCACGTATGGTGGATATTGGCAGCCATTTAAAGCAAATTCGGAAACATCATTTGTAATATTACCGCCAATCCCACCGCAATTAGAATAACTACCTTCATCACACCACCCACCTTCTTCACCTAACCAAACAGCAATTTCTATAAATCCGTCTTTATGCTTAACTAAAGCTCTTGTTTCATAAGGTAGCTTTACAGCGTGTTTTTTATCAAAAAATACAAATTCAAGGAGGCTACTAGCACTACCTATACACAATTCATTTTCTATTTTTGAAACTATTTTTTCTTTATCCATCTTATTTTTTGTTTTGTGTTGTAAAGATATACAAAACTTTTAAATATCCAAGAAAGTTTTCAGATTTTCTTTTTCAAGTCAGCAAAGAGATTTTTGCTAATATCAAGCAAGGTTTTCCTGAACTCTTTCTGAAAATGCTCTTCATACACTGTTATGATTTTGTATCTGGGCAAATCTTTGTACTTAGCTTTGAGAGCACCATCTTTCTTGAAAGGTGTCTCAGATTTGCTTATATCAGCCCCTAAGTGTTCCCACGAACCGTCTTCGTTAAAATTATACTGCTGACCGTTTATTTTTGCTTTCATTCTTCTTTATTTCTACCTTCAGTATACATTTAATTCTGTCACATTTTTTTGGACAAAGAGATGGCTTGGTGTCACACCATTTACCCATTTAATAAAATTATATAGTTTCGACAATCAATAACTTTTACTTATAGGTATCAAATAAGTATAACACATCCCAAAACTACCCTTACCTTCTACTATGTATCTATCATGTTCTAGGTCTTCTATGACCTCTTCTGCATAAATTATTTCGCCTGTTTCTTGGTGCACTATTGCGTATGAGTAAACAGTAGGGGCTTCTTCTTTTTTTTCATTTTTTGCTTCTGAAATCAATATGAAGATTGCTACTATGCAAACGTACATTAGAGCATCTAAAATTATTTTTGCTATTTCAATTTTTTTCATATCTCAAAGTTTGGATTGTATTCTTTGTCTATTTCTTTGTTTTGATATAAGAAGTCGTTGAGGGTAGTTTGATTATCAAATCTTTGTGCAGAATAACTTTCCCATTCTTTGGTAAGCCAAGCCAAGTAACGGCCATTACCCATGGATTCAATTACCCACTCTCCTTTGAATAAAGGCTGCCAATCATCATATCCAGAACACTTCGAACATCTGACTGCTCTTTTATCTCCCATAAATATTTCATTGCACTCACCACACTCACAAGCATATGATCCATTAGCAAATCCATTAATTGGGTGTGGCCTCTCAAACCATTCTCTTTTCATGGGTTGAGATAGAAAAGAGTGGGCTTCAACCACAAAATCAACATATCTTCTATTTGAATCTGATTCATGCTCTATTGTCGTTCCTTTGTGAAGATGCTTTATACCATCCATGGTTTTTAACCACCCAACATAATCCATCATGTCTCTTGGGGTTGTTCCGAAAATCTCAGTGATGTTCATTATTGATATTTAAAAGGGTTTTTGCCTACTTCTTTCCAAAAACCTATAATTCCAAACAAAACAGTGCCTATCAAAATAGATCCAATCAAAATAAGATATGATAAAGGATGGTAAGGATTCAATCTTCTATTGTTATCTTTCTTTTGAAGAATAAATAATATTTCAAGTATTTTCATAATTTCATTATATCTATTAATAAAAGGGAGTAAGGAATCGAACCTTACAACTTACCTTTCTTATCTTTTAAACCTGTGAATTGGCCTACTGTTGAGGGGTGTACCTTTGATTTGACTGATAGGTTTCTTAAAGGCTCTCTAATCCAAACCTCATCTTCTACAACAGTATCCTCTTTAGTGTGCGGGTCAATATTGTAAATCAAGCATCCTTCAATCCACTCTCCATTATCTATGCGCTTTCCTCTAAATTTTATTTGTCTCATATCTCTCTAATTTGTATCCATCCAAAATGAATTAACTGTTCTACTGATAAACCTAGATATGGCAATGCATATCCTTTGGAACGTAGATAGTCGGAAATCTCACAGATAAGTATTTCTTCACAATCCTTGTGCGCTAAAAGCATAGTCTTAACAAGTTGGATTACATCAGGCTTTAATAATTCTTTTGATAAATTATGGTAATGAATCGCTGCTATCTCAATAGCGTCTTCGTCTGTTATATTCTCAAGAGAGGTTAGTTTTAGATAGCCATTGCGAATATCATTTGTCCATTGTATACATAAAGGTGTTAGCTTTATATCTGTTTCATTATCTATGTTGAAGACTTCTTGTCCTAAATAGTGCCCCAAAAACCTTTGCTTGTTCTCTAGTGTATTTTTCATCCGTATGTTATGTAAAATCCTAAGCCAAAAGTAAACCTTAGCACTAAGAAAACCAACAAAGAGTCGATGAAATTTAAGTGATCATTAAATAATATGAGCAAAGAAGGAGTTCCTATTAGACATATCAGCATGATCGTTTTCATTAAATGCCAGCCGTCAGTCAGGAATGCAAAGATGGTGCTGCTTCCTAAAAACTTTTCTTTTCCGGTTTCAGTATTCCACTTATTTTTCCAACTTATTTCTGGGTTCCAAAATTGATAGTTTTTTTGCATGAATTCTGGGGCTCTATGCCAATGAAAATTGATCAAATCCATTATTCCATTTGCAGCTCCAGCAATCAGTGTGAAAAGCAATGATATTGCTATAAGCATATCATTCCAGTTATTCTCATGATAAGTAAGGTGACCATGATTGTCATCATAGATACTATAACGTCTCTTATTTTCATATTACAGTATATTAAATGTTAAACCTACTCCAGCATAGGGGCTTAATCCATTATTTGTTATGCCGTATCCTACCTGAGCGCCAAATTTTATTTTGCCTTTATTATAGTTTTTGAATACATAGTTTTCTATCTCTTGATTTCTTACTTGTGGGTTTTTTTGAATGATTGTTACTATTGGATCATTTTTCTTGAATATGTTTTTGACAAACCCATGATCTTCTTCTCCCCATATTACCTCTAGCTCGCTTCTGAATTCTAGCTCTTCTTGTATTACTTTACTTACCCCTATTCTAAATTTATATCCATACCACTTTGATTCTTGCTCGAATACAAAAGGAAGTTTTAGGTAGTTGATTGAATCTATTGTTATTGTTTTAGTTGAGTCTATGTATATAGTGTCTCTTTCTATTTTTGTTAAGTATTTTATTCTAATTCTCTGTTTTTGATTCTTTAGTCCCTGAATAGTGTCTGCTGCTTTTGCTAAATCTGATTTCCTATCTATTATTATTTGATCTTGATAAGCTATTAATGAATCTTTTTCATTTACTTTAAATTGAAACCCTTTTTGTATTGCTTCTATTGATTTGTTTAAATCTTTTCTTTTGTCTCTTTCCTTGCTCCAGAATATTGCTAAAACTGAAATTAATAATAATGCAAGTATGTAAAATAATTCTTTTTTCATTCTGGGTTTGCTAAATTTTCTTCTATCCATTCAATCCATTGCTTGACACTTCTATGAAGATAAATGTCTCCACATAGAGTTCCATCATTTTCTGCTTGATTAGTTGTTAGGATGTGATTTGTGTTGATTGCAGCTAATCCCTCTCTTTGGTATAGCATGTATTGGTAAATATTGATCCATCCGAAAGTTGCCCACTCTTCAATGTAAGAGCATACGTACCATTCGTTAGTGTCCCCATAGTCTTGCTCAGTAGTTATTCTAATAACGTCTCCTTCGTGTAAGGATTCGTTTATTTTTGGAGAAATTGTTTTGGGATCTACTTTTCTTCTAGCTATTGATTCATTAGCCTTATATATGATGTAATGCTCAAAGTCGTCTTCACAGGAGGCGCATAAGTTTTTATACTTTATGTGCTGTCCATAAATGAACTCTTTGGTCTCCGCATCAACAGCCCTATAACTGAATTCTTTCATGAAGTAAATTTACTAAGAAAGAATCAGAAACAAAAAGGATTAGACTGCTTTTTTAAGAACTTCAACTACGTATGTTCCTGAGAACCCTATGATGAGCGCAGCGCCTATTTCATCTACTCCTTTAGGAATAGTAAGGGTGTTTCCTAACCAAGCTTGGAGGTTATCTACTCCTAGCCAAATAGCTATGAAAGTGAATAGTATGTGAATGAAAATGTTATCGTTTTTGGTTTTAAACCAAAAAAGCCAGTATTGCTTAAAACTAAAGGGTTTGCCTTCATCGTCAAATTTGTCCTTCTCTTTGCTATACTTTAAAGCCCAAACGAATATTATTCCAAATATAGCAGCAACGATTTCTTGACCAGTAATATGACTGAATATACCAGCTTGCTGTACTGGTTCTTGAAGTAAATTGAGAAGTATCATTTTATTCTAAATGTATTTATCTAGTTCTTTTTCCAATTTTTTCTTATCTGTGTTAGGGAATTTTTTCATAGCGGCAGATAGAGCTTCTGTGTAGTTAGGGTCTTCTTGGCTATCCATCGTCTTCAGAACAAAAGAGGCTGCTTCACTCTTCCCCCCACTACTGACTGTACCCTTATCTTCTCCACCCTCCTTTTTCTTGCCGCCACCATACTCCTGACCAACTCGGCCTAGCTTTCTATTTTCAGCAGTGTTTTTATAAACAGCTTTCTCAAAATTATTTTCTTGAGATTTTTTAAATTCTTCGAATATTGGATAACCCATAATTATTTTTCTATTAGTTCAGTTTCAACAAATGTTTGCAATTCTTTAGCCATAGGATTGTTAGCATGGCTTCCTTTTTCTATATCAGTCTCAATACTATTCATGAATTCGTTTGATTCAGCATTGCCCATCATTTTGGCTTGCTGCTCCATTTGAAGGTATTGCATGTACACAGGGTTGAGTATTGCGTCCCCTTCTTCTAAATCTTCTGATAAGCCTAGTTCTTTTCTAGCTTCTTTGAAGCCTTGCAAAGAGGAGGCTTTCTTCATAATCATTTCTAACTCTCTTTCCTCAGAGTCCTCTTTCATCCCAACAAAGACAAACTGAAATTGGTTGTCTATCTTAGAAATGATTGAGTCGTTTATGTTTCTTTGAATGAACTTTAAGAGAGGCTTTAAGCCTTTTTTCTTAGAGTACTCTATTCTCTTATCTCCTGAGTCTTGAAACATACTGCCCTTTCCGCCACCTTCTGCATTGAACCCTATTTCTTCAGGGCTGATTTTGTAAACTGCACAAGAAAGCTTTATAAGGTATTCTTGGAACTTTGAATATTCCATATCCCTATTGGATTTGGACATATCTATAAACTCCATCTTGTCAGCTTCCAGAAAAGCCATTTTATGGGAGTTCTCATATCCTGAGAGGCTAGACTTCCACTCATCTCTAAAAGCCCTCAAGCGGCTTTCATTCATGTTCCCTTGCACTCTAAATATACCTGCTGGAGTAGAGCCTATTTTAAATATGTTTGAGTTGTATGCATCACCTTGCAGCATAGCTGTAACAGTATTGATCAATACTTCTAGCTCACTTTCTCCATACCCATTTCTCATGAGGTCAGTAGATGCATTTCTAATCCCAAACATGAGCTCACGATCAAAATACTCGTTTCTTATTTCGTTCTGAATTACCTGAACATATCTTGGGCGCTCATCAGGGTCTTGCTCTTTATATTTTCCATCAGATGTATATATATCAGCAAAGAAGATGGTAGCTCCATCTACTGCCACATATCCAACTGGAAGAGTATTGGCATTATTCCAGATTATTTCTGATGACATTTTATCAAGGACGAGCGTGTCTTTAGTGACCTTCCTTCCCCATGTATTTAAATCATCGCAAATGTTGTCTAGCTCAGAAGACATACATCCTCTTAGTAAGAATTCTGTAATGAGCTCTATTTTTCTTTTCTCTTCAGTAGTTAGCTCTTTATCCTCTTCCCCAAAGTGCTTTTTTTTCTTTCTTATGATGAACCCCGGAGAGTATTTGTCTTGCTGAGGCTCTAAAAAATCTGCAACTTGTTCGACTCTAGTCTCTATAATGCTTTTAATTATAGGGGAATGCTTAGCCATTCTCCTTAAAGTATGATCGTTTACTCTTTGAGGAGTATTGAGGTAGCCGTAAGCGTTTAAGTTACTTACAGGGTCTACAAAGAAGGATTTGATTTGATTATCTTTATTATATCGCTCATTCAAGATAGTTTGAGCTTTAATCAAATCATTAGGGTTTTCAGAATGAAGTGCTTTTCTAAGGGCAATAGTTTCTTCTGCAACTAAACGCTGCTTCCTTTTTTCTAATGCTTCTAGTTCTTTAGAAAAATGCAAATTTAAGATTGTTTATCTGAGACTTTTTTCAAGATATACCCTACAGCCAAATCCCCTTCTGATTTTTCAATAGCAATAGGTTTTAGATTTTTTATTTGATCTACAATATCGCTATCGCTGCTTACTTCGCCTTTTCTGAGCTCATTAAATACCTCTAATAAAGCGCCTTGGCTGAAAAATAAAGCTCCGTCTTCGATAGATTTTTCTAGTTCTTCTACTGAATATTTTGGAAGAGTGCTTTTTTCGAAATCTTTGAACATTCTTTGAACGTTCTTGCTTGTTTCTTGGATATGAAAAGTTGACATAAAAAAAAAGATTGTCTAAATTAATAAACAATCTTCTTTAGGAATGATGTAAAATTAGCTATTTGAAGACGAATATAAAAACTTTTTAGTTAAATTTTTCAAGAATTTCGTTTACTTCTTTTAATTGATCCTGTAGTTGATCTCTTACTTCCTGATAATATTTTTTTTTCTGCTCATCATCAATTTGAATCATGTATTTCATATCTTTTCCTTCTGATTTTTTAGCTACGGCGAAACCTAACCTTACAAGAATATCTAACTTTTGAGAAATTATTGACTCAGACTCTTTCAACTCCCTTTTTAAGTGAATAGGCTTAAACCAAGAATTGCTTCTATGCTTTAATGCGCCTTGATAAAAGTATGCTAATTTTCTAGCTTGCTTTGCAAGAGCTTCTTCTTGCTCTTGCAATTGCTCGTCTTTTGATAAGTCTTTTTCTTCATTATCTAATTGATCCATAATACTTTAGTTTTTGTTTTGAATAAATGTATATAAAATAATTACCGGACTTTGCCGATTAAATTAGCTAATTTGCTACAAATCAACTATTTGCCTATTAGGAAACTATCCGGAAATTTCCGGATAACTATTCGATAGGCTGATTTTTAGCCTTTTTTTAGCGCAAATACTATTCTGGTACTTGCTCTAGCGCTTTTCTTGCGTTCGTTTGCTCTTGATAGTCTTCGCCATTTATATTCCATCCCTCACGATCTACCTCTTCCAATAAGTCTTTTAGTGCTGTATGCAGTGATTTCACCGTACTAACTAGCTTATCGTGATCATTTAGCCTGTTAAGAATTTCAATTATTGTGATTGGGATTCCATTATCCAAAATAGCCGCTCCATCTCCCGTTATTCCTTCTGTGTATCTTTTACTCATAATCTTATTCGTTGCACGAAATAAAAATTACTGACGTTTAATTACTGTAGCTTTTATCGTGTTTCCTTTTTCGCGCTCTTCTTTGTTAATAGTTTCATTTAGCTTTTTCTCTAAATCATCCTTTGAGTAGCTGATCCAATCAGAAACCACTTCTACTTCATAAACAGTTGCCATAATTTTATGTGTTATAATTTATCTAATACTCAAACTTAAAACTATCCCTAACTCTTGACTCATCCGCACTAACGCTACCTCCAGAAGACCTGAGTTTTCTTTTGAAATGAAAAAATAAGTCTCTAGTGGCTACCACATCATTAATAGCTCTGTGAGCATTTACCAAATCTAACCCAGCCTTTGAGACACAAGTTTGAAGCTTGTAATTAGGTATTTCTTCTTGATTCTTGTGCCAAGAAAGTTTAGCTAAATCAATTGTATCTATTGAGTGAGGCTGAAAATTACCAAAATAATCTTCAGATCCATGAAATATTTTAGGCATATGAGAAAGCTTTCCAGCAACAGAAAATGTTTGTTGCAAAAAGTTTCTATCAAAGTCTGGATTATGTCCCACAAGAACAGCTTTAGAAAAATTGCTGACTTTAGCCGCTGCACCCAAATCCAATATCTTATCAACCAGTTCTTTTATATTAATTCCACTATTAATCAAATCTGGAGTTATATCGGTTACATCCATAGCTCCTTTAGTATAAACAAAGTCTATTGTGTTCTCGATAAGCTTATTCTTTTTTTCTTTTGTATCCCTATTAGGATCATCTTTCTTAACAGACTCTATCATGAAGCTATCGAAATCATAAGAGAAATTTTCCCCTTTTTTGTTATAGGGAAATATTAGCTCTTCTATTCTACCTATTTCTTCAAAATTGTCTCCCCTTATGGCTGACATAGCTAAATCAGTTACTGCATGTTTATTAGCAGATAAACCACCTGTCTCCCAATCAAATACTATATAATACAGATGAGGTTTATCCATCAATTTTTAGTTCAAGTATTTTTTTACCCAACATAGGAATATAGAGCTCTTTAAGGGTAGATTTTTTTTCAAGATAATTGGGAAGCTTCCCATGAAGGATGTACTGATGAACATCATTTAAATTGAATGAAGTCTTCTGAATATCTTTGTATGATCTATTTTCAGCTAAAAGCTTACCACCATACTTTTCATTAAGAAACATCATTAGTCCCGGAGGAGTGAAATGAATTCCTTTTTTTAATATAAATTCTTCCATTTTTATAATCTTACGTCGTTACCGTCTATTTTATTGTGACAATCCCTACATCTTGGTTTAATGTTGGGCTTATACCAAGCTAATTCTAAAACTCCATCATTAATGCAATCACTTACTGATTTAGTGTGAGAGCAGTCAATAGATACTCCAGCATTAGCATTTATTTTGCAATCTACACAAAAATTATATCCAAATTCATCTAATTGCTCTTGAATAATTTCTTTTTTTGCATTTTTTATCTTTTTATCAACCTCACTCCTAGAATATCTAGTCCCATCTGAAGAGAAGTAAGAATTTGTCTCTGAGACTTGTTTTAAGCCTTTTTTAGAGACTTTCTTTTTATCTTTATATGATAAAAACTTTTTAGAAGAAAGTGCCTTAGATAGCCTCTTTTTTTTCCATTTCTCACCATGCAATCTTACTTGGTTGCAATCATAGCAAAGATTGTGAGTTTTATTAACAATGTAAGAAGATCCGCATCTACAAGTCATTTCTACATAATTTTTTCATATCTAGAATAAAACTTTCCTCGCATCCATTTTACACAGTCTATAAATCCCTTATCATATCCATCTGAATAATCATCTGGTTCGGGGTATCCTGCTTCCTTATCTTGCTTTTCTATTTCGTGTTTAGCTTCAATCTCAGTTGGTAATTGAATCTCGCTAACACATGGTATCGCAGATTTTTGAGACTTGCTTTCTTTCTCATTTTGTCTTTTTAATGCTTGTTCAGCAGCCCATAAAACCTTTTTAAAATGTTCTGACTTTACTGATTGTGGCATTGACTTTAACAATGTGACTGTCGATTCTAGGTTTTTAACTATCTTTTCCATACATCTAGATTTATTATTATTTGTTTTTGGTCTCGTGATATTACAGCACCATTAAACAAAAAATCGCCACCAACAGTAACAGCTCCAAAAGTTGAATATTTTTTACCATCATATATGAATGTGGCTTTTTGGTGTCCATTTGGTTTTAATGGGGACGCTAATTCAGCAGAAACCCAATTTCCCTTTTTAACTTTTGTTTTTTTCCCATCTTTTGGAAGGACTGTTATAGCGCAAGTACTTCCGTAAATAGCCCCATCAACTAAATAAGGTTTATTTATTGTTTCTCCGCATTTTGAACATACACAAGCCATAATCTTAAAGTTTTAATTATAATGTAAATATATACAAAACTTTTATATAAACCAAAAGCCTTCACTATCATTCATTAATAATTCATCTATTGCCATGGACAAGCAGTCTATCATATCCCAACGAGCATTAAATGGAGCTGTGCATAGCTGATCAAGGAAGTGATTAAGATAATTGCCTTCAACAAAGATGACTCTTCCGGATCTAATGAATGGAACTGCTGCATTGAGCCTTTGCATCTTGTCTTTGATAGGATTCTTTGCCTCAGTTACGTTTAGTCCTGTCTGATTTCTTAAAACATCTACAATGTCCTTTCCAGAG
>CENI01008114.1_pt1 | contig 15170 bp, 26 predicted proteins | sample 530161 | NCBI WGS metagenome assembly CENI01 (sample SAMEA2591107, study PRJEB7988) | marine metagenome | isolation source: saline water (ENVO:00002010), including | reverse complement strand
ATTATTTTCCATCATACGCCTTTCTTTCTAAATTGATCCATCCATCCTTTTTTCTTTCTTACTGGAACATTAGCAAAATAATACCATGCTCCATACTTCTGTCTGAACTCTTCTGCGGTTTTATTTCGCCATTCATCATCTTGAACTACGCCATGTTTACTATAAACATATGGATTTCTATTTTTATCATATTTAATAATCATTTTAATTTAAACAATATGTATTTTATTGTTTCCCAACATAATATAGTGCATATAAGCATTACTATCAATTCATTAGTTTCTAAACACGCTATATACATAATATCTGCATCTGCATCATACCAATAATGTCTCATTTGTTTCTCCATTTTATTTTAAGCAAGGCACACACGACGATTTGCATGCCCTACTTTTTGTTATCGAAAGGAAGATAACAACTAACGATATGAAACCAAATCGTCGCAATAATCGTCTATTGCTTTGGCTTCTAATCTTTTATCCTCTTTTTCTTTTCTCTTTTTTTCTATGATTGATTTAACGCTATCAGTAATAAGCTTATTAGCATTACTACTAATACGAATAGTATTATCTTTATCATTCACCCTACTCTCCTTTTAATTCTAAATGAAAGTATCGTCTCTTTTTATGTAATATTAACATTTGAGACTTTTTCTTTCTATTTATTATTTTAATCAATTCACTGCTTTTAATTCTTACCATCTCACAATTATATACTTCATATGGTTCATGGAATGTCACTATTAATGTTTCATTTCCCCACGAACTATACCTATTTCTAAATGGCTGTATGTCTTTAATACTTTTTACTGGCACTTCTGGTATTAAATTATTGTCTTTTATCCATTTGTTGTCTATTGTCCATATATAATCATATTCAAATCTATTGTTCCAATTATCATGGAACCAGTCTTGTCCTTTTACTACTTCATGTAAATATTTCATTCTACACCTTTTTGGTAAGTTTTGTAGTAAATATCCTCACTCTTTTTTAAATATCTTACTTTCTCTTTTAATTTCTCTATTTGTATTGCTTGTATGAAACCTACTGATAGAGTCATAAATATTACAAAACATAAAAATATTATTAAATCATTCATTGTTTTTTCCCTTTCATTTATTGAATTTTTAATTAAAGTGAGTGATAGGTGAGGTATGACCTACCACTCTACTTTGTCTGTATATTATCTCATGTTTAACTCCTTTATTGTTCTTATTTCATTAAGAACGGATTAAATTAAACTGTTAATATACAAATCAACTTTGTGCTATTTCTGATCGTTTAGTGCATTTTCTTTCGAATCTGCTACTAAATAATAACACAAAGTTTGTTTGCCCTTTGTTAGCATTATTAATATCATTTGATGCGCATTGCTTTGCACCTTTTCCTCTTTCTATTGCATACTTCATAATCGTCCTTTCTTGATTGCTATTAGGAACATCATTAATTGTCCCTTATTATAGATCTTAAATTGTCTTATCATATCATAATAAGCCTTTGGTAATTCTTTTTCTTTCATGTCTTGTTCTAACTTTTTAAAGTCTATGGTTCTGTGTCGTCTTTCCCATCTAGTTACAACTTCATCATTGTATTTAAATCTTATTGCAAGTAAATCTATTAACTCTCTATTGGTTTTATATTTGTAATTCATCGTCTTTTATACCCCTTGGTTTATTGTTTTAGGTTATACTTACACGCTTTTTTGTGTAAGGTATTCATAATTAAAGAAAGTATCTTGAAAGCCCATAGCGTAAACATATGGGCTCGCAAGAGTTGATCTGCTACTTCAAAGGTGTTAATATAAAGACGGCTCTTTCAAGATTGTCTTTCTTTGATGTATGAGTGTATTGATATTCAACTGTAAACTGCGCTTGCGCAAGTTTCAGTTGTTCATCTGCAACACTTTCATCTGCGTCCATTGAAATCCATAATTGAGAGCAATTCGCAGTCAACGACTGTGAAATGTCTCTTAATTCTGGATGTTTACCAATGGCTGGAGTTATTTCTACGTAGTAGAAATCGCTCTTGGCTTTGGTTTCAATGGAGTTAGATTTCATTAAATTAGTTAAATTCATAGTATTATATTCCTTTATATTTATTATATGGATATAGGCTCGTCCTATACCTACGGTCGGGCAGACTACGGAGACCAAATAATTCACTCGCTAGGAAAGAAACTGTGAGAAGGCTTGAGAACTTTGGACGATAAAGGGCTCTTTATCGGACCCGAAGGGCTTGCAAAGAGAATCAAGAATTCTCAACGAAAAAAGATAAAGCGAGTGAATTATTGGGCGGAGTAGGTTGTGTATATACCTCATACACACATTCTACTTGCATTTTTTAAATATCGGACTTAACTTATAGCATGAGTAAGTTACCAAAAGATATTTTGAAAAAAATTTCCGAAGCGGAGTTCTTGGAACGTTGGAATGGAAAAGAGTGGGAAAAGGTTCCCGTAGACTCAAAAAATCATGACGTTCAACGTTTAAAAGAAATGATGATTGCTGAGATAGAGATTAACGTAACAGCAGAAGCGTTAGATCTTGGAATTTTAGAAAAAGAAGATAGAGACTTAAATTAATAGGTGTAAGGTATTAACGTTAATATTAACGTTGATATAATACATTAATTATTTAAGATAATTAATTACGTAAAGGATTAACGTTAATGGCAAAAATACATAAAAAAAAGAAACCTACTACTAAAGAGATCGGGAAACACGTTGGAATGTTAATGATTCAGCTAGAACAGTTAAAACAACATGTTTTCAACGGCGATAGGGCCCTAGATGAATATATGAAAATGAAGGGCGACAAAGAAGATTTTGTAAAATTTTTAGAAAAAAACTATAAAGAACCAGAAAATGATACAGATAAAGAAAAGACTGAAGATAAATAACTATGAACCCATTAATTTTAAAGTATATACAGACATCGAAGCAGATGAACTGGGAATATGCTATAAACATTGGCAAGAATGCAATGCTGGGGAGTATGGTCTTAGTGACGATAACTACGTTTCTAAGTGTATTGCTCGTAATAACTATGCTACTAATACTGAAATGGTGTATCCATACGGTCGTCAATGGCTTGGTAAACATAGGAAACTAGAGTTTGAGCCTCATTATAAGTCAAATAACTTTTCTACAGTGTCTACAAAGACATATGCAGAGCTGGAAGCCCAAACAAGTAGGGCAGATTTAGCAGTAAGTGCCTATTTAACGTACAAAATGGCTGGTTTAAGCCCAGATATGGATAAAATAGGGTCAATATACAGGCCTGACCAAAAAAATCCCGCTATCGCTGCAAAAAGATTACTTAAAACAAAGGAAGCGAAGAAAATGATTGAAGATAAATTAAAAGAAGTTCTTACGGATAAAGAAATTGACGAAGGTTTTGTGCTAGATACTATAAAAGATGCTATTGAAGTAGCTAAAGTAAAAGAAAGTAGCGCAGATATGATCCGTGCTGCAAAAGAATTGTCCATATTTTTAGATATGGCACCTAAACAAAAACAAGTTACGGATACCGTAGAAATAGATATGACTCACCAAATACAAGATAACTATGAAAAACAAAGAAAAAAGCTTAAAGCAACTAAAGTACAAGATGTCGAAGAAGTATCTTGAGATAGATTGCAAGGACAATAATGATTTAGAGTTATTTTTAGCTACTTTATATGCAGTAGCCAAAGATATGCAAATCAAAGTTGAAACCATTAGAATAAAAAAATAGTGGATAAAAACAAACTAATTCTAGAGATGCAACAGGACATGTTGTTATTTGGACGTATGGTTATGCCCAATATGTTCACAAGTGAATCTCCAAAGTTTCATTACGATATTACTAAGCATTTATTAGACTATAATAAAAAACAAATAAATATTATAGCTCCTCGTGGACACGCTAAGTCTTCTATTGTTGCTGGTGTTTACCCATTATTTCATTTGATGTTTGATAAAGGTCCAAAAGTTATTGTATTAGTTTCCAGAACGCAGGGACACGCAACAAAGTTATTAGGTACAATTAAAGATACATTAGACTATTCTCAAGAGTTTAGACACATATTTGGGTACTGGGGACAACATTCAGCACGAAAATGGTCAAACGCTGAGATAGAACTCAAAGATGGTAGTGTTATTATTTGTAAGGGTACTGGTCAGCAGATACGTGGTATCAAGCATGGTAACCAACGTCCTACTCTTTTAATACTTGATGACCCTGAAGATGAAAACAATACCAAGACAGCAGAGGCTATGGAGACAAATCTCCGTTGGTTGCTTCAATCTGGTGTTCCATCGTTAGATCCTATCACTGGTAGAGTAATTGTTATTGGTACTCCCCAACATGAACGTTGTCTCGTTGAGACATTGAAAGATATGAAAGGTTGGATAAATATGACCTTTTCACCAGATTTAGAGAATGGTAAAGCATTATGGGATGCTGTATGGCCTACAGATAAACTTATTCAGAAAAAAGAAGAATTAGAAAGTATTAATCGTGTATCTGTATTTTATAGAGAGTATTTATGTCAAATTGTAGGTGACGAAGAGAATTTATTTAGAGCAGAACATATTAGATATTACGATGGTTATGTCGAGCGAGATACGCAAGGGTTGTCAACTCTCATCCTGACGAACCTAAATGGTGAGGAAGTAGATGAGAGGAGACCTGTAAATGTGTTTACAGGAGTCGACCCTGCATCTAGTACTAAAAGAGGAGCAGACTTTAGTGTTATATTTAATATTGCTATCGATGAAGATGGTAATAGATTTGTTTTGCCTTACTATAGAAAACGTGCTACACCTTTAGATTTAGCAGATTCTATCATAGATAACTTTAAATTATACAAAAGTGCTAAAACAAGGATAGAATCGGTAGGTTATCAGGAAATGTTACGTCAATACATTAAAGAAAAGTCTACAGAAATGGGAATGTTTATCCCTGGTCTAGAGATAAAAGAAAACCCTAGAACATCTAAATCATACAGATTAGAAAGTTTACAGCCATTATTTGCTAATGGAAGTGTATATATACAGCATAGTATGCAAAATTTACTTGACGAGCTTCTTTTATATCCTAGAGGTAAACATGATGACTTGTTAGATGGTTTTTTCTATGCAAACAAAAATGCATATAAACCCCATCATGAGGCTTCAGTTAAGGATGATCAAGACGATTACTATTATTATGGAGAAAAAAACTGGAAAACTATGTAAATAGTTCTTGACAAATCCATAAAAAATGTGTTAATTTCAGATTGAATTGTATGCAAATTGATTTAGTTAAATATTGTATGACGTTAAATACGTTTAAAAAAGAATTAAGTGATTTGTTAAACACCAAAATACCAGAAGGGTATATAGAAGTAGATGCCAAAATACATAAAGAAAAGAACCGCAAAAACAAGAACTCAAAATTATAACGACTTAATAGACGTTTACGGCTATAGCGTTGGTAAGAAGAGAAGAGTTGATTCAGAAATCAACGATGAAGTGGAACTTTCTTTAGAGTTATTTAGAGAATACAAATCATCAAGAGAACTTTGGGCAGAAAAATATCAAGAAGCAGTTGAGTTTAGAGCAGGGGCTCAATGGTCCAATGAAGAAAAAGAAGTATTAGAAGCTAGAGGACAAGCTCCTATAGTAGTAAATCGAATCCATCCTATCGTAGAGACAGCAAAATCTTTACTAACATACAATTCACCTCAATTTCGATCTACTGGAAGAGAAGACTCTGATTCTAAGACAGCTAAAGTAATGTCTGACCTGTTCGCTTGGGTTTGGGACGTTTCAAGTGGAGACGAAGAACTAAAAAGAGTTATAGATGATTATTATGTAGGAGGTATGGGAGTATTTTCTGTATATCAAGACCCTATGGCTGATTTAGGTAAAGGAGAGGTTTATATAAAAGCTATAAATCCTTTAGATGTTTACATTGATCCAAACTCTAAAGACCCTTATGGGAAAGACGCAGCTCACATAATAGTAGGTAAATACATAACAGATGAACAAGCTATGCAAATTTATCCAGATTTTATGGATATTATTGAAGATGCAGATTCTCATCAAACAGATAATGAAGATTATCCTACTACAGATTTAGCAGCAACAGAGGGTCAAATATTTGATGGGGATGATGACAATCCTTATCACACAAAAAGAAGGTTCTTAGAGAGATACACAAAAGAAATGCATATGTATTATAATGTATTTGAACCTTTTTCTCAAAATGAATATTTGTTTAATTCACAAGAAATGCTAGAATATGAGTCTAGATACTACATAAAGTTAAATAAGATGACAGGAGAAGAAATTATCCTATTTGACGAAACTTCAGTAGAAGAAATGATGAATCTTATTCAGACTCAAGGAACTATGTTTCATTTTGTAGTTCCAGAACCTGAAATAGACGAAGAAGGAAACATTATTCCTCAAGACCCTATTAGAACTCCAGGTATGGAAGACGACTCTCCTGGTGCAATACCAGGGAGTACTACTGTAATTACTCCTATTACAACAGAAGAATTAATTGGAATGGATAAAATAGCATCTAATGAAATAGAAAAATGTTGTGTTAAGATGACTGTTTCTGTTGGTGAAAACTTATTATATACAAGAATATTACCTACTGAGGAATATCCTATTGTCCCTGTAATGAATCATCATCATAGAAACCCTTATCCAGAATCAGATGTAAGGTTATTTAGACCTTTACAAGAATATATTAATAAAATTAGATCATTGATTATCGCACATGCTTCTACTAGTACTAATGTAAAACTGTTGATACCTAGAGGTTCAGCAGATATTCGTATGATTGAAGACGAATGGGGAAGAGCAGGGACCAGTGTTATTGAGTTTGATGCCGAATTAGGTGCACCGATTGTGGCAGGTCCAGTACCTCTTCCCAACGAATTATATAAAAACGAAGCTGATGCCAAGTATGACCTAGAATATGGTTTTGGTATCTTTGAACTTATGCAAGGAAGTTCTCAAGGAGCACCTTCTACTTATAGAGGGACGTTAGTTGTAGATGAATTTGGACAAAGAAGAATCAAATCAAAGAGAGATGACATAGAAAATATGTTAAATCAAGTTGCGAAGGTTGCAATTCCTTTAATGCAGCAATTATACACCGAGGACAAAGTTATTAGACTTGTTCAACCTAACGGAACAGAAAAGGAAGAAAGATTTAATTTCTATAAAGAAATGGAAAATGGAGATGTAGAAAAATTCCATGATATTGGAGTTGGTAAATATGACGTTGTAGTGGTTTCTGGATCTACATTACCAACAAATAGAATGGCATTATTACAAACATATCAAGAATTATATCAAGCTGGATTAATAGACCAGGTTGAAGTACTTAAGAAATCAGAACTTGTAGATGTAGAAGGCGTATTAGAACGTTCTGGCCAAATGAAACAAATGGCACAGCAAATGCAAGCTATGGAAGAAGAATTAAAACAAGTCAAGGGAGACTTGCAAACCGCTACACGTGAAGAGCTACATGCTAAGAAACGTTTAGAGGTAGAAAAATTCAGTGGCGGTTTAGATAAAATATCTAATCGTGCTGAGGCGGCAACTACAATATATAAAAATAGACTTGCCGATGTTGAAAACAATCTAATAAGCTCTGTTAACGCCATAGAAGGCGAGATGGAGAGTTAGGAGGAAAAGAAAATGAGTGAAATCAAAGAACAACAACAAGAACAGACACAAGGTGTAGATGATCAAGTTACAGAAGCGCAGACTGCAGAAGCTCCTGTAAAAGAGGAAGACATTTTTGCAAATATCTTTGGAGATAATTCTAATGAGTTTATAGCTCAACAGGATACACCTCAAGATAATGTAATAAATGAAACTTCTGAACATGTGCAACCAAGTGATCCAAAGGAAGACAATAGCCAATTTCAGTATTGGCAAAGTCAGGCAGATAAACGTGCAGCTGAAGTAGAACTATTGAAATCGCAAGTGTCAGATTTAATGACAAAGCAATCTCAACCTGCTCAAGCAGCACCAGTGGCAAAGGAAACAGCTTCAATAGAGAAGCCTGTTAAACCTAAGAAACCTTCTGACTTTGATCATTCCGAGGCAATAACTGACCCAGACAGTGTTTCTGCTAGATACATAGCAGCAAGAGATGGGTATGTAGAGGAAATGTCAGATTATATGTTAGCAATGGAGGATAAACGTAATATTGAATTAGAACAAGCTAAAGCGATTCAAAGAAAATCTGCTCAAGAAGCAGAACTTATGACCGATTTACAATCTAATTACGATTATACACCTGCACAAGCTAGCGATTTCTTAAAAAAGATGACATCTCCAGAATCTCTAACCTTAGACAATTTAGTTAAGTTACATAGAATGGATTTAAATGAAGGTCAACAGACTGTTCAACAAATATCCAATATGTCTATGGAGAAACAAGCTGTAATGTCTAATAGGTCACAGAAATTAAGCATACCTAAACCTGTAGCGGTTCAGCCAAGTGCCAATATGCAGTCATCAAAAAAAACAGCAGAAAACACAATGATGGATTCTATGCTTACAGATTATAAGAAGAAGAATCCATTTAGCTAAATAAAGGGGAAAAACGATGGCTAACATATATAGTATTAATCCTGGGGAAGCTGTTCAGGGAACGTCGATTGACGTCGACAGACGAATCTTTAACTTCGGTGAAAGAGTCGCAGAACTAGCTCCTCAACAGTCACCTTTCTTCACTTATTTATCAAATGTTGCTAAGAAACCTACAGACGATCCTGTCTTTAAGTTCTTAGAACAGAGACATCAATGGCAAAGACGTAATTTCCAGATGCAAGCAGCAAAAACAGTCGGCGACTACGGTACCGACGCTTTTGCTATTATCACTGGAGATAACTTCTATGTAGATTGTCTATATGATAAATTTGGAAGAGAAGTGTCAACAGCGGTAGCACCTGAGTTCTTACTTGAAAACCAAATCGTTGCTATGGAGTGTCAATATGACGCTAATGGTAATGATGGTGGAGTAAATTCAGAAGTAGATGCTATTGCATATTACAAGATCACAGCAGCACCAACAACAGACGCTGCAAAAGCTAAGATTGTATCAGCTACATTCTTAAAACTTAAGTTAGTTGCAACTCGTTCAGCGGACGGTGCAACAGCGGCAACTTCAGGATTTCAAACTCCAGCAAGTGCTTCTAAACTTATTTTTAGAGATAATACCAAAGGTCAAGTTGTAGGTTCAGCATTTGCTGAGGGTGCAACAGATCCAGACTCATGGGCTGATGAATTCTACAACAGAGAAGGATACTGTCAAATCTTTAAGACTTCAGTACCTCTATTCTCTGGTACAGCTTTAGCTACACGTTATCGTGGAATTTCTAACGAATACATGAGAGTTTATCAAGAAAAACTTATGGAACATAAGATGGATCTTGAGCACGCTTTCTTATTCGGTATTGGTTCTGATGATTCAACAGCAGATGGTCCAATTCGTAGAACATGGGGTATCGTACCTTACACTGAAGCATATGGTAAAGTTAAAACTTTTGCTTACGCTTCTAGTAATTACGACCACTTCATTGATGCAATGGAAGACGTATTTGCTCCAGAATCTGGTAACAGTGGAGAAAAACTAGTATTATGTTCAAGAAAAGTATTATCATGGTTGAATAAACTTGGTGGTACATCTTTCTTAGGTAATACAATGGCTTTAAATAGTCAAGTTGGTAGTGGATTAGACATTCAGAACATTCAAGGTAGTTTCGGTCACGCAGTAACAAGAGTTTCTACAATTTATGGAAACTTAAACTTCGTAGCTGAGCCACTATTTAGAAATGCTCATGAAAACACTGCTATCATGATCGATTTGAATAACGTAGCATACCGTCCATTAATGGGTAACGGTGTTTCACGTGACACTCAAATCATTACAAACGTACAAAACAGAAATGTTGATGGTAGAAAAGATATGGTTCTTACAGAAGCAGGTCTTGAAATTCAATTACCTGAAACACACACTGTGTTACAGTTTAGTTAAGTTAATCGGGGGAGTTGAAATATACTCCCCCATTTAAGGGGGATTCAATGAGAGTAAAAGCAGTAAAAGAAACAGCCAAGGGAATTAAAAAAGGCGCAGACAAACTATTTAGTAAAACTAAAACTAAATCAAAGTCAGGCGATATGTCTAATTTGTCTAATGCAAAAACAGGACAAGTAAATAGACAAGGAGGCGGATATAAAACAGATAAAAATACAAACATGGACGGTATTTTTAGACAGCCTAGATCAACTAAATTAGGACAATTAGCTGTACGTAAAACATCTTGGAAAAGTAAAGCTAAAGGAGCTTTTAATCAAGCTAAAAAAGATATAGGTGGTTTTGCAAAAACTTCAACTGGTAAAGCAGTAGGTAAAGGTATAGCCTTAGCAACTGCAGGAGAAGTTGGATATGAAGTAGGTAAAGCTAAGCATCAAAACATTAAAACAATAAAGATTAAGAAAGCGTAGGAGGCTTCAAATGGGTAAAGTAAAAATGACAAAATCTGCTATTAAAAGAGTTAAGAAGGGTAAAGAAGCTTTAAAAAAAGCAAAAAAGAATAAAATGTATCCACCAACACCTTACGCTGCTAAGGGACCTGCATTAAAGGGTGGTAAAAAAACAGTTGATTTAAAACCAAAAACAGCTCCTAAACCTAAGAAAAAACCAGCAGCTAAGAAAAAACCAGTATCTAAAACAACTAGAACAGAAAAAGCTTTAGGTTGGATGGGAAGTGCAGCTAAGGGCGTAAAAGATATTTCTAATGCTATTGGAGTTGGCGGTAGAGCGTTTACAAGAAGTATTAAAAACAAACCAGTAGGAAAATTACCTACTAAGGTAGCAACTCATGTTGGTTCACGTAAAGGAAGATATGGAACTGGAGCAGTTATTACTTCTGGGGTTGTGAGCAATAGAGCGGGAACTTCAAAAGGAAGACGCCAAGCTAGTAAGGACTTAAAAATATGAAAAATATATTTTCTAAAACTATGAAAAAAATAATGAGTCCAAGGGCTACAACTAGTAAAACAAGAAAAGGGTTAAACAAACAGTCATCTGACGTTTTTTCTAAAGGGTCTAATTCTGTATATGGTATGGAAAATAGAATCCAAAGACAGCAAGGTGCAAGAAAAATGAGAAGTTTCGACTTAACTCAAGATAAAAAACCACGCTCTGAATGGAATATGTATAATTTTAAGCCTAGAACAAGAGAGCATAGATTAAATGTGAGTCAAACATCAAAAGCAATAAAAGCTGGAAAGGCTTTAAAGTTAAAATAAAGAAGGAATAACTAATGAGTTTTAAAACTGAGATAGAAGCTATAGTTGGCGATATAGATAGTCCTGATTACACATCAGAAGCTGCTATTTATTTAGCTGATGGAGTTAAGTTTATTACTAAATATGTTATGAGAGATCCTAGCATGGCTGATAGACTAACTTCTTCTACTACATTAAACAACTCTACGCCTACAAAAAACATGAATAGTGTTTTAATGTTACATAGTGTCGTTAGAAATGACGGAGCACGTAACAGAAAGGCTATTGAGATAGAAGCGGAAGATGTAGATAACTATACAGATGTTAATAGTATATATTATACTAGCAAACTAGATCCTAAATGGTATATTAGTAACGATGTTTTAAATGTGATACCCACTCCTACGTCATCACAAACAGCAGTCGTTAAAGCTATAGACCCAGATTCTAGTGTAGCAGTAACAGATAGTTCTGTAACTAACTTTCCAGCAGAATTGGAAAGAGGTATAGTTTTATATTCTTCTAAACAGTTATTAAGAAAATTCTTAAGTGTTAAAAACTCTTCTTTACCTGCAGATATGAGTATACCTAGTACTCCAAGTGCTGGTTCTGTTTCTACAGTTACAGTTGGAAGTTTAGGAAGTGCCCCCTCTTATTCAAAGACATCGCTTTCTTTAACAAATGCACCAAGTATAAGCAATTTAACAATAAGTGCTAGTGTTCCAAGTGTTATTAGTTTAGATACAGTATCTTACACAGATCCAGCAGCAGGAGATGCTTCTGCAGCAACAATATCAACAGTAAATATTGCTTCGGTAGCAGATGCTAATGTAACTACAGGCAATTCAGCTATATCTGCATTACCAGCTTATACACCAGCATCTATTAACATGACAGGAGCTCCAGGTATAAGTTCTTTAACTGTAAATGAAAGTGCACCAAATGCACCAAGTATTACTGATGTAGGTGTAGGTTCATTAGGAAGTGCACCTGCTTATGCACCACCTTCATTAAATTTAGATTCTGGAACATTGAGTGGTTCTGATACATCCGCTGGAACTGAAACTGCTCTTGGTCTTGATGATTTTATTTATGATGAAGATCCAGAAATGGCACAAATATTACTTGCTAAACAACAACAGCAAATAAATAAATACCAAGCTGATATTGCTAATCAAGCAAATGAATTTAATGAAAATGTAGCAGCTTATCAAGCTAATGTTCAAAAAATATTAGCACAAGCAGAACAAGAACAAAGTGAATCAGTTCAAGGTATACAGAAGTATTCTGCAGAAATAGAAGCTTATCAAACAACAGTTAATAAAAAAATACAAGAGTTTCAAGTAAACACTCAAAAAGAATTAGATTTATGGCAAACAAAAAGACAAACTGAACTAGCACAATATCAATCAGATATTCAAAATCAAGCAAATGAATATCAAGAAAAGCTTGGAAATTATCAAGCAGAAGTTCAGGAAGAATTACAAAAACAAAATGTAGCATTAGAAAGAGTTAGTGCAGATGCTACTATAGCTGCTCAAAAAGCACAACAAGATGCAGCTAATGCCACTGATGTTGCAAAGTTTAACAAACAAAAAGATTTACAGATTAGTATGGAAACTAGAGCTAGAGATATGGATGCTTTAATAGCAAACAATAATGCTAAAGTAAGTGATTACCAAGCAAGAGTCCAATCTTACGGTGCTCAAGTAAACGATCAAGTACAAGAATACCAATTAAATCTAGAAAAAGAACTTGGATTGTTTAATACTAAAAGAAATACTGAATTACAAAAACATCAAAATGATATACAAGATGAACTGAATGAATTCCAAAAAGAGCTATCTATTTATCAAGCAGATTTACAACAAAAGATTGAACAAGCAAGAGTTAGTTCTGAAAAGGAAGCAATGGAAATACAGCAATATGCTACAGAAGTTGAATCTTATGGACAACAAATTCAAAAAGAAGTTCAAAACTTTACAACAAAACTACAAAAAGTGACTACAGACTATCAATGGTATGTAGATCAACACAATAAAGCTAGTCAAGAACTTGTAGAGTTTTTATCATACTATATATATAAACCAGAATTAATGGAGGACGACAATGAAGCTTCAGCAAATGATAGAGCAAGTTAAAAAACATCATCCAGAATTAGGTTCTAATGAAATTATACACATGCTAAATCAAGCATCAGATGAATTTTGCGCAAGAACTTTATTGTTAGATGAAGCAACACAGTTTGATACTGTAGTTAATCAAAGATACTATGGATTAAAAGAAAGTATTTTAGAAATTAAATCAGTAGATATGGTAGATGACGACGGTAACACCAGGGAGATTAAAAGATTAACAGGAAGACCAAACTATAGGGACTTAACATAATGGCTAAGTCAGCAGCATGGCAAAGAAAAGAAGGTAAAAATCCAAGCGGGGGATTAAATGCTAAAGGTAGAGCTTCTTATAAAAAGAAAAATCCAGGTAGCAAATTAGCAGCTCCTGTTACATCTAAAAACCCTAAAGGTAAAGCAAAATCTAGAAAAAAATCATTTTGTGCGAGAATGCAAGGTATGAAGAAAAAACTTACGGGTGTAGCTAAATCAAGAGATCCAAATTCAAGAATTAATAAATCTTTAAGAAAGTGGAGGTGTTAGATGCCTAATTATAATCAAGTATACGACAGAACAACAAAGCAAAACGTATGGTGGATAGAACGTGATTCTATTGGTTTGGCATTATTTGATCCAATGGAAACAGAAACTAAGCAGTTTACTTCTCCTACGCAAGTAAAAACTATAACTTTATTTTATTACAAAAAAGCAGACCATTTTAATACTTTAGATAATGTTTCTAGTTCTATGGCAGAAACAAGTGAATTGCCTACTCAATTTCATTCTTACTTAGTAGATAAAGCAATACAACTTGGTTATGAACAAAAATCAGAAGAAATAGGAAAAGCTTTATATTTTGAAAACAAATTTGAAAGAGGCGTAAGAGAAGGTAAGACTTTTAAAAGCAGAGGTAGAGTCTCTGGTGCTACAACTATTAAACAACACAGTTTTTAATTATGGCAAATACGTGGAGAAAAGGACATTTTGGTTTAGAACCAATAGGGGACATAAACTCTCCTTTTGATGATTTAATTACTTCTTTTGATGACGATCTAAGTGAGAAGTATGTAGATACAAGCATACCTTCAGATGCATTATTTGGAGATATTTCAATACCTTCAGATGCTTCATATACTAATGTAAGTATACCTAGTGATGCTAGCTTTAGTGATATAGGTATACCTAGCGATGCTTCGTTTAGTGATATTGCAAATGCTAGTAATCCAACATATGAAAACATAGGAGTACCAGAATAATGGGTGGAACTTTATCAAAACCAAATAGAATTAAAGACGTATATACTAAAATAGTATTTTACGATGGAAATAAACTTAAATATGATAATGGAACAACAGATGTAGTTATCAACGAAGTAGACAATTTTTCTGGAGATATTGTAGGGGGGACAGGAATTACAACTACAACATCTAACGGAACAACAACAATAAGTGTAACAGACGCTGAAGTCTTGTTGCAAACTGAAGACATAAACGGAGGGGTATTCTAAAATGGCGAATAAAATACAAATACATAGAACTTCCACATATAATGCTACTGGTGCTCCGAGTTCTCTTTCTTATGGAGAATTGGCATGGACCAACGGCACTAATAAATTATATGTTGGAGTTTTAGGAAGCGATAACAGTACAGTAAATGTTACTGAATTTAACAGCATAGTAGTAGGTCAAGTACCAGATTCTGCAGCAGGAACTAAAGGTTTAGTTATAGTTTCGGCAGGAGAAGGAATAGACGTTGGCTACTCATCA
>CENI01022543.1_pt1 | contig 15190 bp, 10 predicted proteins | sample 530161 | NCBI WGS metagenome assembly CENI01 (sample SAMEA2591107, study PRJEB7988) | marine metagenome | isolation source: saline water (ENVO:00002010), including | reverse complement strand
TAAGAGTTAATGCTGATTACACATATCCATTTGTAAATCACAGCGGGGATGAAATAGATGTTTACGCACACGCAATAGCGATACCGGTTATACCAGTGAACGTGACAGGATATTCAATATCAACTAGTGTTCCAGTTACACAAACATTTAGAGATCTTGCTATATTAGGTGTTGCAGGGGCAAACTACGAATTAACAATAGATAATGGCGCTACATTTGTATCTAGCGGAACAAATACGGTAAGTGGTATTGTACCTGCTGGAAACGCAGTAGAACAAATTAATTTTCCATCTGCTGCAAATGGTGATACTCACGCATTAACTTTTGTCCCATCGGGATCTAATTTAGATCCTAGCCAACCTAGTAGCTATTGGACTATTACATTTAATAGATTTACTAGGAGTAGTATAATAATAAATGGTACAGTATCAACAAGCGATAGCGAAATAGTTGTGGATAATTCAGATTTCCAAACCTTAGTATCGAATTCTGAAGACTTACAAGTTAGGTATATTAATCACATTATAGAGCCTGTGCTAACGTGCCCTGGATTATCTCTTTCATGGGCCACTACAAATGTTATTCCGTCAACAGACTTTTCTAAAACAGAAGATTTACCAGATGGAACATTTAATGTTGTAAATGGAGCAAAACTAATAAATATTAGTGGAGGTGGGGTAACTCTCCAAGTTCAAATCGCAACAGCCAGCACTGACTCAAATGATATGTCTTATAGTTTAGATAACCTTATAGAAACTTATTTGGTTAAAACCTATGAAACAAAGGAAATAGTACTATTTAACGGAGATAGCACTGTAGATAGTCAATTCCAATACACTGATGAGAATGGCACAGTACAGACGCCAACAGTAACCGCTGGCGTAAATCAAACAGTATGTGCTAGACTTAGCTGCCCAACACCAACGGTGTTATCAGGTGATGGAATTATAGAATTAACAATTAGCAATTGCCCATAATATGGATCAAATAACATTAACATTTAGCAACCCAATACAGGTTTCTGTGCAAGTTGGAGATATACTATATTACACAAACGATCCAATGGGTACAACCGTTGTTAAGATAGGCGATGTGGTATCAATAAACTATGGAACAAATACAATTGTATGTAATATAGCGCCACAAACAGTACGCCCGACAGCAACATCGTTTATATTATTTACAAAAGACAATAAAGTAAACACAAGTGGTATACTAGGTTATTTTGCAGAGATTGAGCTTAGAAACGATTCGTTAAACAAATCGGAGTTATTTTCTGTAGGCTCAGAGATATTTGAGAGCAGCAAATAACATGTGATAATAAATATATGCCAAAAACTAAAATTAAATCAAATAATAATAAATTAAGTAATTTTACTCAAGAGTTGGAAAACCTGCAAAACACAATGATCGAAAACAATCATTTGGAGCACGTTTACGGAGACGGCAAAACATTAGTTAACAACGATATATTTCGTATTGAAAACGAATTTGCTGACCAATTGTATATGCGTAAAATGTATATGCCAAAAGAATGCGTTGTAGTAAGCGCGATGCACCATACGGAGCATTTTTGGTTTTTACTAAAAGGTAGAATATTGGTTACAACAGATGGAGAACAGATTGAGCATATAGCTCCTTGTTACGAAAAATCTATAAAAGGTGCTAAAAGATTAATATTGTCTTTAGAGGATTCATTGTTTATAAACGTGCACAAGAATCCAACTAACACAAAACAAATGGCAGAAGTTGAAGAGTCTCTATACTCTATAACTATAGAAGAGTACAATAAAAAAGAAAAATTATGGCAGGAATAGCAACAGCAGCGGCAATAGGTGGGGCGGTAAAAGGCCTAACGGGAATTGCAGGTGGTATTATAGGCGGCGGAAAAAGAAGAAGAGAAGAAAAGGCAGCGCAAGCAGAATACGACATGTTTAAGCAGCAATACAACGAGCTTGACACGTCTAACCTATATGCTAACTTAGAAAATACCATGGAAGACCTTACGGTTGACCAAAGAGCAGCAGAGTTCCAATTGCAAGCACAGCAACAAGGGCAAGCTAACATTATGCAGAATCTTCAAGGAGCAGCGGGTGGTAGTGGTATTGCGGCGTTGGCGCAATCAATGGCTAATCAACAAACGCAAGGTGCAGCCCAAGCAGCGGCAAGTATAGGCCAACAAGAAAGAGCTAACCAAATGGCTCAGGCGCGAATGGCTGGATCATTACAAATGGCTGAAGCTGGTGGAGCCGAAACAGCCAGAGGATTAGAATATAAGAAAACAGGTACTCAACTAGGTATGGCACAACAAAGATTAGGTGCTGCAAAAGAAGCGAGAGCGCAAGCTACACAATCCATAATGGGCGGAATAGGTGATTTAGCCGGAGCCGCGGCATCTGGAATTGGCGGTGGCGAAGATGGCGGATTTGGCTGGGGCGGTGAATAATATTAGCAAAAATTAAATTATGGCAAAAAAACAAGGTATTAGTTATTCCGCAGATGCAGGTTTGATACGAGGCGAAGGAGCTATGCGTAGAGCAGGCGGCTTTGTTGACGCTGCTAAAGCTATAGGCACTGGATTCGATAGGACTTCTGGCGAGATAGCTAAAGAGTTGGCTAATCGCGAAAAAAAACAAGCTGCAATAGACGCTAAAGTGGCTAACTCTATTAGAGCAATGAAAGGTAATGTTGATGTTACTGGGCTTAGCGCAGCAGACCAAAAAGCTGTTAACACTTTTTTATTAGAGCAAAAAGATATATATGCGCAAGCAGCAAACCTAGCATCAACATTAAAGCCTGGCACGCCGGAATATACTGAGCAGGTTGATATTATGAACAATGTCAATAATAGCTTTGTAGCTTTAAAGGAAAACCTAACCTCTTACGAGTTGGGCCAAACACAATATACGGATAGCTCTCAGGATTTTTCAAAAGGGAACAATATAGGTGACGCGGAATTTAAGTCAAATGTGTTTCTCGGTAACACACCGTTTAGAGTTGGCGGTGGTGGTAATTTACTTTTTTCAAGTCCCAAAGGGGAGGTTGATTTTAAAGATATTAAAATGCCGTTTAAGAAAAACTACGAAGCAGCTTTAGAGTTAGACAACATGTACAAAGCCGTTTACTCGTCCGGAGGTTTTGATGAATCCCAAAGAAACTCCTTTGAAACTAAGTTAAGGGCAATGGCAGCGTCAAACCCTGATGCTTTTAAATCCGTCGTAGCAGATGGTTTAAATTCTTATTCAAGTTACGGCAATATAAGCCCTGATATGATTGATGATCCTGCACAACAAGATAAGTTTATAGAGGCATTTATACAAGATAGTTTAAATGGAGCTCAAAAGGCCGCGGCAGATGGTAAAGCGGCTAAAAACACAAATAACCTTAACGACAATTCTACATCTGCATATTACGCCCCTGAATACACTGGTAAAGTTGATGAAAAGGGCAATAAGATTTATAACAGGTTCCCTAAAGATCCAAGTGGCAAACCCATAGTTTTTGTAATGGAAGATGTCCCGGTCTCGGGTAACGGTGGTGGAACTCCCCCAACAGACCCACCAGTGGTAGTAAATAATGAATTTGCTGACAGAGAAGAAGAAATTAAGCAAGCTTTACAAAATGGTATTGATCCAAAGCAGGTATTTACAGATGCAACAGATGAAGAAATCAAAGCAGTAAAAGAAAAATATAATATTAAATAATATGCCAAATAAAAAATATACAGCAATTGTAGATGGAGTCGAACAAATTTTTAATGTAAGCGACTCTAATTATGATGCTTTTGTAGCTAAATACCCAGAAGCTAAGCTTATGGAGGATTTTCAAAACGGTGTTGCGGAAGCGGATGCGGCTGCAGCACCAAAACCAATAGCATCCACAGCGATAGACCAGGAGATTTCAAAATTGGAGTCCGAGTTGGAAGCTTTTTCTTCGGATTTAGCAAAGAAAAGAAGTGAGGGCAGAGGGTACAGCGTCCGTGGGGCGACTAGGCAAGAAGGCATTCTAAAGCGAAAAATAAAAGCGGCTAAAGACAAAAGGTATACACCTGAAGAAGGACCGGATATAAATAATCCGTATAGCCTTGTCATGGAAACAGAGGAGACTGTACGCGGCATATTAGAAAATAACCTACCTATTAATTTTGCAGATTCTGGCACCCCAGGCAATGAGCTAAAGTATATAGATCCTGAAACAAACAAAGAAGCTAGAATTGATTTACGTCCTTTTACAGACAAAGGAAAAGAGGAAACCGCCCAACAATTAAATGCACTAATAAAAAAATATAGTTCACTTTCGCAAGAAGACTATAATAAAATGTTAGGCGAAACATTTATAGATACCATAGAAGAGGGTACAGGTAGCACCGGGTGGAGGTATCAGTTCCAATTAGATGATATAAATAATAATTTAAAAGAACTTGGGTATAGTGTATACAAGCGCGATGGCTACGCAAGCGCAGACATTTATAAAAATGGTGAAAAAGTAGGTAGGGCCGCTAACAAAAACCAACTGCGTGATTTTTTTAAAAACACACTAACTGAAGATGACTATTCTGCATTAAAAAATAATTCATACAAAGCGTATGAAAAATTTGAGCAAGACTCTAAAAATAAAAAAGCTGAAGTTACTAAAAAAGTTAATGAAACTAATTTAGCGATAGATTATTTTGATTCGGGTGACTGGGGAAGCGCAGTGTCAAAAGAGTTGCAAGATTTACATGGATTTACAGAAGAGGAGGCCAAGGCTGTCAAAGAGTATCTTGATAGGGACATTGATAAAAACAAAGTATATAATACACGCGGCGCGAAAAAGCCTAAAACCGCGGACGAGATTTTAAAAGAAAGATTTTCATTAGCTGGATTACCAGAAGAAATAAAAAGTAAAATAGACAAAGAGGTAATTGACAGCATGTTTAATCGTCGCTACGCTTCGTTTAAAAAGGATGAAGTTAATCGTCGTATGCAAACAATCAATGAAGGCTTAATAAAATCTTCTGGAAAACAAGACCTATTAAATTTAGCTTCCAAATATAAAAAGCAAGATAAAAAAGCTTATATAGCAAAAAAAGAAGAGCAAGCTAAAGAGCTTATTAAAGCTAGAGATGCTGTATCTAACACTCTTGTAGATAAGATAGAACAAATACATAAGGATTCGCCAAAAACAAAATTTTCTATAAAAAATGTAGACGGACAATATGTATTTGAATACGAAGAAGCTACTGGATTATCAGCAAATGAGCAGTTAACCCAAAAGAAAGCTATAGCGGAATGGTATAAAATACAGGACAATTTTTTTAACGCGCAGGCCGATTTTAATGAAGATGTTAGAAGATATATTGAAGACACTAAAAGATTTGAAGAGCAAGAGGGAAATATAGAAATATCGCCTGAGGAGCTTTTTAATCTTAGTGTTAAAGAATATGGAACAGGTGCTTTGTTAGCTAAAGATTTTGGTGATGCTGTCGCTGGAATGGCATTAGCTATACCTACATTAGCGAATGCTGATTGGGCTATAGAAGAGCAAAAGAGGCTTAATCGTAAGAATGAGATGTTTGAAACAATGCTGACATACGACGATGCTTTAGAGCAGGGTCGTGGTGGATTATTTGCTTTGAGAACAGCAACTCAGCAAGCACCTAATATATTGTTAGCAGTTGCTACAGCTGGGGCTGGGAGTAGCTTAGGGCTTAGTAATATAGCCGTCCAGGCTACAATAGGTACCACATTCGGTGTTACGTCAGGAACGCAAAAGTTTCGCGACACAAGCATTTCAAGAGACTTGTCTAATGTTGCTAAAAAACAATTAGCAGCAAACCAGGAAGCATACGATCAAGGCTATATTGATTATAATACATATTCAAAAAACGCGCTCGATTTAAACAAAACAATTGCAATGGGTGATTTGACAGATAATCAAATCTTAGGCAGTGCTTTTGCAACAGGCGTAATAGAGGGCAGCATTACTGCTTTTTTAGGTACAGCCCCGAACTCTATTAAAGTAATAAAAGATTTTTCAAAAAGCGGAGTAAACATATCTAACTTTGTAGGTAAAGGTGGATTGCAAAGATTTGGCTCAGCTTCTTTTGAATTAACCAAAAGACTTGGTTCTGAGGTGCTTGAAGAAGAGTTAATTTACTTTGGGGATACAGCTCTTAGCGAGGGGTTGATACTTGGTAGAGAAATGGATTTTAGTCAATGGGATGATACCCTTGTAACATCAATTATCACCTCAGGTGCAATGTCAACACCTGGAGTAGCTTACTCGGCGTTAATGACTAATGCTGCTACAAATAAGTTTATGGAAAGCCTAAATGGGCTTAACAATGAAATAACAGATATAAATAAAGCACTTGAAGGTGTAACTGACCAAGCTTCTAGAGATATATTAATATCTAGATTATCCGATGTGCTAAAACAAGAATCCAACCTTGTAGGTGAATTAGAGGTTGACGCTATAGGGCTTGGTGCAGAAAATCAAAAAAATCTGTTAGCGCTTAATAGGTTAGAAAGAGAAACGCTTCTTGAAGCTGGGGTAACCCCCAACGACAGTAGAGAGGTGGCGGCTGAGAAAATTTCTAATTATACTAATGAATTAAAAGCTGAAGGTAATTCACAAAAAGCAGAAAGCTTCCAAGCAAGGCTTAATACCGTTCGCAATCAAAAGCAAGAAATACAAAAAAATACAAATTTAGAAACCGCTGAAAACGCTTTAGGGGTTACTGGCAAAAGAATAAAAGAAAAGCTTGAAAATGATAAATCGCAAAAGGGCGATGAATTTAGAGCTTTAAACAAAAAACAGCAACTTGCTTATATTATAAATGAAATTAGAAACGAGCAGGGAACAGATACAGAGGTTGCTTATAAAGGTAGAGCTATAACGTTAAGCCAATCTGCTAAAGTGTCAAAGGATATATTGGATGTTACCAATTTAAATGTAATTGAAGTTTCTAATTTAGATAATGCAAAAAGCGAATTAGATAAGCTTGATTTAACGCAAAAGCAGAAGGATGAAATCTACGCATCGTTGGAGGAGCCCGATAGCAATGGTTTTATTTATGAGAATAAATATATAACATTTAATGCAGAAAAAGCTAAGGCTGAGATTGCAGACGGTAATATTTTAGCGGCTACAGCTGTAGTGCATGAAGTTGCACATGCTATTGATGATCGAGTATTTGATACAGCTGAAAAACAAAAGCAATATGCTGACAACTTACATACTAAGATCTCAAAAGATCCCCAATTAGCAGCTTTTGACAGGCAAGCAAAACAAGTGCTAAGTGAAAGACCAGATCTTAAAAACGATATTGGTAAAGCATGGGAAGATACAAGCGCCGACTATAAAGATGAATATACTAAAGTAGTTCAAGAAACTTTATATGCTTTTGATTATGATTATAACTTAGAAAGTTCAAGAAAAAAAGAGGGGTTATTTAGAGGCATAGATGTAACCACACCTGATGGAGCACTAAATTATATGCTAAACCGGAATGCTGATTTTAGAGCAGGAAAAGTAGGTAGAAGAATTCAGAAACAACTTAAGAAAGGACCGGTAATAGCCTCTAAAAAAGGAAAGCCATCATACAGTGCTCCTAAGAATTTTGATAAAGCAGACAGAGATAGAATGTTTCAAAAAGGAGATGACGCGTTCAACGAGGCAGCTTCTTTGTATGGTTTACCATTAAGTATAGACCAAAATGGCAAGCCTAATTTTACAGAAGAGCAATGGGCTGCCGTTCCTGACGATACTAAACTTGTTATTGGTTTTATGGTTGGCGAGCAGTATGCTTCATATGTGGCTTATAGAATGAGGACTAGGGACCAAGTACCTGGTTATGCGGAAAAGAAAGACGAAATTATAGATAGAACATCTACCGGTATAGAAAAAGGTGATGATGGCATACCGTTTTTAATAAAATCTTATAATCCAGCCGGAGGCACAAAACTTAGTACTTATATATATGGCCAAATAGACAATAGATTACAAGGTGTAATTAATAAAACAAAAGGTTTTGGCGAAATTACTACTGAAGCCGCTCCGTCTGAGCCCGGCAGAAGAGAGCTTGTTAGTAAAGAAACTGCTGAATCAACAATTGAGACTAAAGAAAGAAAGATTAAAGAAGGCGAAGCTCCAAAAATTACTTTAATCCAGGACGAGTTAGTAATTATTGATGACAATGGCAAGCCCCTTAAGATAAGCGATGATTTTAAAACCGAGGTAAACAGAAAATTAAAATTGCTTTGGGCTACTGGTAAATTTGATTTATCTAAACCAGAATTTAGACAAAAGTTTTTAGAAGAAGGTAGAGCTCTTATCGGCCCGATGATAAAGGCTATCATGGATAGGGGTAGTAACTGGAATAATAATAATAAAGTTGGCAATAAAGAAAAACGCGCTAATTATGACTCTTTTGTAGACGCTAACTTTAAAATTACATACGACAACCTAACTAAAGATCAAGTATCCGCTAGATTTCCGTTTTTAATTCAACCCGTGCTGGATGAGAATGGAAAACAAGTCATGATGAGTGTAGCTCAGGTTGAGGCTTATAATGCGGCTATTGACCGAGGCGAGAAACCAGGGGCTAAAAAAATAAAGAATAAATACGCAAACAATAAGTTAACAGAAAAAAGTCCATATAGTGCAGAGGTTAAAAAAGAAGGTACAGAGTATTTAAAAGCAAATGATAGGCCTACCAACGTAAGAAATGCTAGAAAAACGTCATATGCTGACGCCATTGCCGACAATATTATAAAAACTGAAACACCAACAGTGTTAAGGAATGAAGGGCTTGAAAAGGAGGCTGTTGTAAAAGAGCTAGAGAATCAAGTTGGTGTCCGTAAGTTTTCTATAGGTAGATTAACACCGTCTCAGCGCTTTAGCTTTGATAATAAAGCTCAAGTGTTATTTGACAATTTATCTAAATTAAATAATTTTAGTAAGCCAACTATAAGAAAAGTATTAAATAGCATATATGCTTCTGATCAGTTTCCTCCAAGCATCATTGACGGTATTGCAGAACAATTGTCAAAACAATTAGCCCCTGTAAGCAAAGCTGAGACAAAGCCAAGTAAAATAGAATTTGAAGATATACTATTTAACATAGTAGACCAAACAGATCAATTATTAGGTATAGCTCAATTAACAGGGGCTGAAACGTCTATTGAATCTTTATTTAAAGATAAGATGGAGATTAGGTTGGCAAGAGGGGCTGCTTTTGAATCTATGCAGCGTATTGTTACTGATCTAGGCGAGGAAGGGCTACAATTAATAATGACCTTTGGACTACCAACATTTTCCGCGTCAGGAGCAATTGGGACTTACCAGTGGAATGATACTACTTTAGATTTAGAACCTGGTAGAAGAGGGGATGGTAAACTTGTAACCCGCGGTGGTAAAGACTTGTTTAGTGGTAAAAAAGATTTTATGGACAACCTTGTAAAAGGGCTTGTCTTACCAGACGGAAGAACTATTGATACTGCTGATACCGGAAAAATAACATTTACAGACGGATCTTCTATAGAAAGCAAGTATAGTAAACCTCCGACCGACGTGCAGGTTGGCATGTTAAAAGACGGCTACACATCTAACATGGAAGACGTTAAAGCTGCTCAAACATTTGTGACTAAGTTCTTTGAAAATATTGGTAAGGAAAATTTACCGCCCAATACAGCTGCAATATTACTTTCCGTAATGAATGATGGCACGGGTAACGTACTAAGAGCTGCTGCCCCAGTATGGGGTAAGGCATCAGTAATGCCTTATTCTAAAACTAATAAATACCGGTTCGAACATGCAGTTCCAGCCAGGGTTGTACTATCATATTTATATGAATATCATGTAAACGGCAATAAAGATATTGATATTAACGCGTTGTGGAGTGATTACAGGGTCACTATTATCCCTAAAAAAGAAATGGATGGCGTCTTAACTAAAACCGGTTATTCTAAAGTAATGGAAGCTGGTTATAAGCCAGGCGAATCAAATTGGTGGGGTAGATACTACAATATATTTACAAGAGGCAAAATGCCATATGCTTTAGTTAGCTACGACGGCAAGGAAGTTATAGGGCAAAAGTTTGAAGATTATTATAACTCAAAAGGCGTTAAACCAACTGTTGATGTTGGCACTAAAGAAAAAATTAATGAAATTACGACTGAACAAAAAGCTGTAAATAATGCCACCAAATATTCTTACGGTAAAAACCCTAAAGGTATTAGTGTATACGATTTTGATGACACACTTGCGTTTAGTAAAAGTCAGGTGATTGTAAATAAAGACGGTAAGACTTATAAAATAACACCCGCTGAGTTTGCAAAGCAAGGTGAAACATTAGCAGCAGAAGGCGCTCAATTTGATTTTAGCGAATTTAATAAAGTTGTCAAAGGAACACCCGGTCCGTTAGCGCCAAGGCTTAAAAAAGCAATTGAAAAGTTTGGTAATAAAAATATATTTGTACTAACCGCAAGGCCAGCAGAATCAGCAAGTGCTATACACGCGTTTTTAAAAGGTATAGGTTTAGAAATACCACTTGAGAATATAACTGGTTTAGCGAATGGTGCGCCAGCAGCAAAGGCCGCTTGGATGGTTGGTAAAGTAGCTGAAGGATATAATGACTTCTATTTTGTAGATGATCACTTAGGCAATGTTAAAGCCGTTAAAGATGTTCTTAATGTTTTTGATGTAAAGGGCAAAATCCAACAAGCGAGAGTTAAACACAGTACAAACTTAAGCAATGAGCTTAATGAAATGATTGAGCGCAACAAGGGAATTAAAAAAGAGGCTACATACTCTGCAGTTGTTGCGAAAAAGAAAGGCGCAAATAAAGGTAAATACAAAGTATTTGTTCCATATGGAGCGGAAGATTTCAGAGGTTTAACATCGTACACATTAGCAGGCAAAGGAAAACAAGGTGAAAAAGACCAAGAGTTCTTTGAGGAAAATTTAATGAAACCTTACATGCGAGGTGTAGCTAATATGGAAATAGCTAAACGTGCGTTAAAAAATGATTATAGAGCTTTACTAAAGATGTTCCCTGGCATGAAGAAAAAACTAGGGGAAACTATTGAAGGCACAACCTACACTTATGATCAGGCTATACGTGTTTATTTGTGGACACAACAAGGGCAAGAAATACCAGACATATCTAAAAGAGACCAAAATAAATTAAATAAACTTATAGCAAATGATACTGAGTTATCTTCCTTCGCTGATGGTTTACAACTTGTATCTAAAAAAGAAGAATGGGTAGCACCTGATGAGTATTGGCTAGCTGGCACTGTGCTTAAAGATATTAACGATATTGGTGAAAAAGTAAATAGAGCTGAGTATTTGGCAGAGTTTATTGAAAATGCTGATGTTATATTTAGTAAGGAAAACTTAAATAAACTTGAGGCCGCGTATGGCACGCCGTATAGAGAAGCTATTGTTGATATGATCCGCCGTATGAAATCTGGATCTAATAGACCGGGGCAAGCAGGCAAATATGAAAGAAAATGGCTAAACTGGGTTAACAACTCAACTGGTGCAATCATGTTCTTTAACAGAAAATCTGCCTTGCTTCAATTGCTATCTACAGTTAACTTTACAAATTGGACAGATAATAATCCAATAGCACAAGCGGCTGTGTTTGCTAATCAACCTTTATATTGGAAAACCTGGGTAAAAATATTTAATTCAGATAAGCTTAAAGAACGAAGAGGTGGGTTGAAATCAGATGTTCAAGAACAAGAAATTGCGAATACCGCTAAAACATCACAAAATAAACCAGCGGCTATATTGTCATATTTATTAAAAATAGGTTTTACACCTACACAAATCGCGGATAGCTTTGCTATTGCAACTGGTGGCGCGCCGTTCCTAATAAATAGAACAAAAACGTATAGAAAGCAAGGCCTCTCCCAAGCTGAAGCCGAAGCAAAAGCGTTTGAAGATTTTAGCGCTCTGTCAGAGGAAACACAACAATCAGGTGACCCCGCGTTTATATCGGCACAGCAAGCAAGCCATTTAGGGCGTCTTATATTAGCTTTCCAAAACACGCCTATGCAAATGACTCGTTTAATGAAAAAAGCTGGTCAGGACCTTATAAATGGCCGTGGAAGCAAAAGAGCTAATATATCCAAGTTTATGTATTACGGGTTTATTCAAAATTTAATATTTGGTGCATTGCAACAAGCTCTTTTCGCATTATTACCAGATTTTGATGACGAGGAAGACGACGAAAAACGCGCAGCAAAAGAGTCTAAAAAACTTGAAAAAATCGCCAACACTATGGTAGACTCCATATTACGAGGATCTGGTTTAGCGGGAGCTGTTATCTCAACTATTAAAAATACAATAATGAGATATTACAAAGAAGAGGAAAAAGGGTTTACCGCTGATCATACTAATACATTAATTGAATTAGCGAATGTATCACCTCCAATTGGATCTAAGTTTAGAAAAATATATGGAGCAATTCAAACGAAAAAGTTTAATAGAGACGTTTGGGAAACTCAAGGTATGTCTCCTACGTTATATGGTAATTATAATATGAACCCAAAGTATCAAGCAATAGGGTCATTAGTATCAGGGACGCTTAACCTACCTTTGGACCGTGCTTTAATTGAAATTGATGGCATAGCTGAGGCATTAGATACAAGGAATACGTCATATCAAAGGTTAGCCCTTGGTTTAGGATATAGAACCTGGGAAGTTAATGCTCAAAAAGAGGAAGCTGATTTAGCTGAAACTATCGGGAAACGTAAGCGCAAAGAAAAGGGCAAAGAAAAAGCCGCTGAAACAAGAAAGCAAAAACAAAAAGAAAAACTCGAAGAGCTGGCAAGAATGACGCCGGAAGAAAAAGCGGCGTATTTGCTTAACGAAAAGAAAAAAAGAAGTGAAGCGGCCCGAAAAGCAGCGGCAACAAGAAGAGAAAACAAAAGAGTAAAAGACTCAATACTAAGATCAAATTAATATGGAACCATTCAACATTAAAATACAAAACACAACGCAAGGCGCAGGAAAACCTAACAACCAAGAGGTAACGCAGAATGCTGATGGTTCAGGTGGGCCTATTAGTATTGCGAAGAAAAAAGATGCTTGTTACACTAAAGTAAAAAGCAGGTATAAAAAGTGGCCGTCTGCTTACGCTAGTGGTGCATTAGTTAAATGTAGAAAAGTTGGTGCTGCTAACTGGGGAAATAAAAGTAAAAAGTAATAATTATGAAAGGAGTACCACATTTTAAAAAAGACGGAACTATATTTAAAGGGCAAACACATAAAGACGCCAAAGGTAAATTAATGTCTGGTAAAAATCATACTAAAACAAGTGTGTATGTTTACCACATAAATGAATTGCCTAAAAAATCTTTAATGAAAGCCTATAAACAAGCTAAATTATTAAAGTAATGGCTTTTAAAATGAGACCTTCTCCGTTTAAAAATCTCAAACGTTGGTTTGAAGAAGAATGGGAAACGCCAAGCGGTGAAAAAGATTATAGTGGCGGCGAAAATACCTTTAGACCAACCAAAAGAATTAATAGTAAAACACCAAAAACCTGGAGTGAAGTTACACCAGAATCCAAAAGAAAAGCCCAAAGAGAAAAAAATACTAAAGGCAGAGTAACTAAATATTAAGAAATGAACTTAAACGAGCTTAAACTATACGCTATAAACGGCAGTACATTAGGAGTAACAACTTTCACTCAAATAGAAGATGGATTAAAAATTGCGCTATTGTTAGTGACTATAGGATATACTATAGCTAAATGGAAAGACATTAAAAAGAAAAAGTAATGATGAAGTATTTTAATTATTCGGAATTTGATAGCCCTGATGTGCAGGGTTCTGGCCAAATGATGGATAGAAATTTTTTAGAAATACTGGATCAAGCGAGAGATCGCTTTGACAAACCCATTAATATTAATTCTGGCTTCCGTACTCCTGCGCACAATGAAAGTGTCGGTGGGACTGAAAAGTCTTCACATTTAAAAGGTTTAGCGGCAGATATTGATTGTCGCAAATCAAAAGATAGATTTGAGCTTATTGATATATTTTTAGACTTAGGTATAAACAGGATCGGCATTGCAGATACTTTTATCCACATTGATGTCGACCCTGATAAATCACCTAACGTTATTTGGACGTACTAACCGTCACAAGCAGCACATTCAGGATCCATAGCTTGTTGTGCTATATCTCCACGTAGAACGCTTTCTGTTCTAGTATAATACAAAGTCTTTATTCCGTTCTTCCATGCTTGCATGTGCACCTGGTTAATCCATTTTGGTGTAGCAACACTTGGAAACGCGAGATTCAAACTAACCGACTGATCTATGTATTGCTGGCGTATGCCCGCTTGATTCACTAGTTCTAGTTGGTTTATTTCTTTAAAGGTTTTAAATACTTCTTTAGCTGGTATATCGTGAGCCATTGTTACATCGTCAAGCTCTTTAATATCTTGCACACTGCCTCCGTCAGCAAGTATCTTATCCCATATTTCGTTTGTATTTAATTTATGCTTTCTAAGAAGCTTTAAGAGCGTGGGGTTCTTCCTAATGAACGTACCCTTCGCGCTTTGTTCAGTGAAAACATTAGCGGCCCAAGGCTCAATACCAGGACTAACGTTACCACTAAGCTTACTATTAGACACAGTAGGAGCAACAGCCCTAAGATGGGTGTTACGGTAACCAGTCCCAGCACACCACAAAGGTTCACCATAAACTTCAGCAAGATCCATAGACGCTCTTTCACTTTCAATTTTAATTTGCGAAAATATTTTCCTAGTTTCAAACTGAGCAAGCAAACCTTCAAAAGGAATACCCTTTTCTTGGAGATACGTGTGCCATCCGAGTACACCCAATCCAAGTGCTCGTCCTTTGCTAGCAGAACGAACGGCATTTTCAAAACCTCTAAGTCCTTTGGCTCTTTGAATAAATTCCTCCATAACGCCATCCAAAAACCACGTGGCGTCGTATATAAGGTTAGTACCTTTCCATTCTTCATATTTAGCTAAATTTAATGAGGATAAGCAACAAACAAAACTATGACTTTCATCTGTGTGCAATGTAATCTCACTACAGATATTAGTCATGTGCACTTTTAATCCATTGTCTTTATATGCTTTTGGATTTGCTTTGTTAGTGTTTCCTTTAAACAGTATATACGGTTCTCCAGTTGCTTTTCGCTTTCTAAGTAGTTTACTCCAT
>CENI01013056.1_pt1 | contig 15218 bp, 4 predicted proteins | sample 530161 | NCBI WGS metagenome assembly CENI01 (sample SAMEA2591107, study PRJEB7988) | marine metagenome | isolation source: saline water (ENVO:00002010), including | reverse complement strand
CATCCCTTCTTACAAAAGTTTGTGTAGCACTACTATTATTAATAGCTAATATATCTGCCGCACTTACATCTGTTGTAATTAAATCTAAACCACACTCGCTACCATTATGAACATATCCACTAGGATTAGATATAGAAGTATTGCCTACTGCATAATCTGAAGATACTAATGTACCACTTGTATCAACAACTCTTGTACCCCAAAAAGAAGATAAAGTTGCATTGGCTATTGTTCCATCATGGTTTGTACCTACATGACTACTAGTTGCTGTAGTACTTCCTATATTACCACTAAAGTCCATATCTAAAATAACTGTGCTACTAGTATCGTTGGTTACTTTAACAGACTCCATAACACCTTTATATGCTCCTAAACTACCCCCATTATAAGCACCTATTATAGTATTAGCTGTCGAAGAATAAAGATTTGCTACGGCGGAATTAGTAGATTGTGTAGCTTGAACACCATTAATATAAATTGTTGCCGTTGTTCCTGACTTAACAACTTTCCAATCAGATACTGCTTGAGGAACATTTGCTTTAAGTACTGTAGCATCACTTACATTTGTTCCATCAGTTGAAGTAATAAAAAGTAAATTACCTGTAGTTCCATTAATATAAAACAACCAACTTCTTTGGTTTGAAGTAGTATGATACCTACTTATAATAGTTCTATTATTAGAATCAACGTGTGTTAAATCTGCTCTACCTTCTATGGTAAAATTATCTGTTCCAAAATCAAAGTCAGAACTTTGACCTGAATTAGCTAATTGAATGTAATCGTTAGTACCATCAAAGGTAACTACCTGTTTTGTCTTACTTGTTAATGCAGGTATTTTTTTAACAACTATAAATTTTAAATCACTTATGACTACTTGTGCGGCATTAAGAACAACAAATTGAAAGTCGCAAGTACTTGAATTAGCATTAAAAGTTGTACTAAAAGTATAAGTTCCTATTTCTCCACCTAAAAATACACTACCTTGAGTCCAACCTGCTGACGCTGATGATATAGCTACATCTTGATTAGCACCACCTGTCGCTCCTGTTTGTACTATTGTTCCTGACATAACTAATGTATCTCCTGATGCCATTCCATAAACGTGTTGCCTCAATTTTCCTGATACACCTGTATTACCTGTAAGAGTTATATTGTTTGCATTAGCTTGAAAAGTACCTGAACCTGAAGCAGCTGAATCCCAATGACCTTCATATCCTCTAAATATATCTTTATCAAAACCATTTAAGTTATTATGTGAAACTATTATACTACTAGTTTCTGTACTTCTACTAGCACCATCTATAGTTGCGTGATTTCCTGTACCACTAGTATCAAATACTGTAAGTCCATTACCTTCTGCAAAAGTGTAATTTACAACTAAATCTGTTTCGCTTGTACCTGCTTTAAAAGAAAATATTTCAAGTTCTGATTCAGCAGATATTGCACTACCACTCCACAAAGCACCTATAGTTAATTTATTACCACCTGAAAAATCTCTTGGGTTTGTTTCAAAATAATTTGTTGTTCCACTTTGAGTAAAATTAACACCATCAGCAGTAAGGGTTGTACCCTCTCTCTTTACAGTAACTTTTACAATATCATTATCTGCTATTTCACCTTCACTAAATATTGTTTGTGTATTTTTTGTGCCATCTCCATCTAAAGAAAAACTTAATCCCGAAGGATGTTTAAGTTGTAAACCAAACCATCTATTGTTAGTACTAGTATCTCCATCTACAAAAATATAATCTGCACCACCTGTTTGAACTTTAAGTATAATTTCATAATAAAAATTACCTGCACCTAAACCTGTGTTATTAGCTTGAAGATAATCATCAGTACCATCAAAAGAAAGTGCATTTGTACCTGTAAAGGTAGCATTAGTACCTTTAATGTTATTTATTGTTTTACCATCTTGACTTGGTGTAAGCCAAGTATTTAGATTAGTCATTTCAGGAAGCAATAAATTTCTATTACTTCCTAATGCTTGATTGCTATTGAGTTGCATATTACTCCTGCGTATCTAATGCTCTAATATTAACAGTACCACTAGCTTCAATATACATAGCTTTCTTTAGTAAGAATGGTCTTGTTATTCCGTAAGGTGGTATAAATAAATTACCATTAGCCGCACTAGGATTAACTATATCGTTTGTGCTTTTAATTGCAAACCATACACCTGCACCACTATAGTCTTGTATTTCTACAACTCTGTCTTTATTTGCATCAAATTGCAAACCTGTATTAGCAACAGTAATTTTAGCATCAGATGCTTTTATGCCTGCGACCTGAATTGGTGCGCCTGTTTTTTTAAATCTTAAACCGTCCATTGAGATTCCTCCTTTAATCGCTGAACTTATACAATTATATAATAGCTGTCAAGCTTTAAGTTAAAGATTATACGGATTAGTTTTTCTTTTGTTATTTCTTCTACGACCTGACACATCCCATTTGTTTATACCTATACCATGACTTTCCATAGCAGGTAGTGCCGCCGCCATACCTAAAGACAATTCATCATTAACTGCATCCTTAGCAGTTTCCGCTATTAATTGAGAGGTAAATGGTGTAAAGTAATTTAATGCTTTTTCATCCCATTCTTCTGTCCAATCTATTTGTCTTTTGTAAGCAGGGTCTTTTTTAAATGCTAGTTCGTATGCTAATCTTAACTGAGGAGAACCTTTATTCCATAAAAATTTATTTAACTCATAGTTAGCATCACTATTTAAATCCCAAAAGTTTTTCTCTCCATCAAAACCTGTATTAAAAGCTGATAATAATAATCTAGAACCCAATCTAAATGGTTGCATGTTACCACCCCATATATCTAATTTATAATCACCTACAGATATATAACCAAAGTAAGGACTAAAAGGATTAAAGAAATGTTCAGGTGACATTTTTTCTCTATCTTCTTCATCTGCACCTAAAAATGCTAATGCATATATTGCCATACCAAATGAAGCATATGATAACCATTGACCAATAATAGCAGGAGCTAGTTCTTTATGTCTAAAAGATTTACTTATAGCCGATACAGGTAACATAATACGTGAAGCCGCAAATCTAGGAGAGAAAGTAATTTGTGATAACTGTGCTAGTATACCACCCTTTTCTAAATCTATAGGACTTCCAAGTAGCTTTCCTTTAAATCCTTGTCTTCCTGTCATAGAATTTATATACCTAGCCATTGCTTGTTTACCTTCTATAGAAGCGCTTTTACCCATTTGATTATTTAAAAACTCTTCCATTATTCTAAATCGAAGTACATTTAAACCTGTAACCATATGACGTTCAGATGCTCTTGTTACTTTACCTACTATATTAATATCAACTTTACCTATATTTAATTCTTTATTAATTAGGTTATTCATAAATCTTTCTTCACGTTGTGTAGGAACACCATCATATCTAGTAATTGCTAAACCTAATTCTCCTGTTATGTAATTAAACATAGGATGCGCTCTTAATCCTGCATCAATTAGTGCGGCTTGTGCAGGGTCAAACATTGCTTGATAAGCTTGTTTCATTGCATTTAAAGCAATCTTAGTACCTGACATTCCATACTTTTCATTAGAGATTGGATTCCAAAATAATCCCATAAGACCTTGACGTAAGAAGTAAGAGAAGTCAGCAGTAGCCATTAACGCTCTAGGTATACCCACAACTTCCCAAGCATAAGAACCATATCTTGCTAACCAAGTTTTATTTTTAAATTTTAATGAATCTAATTCTTTTTGTAATTGATTTCTTAATTCTTTTCTTTCAAGCAATGCTTCTTTTAATTCTTTTGATTTTTCAGTTTTGTCTTTTGATGTAATATTAAATATAGCTTCTGCTCTACTTATAAACTTATCTGTATCTTGTTCATTCTTTAAATCATTTAACTTTTTAATTTCTTCTTCTATATTTACTAGTGATGTAATATCTCTTAATGCTTCTTGAGCAAACTGTAAACTTTCTGATTTTATTTTATTTGTAGTGTTTACTCTAACCGCATTCTCTACACCATTCTTAATTCTTTCTACACGTTCTAATAATTGTTCTGCTTTTTCATTATCTTGTATAGTTGTAGGTATAATATTTTTATATAGTCTTAATAATTTTTGTAATGATTTAACTTCTTCGTCAGCTATATCAGAAAGATTTTTACCTTCAACAGGTTTCTTTCCATTAATAATGTCCATAGCATCTTGAATCTGCTCTGTTAAACGAGCCATCTTTTTAATCTTATCTTCTATTTTTTTAGATTCACTTTTTGTTGATTTTATTCTTGAAGGACTTCTGTTAGATAATACCGTTGCTATATCTATATCTGATAACATAGGATAATCATTTTTAATTAAAGGTATTAAGTCTTCTAAGTTTTTAACATCGCTTGTTATAATATGAAACTTCATTAAATCCATTAATACATCATAAAATGTTCTATCTTTTTTAGCTTTTTCGTTAGGCGCATTTTCACGTGTAAAGTTTTCAGGAGTTAGTTTTTCTAGCTTATTTAATATTCTATTTTTTAATTCAATTAATCTATTCTCTTCATTATTAAATATGGAATTTAGTTCATCTGTAGTAAAGTATTCTTCAATAGGAATAAACTTAGAAATAAATTTAGATTTGCCACCCATTAATTTTATTTTAGAAGTTACCCATTTACCTGCTTCCATTTTAATACGTTCATTAATAGAGCTATTTCTTCTTTCTGTAACTTCATCTATTTTATTATCAACTTTTTTAATCATTGCAACAAAATCATTTATTTTAGATAAAATTTCTTTAGGTAAAATTGTATTAGGATTATCTTCTTTACCTCTATTATAATTATTTAAAGCTTCTAATATAACGTCATTTAAATTTATATCAAATTCTTTATCTATAGAAGAAGACATTCTCATAGCTACACCTTGCTTACCCCAAAAGCTACTTACGTGTTTTTGTGCGCTAATTAATCTAGACATTTCTTGTTGTAATACTTTAAGGTTTCTTGCTTTTTCTTCTATTAATAAATAGTTACCACCGCCACCAACTTCTATCATATCATGTAAGTTAGAAATTTCAGAATTAATACCATCGATTTGAGATTCTAAATAAGATAATCTAATTTTCATTATAGCTAAATCTAGTAAACCATTATATAAATGTGGTTGACCTCCTGCTTCAACATTAGCTAAAATGGAATTAACTAAATTAGTACTATCTTCTCTAATCTTATCCATATTCATAGTAGTTCTAATTCGTTCTAGTAATTCTCTAAATGTTAATTGTTCTTGTACGGAAGGTTCGTTATCTGAAGTTCCTATTTGTTCACCAATGTATGCATTGTATACAGGAGTTATAACTGCTTCTGTTAAACCACCTGCTTCTCTACCTTGTTCCTGACGTTCTTGTTTCATATCATCTATACGATTTACAAATTCTTGAAACTCATCATAATCAGTCATGTCTAACTCAGCATCTTCTTTAGCTTCTTGTTCAACAACTTTATTAGCCATAACTTTCATTTCTTCTAAACCTCTAGGAGAAAGTAATCTTTTGCCTTCATCAGAATCAGGATTAATATTATAATCATCTTGTAGTATTCTTCTGTATTCTTCCATTTCATTATGGAATGAATATGCTTCATCTCTTACACCTTTAAGATGTTCTCTTATAATTTGTCTTAAAGATTCAGCAGGAGTTTCTTTTAGTATAGTTTCAATCTTATCTCCTATACGTCCAAGTTTTTGTGGTAGATTAATAGTTAATCCTAAATCTTCTGCTAAGTTAATTAATGCTACTTTTGTTAATTTAGATACACCAAAGTCATCTATAGGTCTTTTCTTACCACCTAGTTTTTCTGTTACTAATTTTTCTATTTCAAGAATAGGTATTCTTTCTGAACGCTGACGCATATTAACTAATTGTATATGTCTTTTAGCTTCTTCTACTGAAAATCCTAACGCATTGTTTTCAACAAAATCTGCATTTAGAGGTACTCTAATTTGATTCCAAGAATTATCTACATTAGATTTTACAACCTGTAACATTGTTTCTACTTCTACTTGTTGTCCTGTCATAGGATTAATAGTTATAGAACCTGTTTCATCTGTTCTAAAGTATACTCTTATTTTTCTATTACCATGAAAAGGAACTTGGAAAGAAGTAAAGTAATAAACCCTTGCTCCTGTAGATACAGCATAAATATCTTCACCTTGTTTTTCATTACCATTATCATCAAACAATACTTGCTTTCCTATCTTATAGGTTTCAGTAAAGGTAGTAGAACCTGATGGAGATAATACATCTGCTAAAGCTCTGTAACCTACATTTAGATTAGATAAATCAGCAATTTCATTAAGAACACTTTTAAACATTCTATTTCTAATTATTGCATTTTTTTCTAAATCACTAGAAGATTGCCATGCTTTTTGTGTTTTTGTATTGTTTTCTAATTTTTGTATTTCTTGTTCAATTTTTGTTATTTCTTTTTTAGATGCTTTTTGACCAATTACTTTTCTTGGAATAAATGGTGTTCCTTGAACATTAATTCTATTTATTAATTCTTGACGTGTATTTAAAAATCTTAATCTATTATAAGCTATTATAGTTTCATAATGTTCTTGTCCTACCTCAGGAACTACTCCACTTCTTTGTATAGCCGTACGTTGAGCGGGTCTTAATTGACCTGACCATTTTCTAGGTTTTTGATTTGACTTAACATCTGTAGGATACATAGCTGTTAAATATAACTCTTGTAAATTAGCTATTCTTGCATCTTTAATATCAATATCTTCACTAGATAAAATGTCTTCTAGTCTTGCTAATAGTTTAGCTCTATCTGTTTCGCTTCTGTTTACTCCATGTCGTTTATCTAATGTTTCATCAAATAAAAACTTTTTGTACATTACAGGAGATACATTTATTTTTTTGTAACCTTCTTCTATTAAATTTAAATGGGTAAAATCAATGTCACTTGTATTAATACCTAATTCTTTTGCATATGTTCTTAATTCATTAAATGTTAAAGTTTCAATATGTCTACCTCTAACAGGTTTATATTCTATGTTACCTCTACTTCTAATATATCCTCGTGGTAATACAGGTCTATCTTCTATTATTATTTTCATAGAAGAACGGTCAGCTACATCTTTAATATCTTTAAAGTCAGATGCCTTAGGTTTTTTAGTAAATGACATATATATAATTTCTTCGTTATCTCTATTAATAACTTGATATTGCATATAATCAGGAAGTGACTCTGCTAAGTATTCAAAGTCTCTTAAATTTCTTTGTGACCTTTCTACTCTATTAGCTAATAATGTATCAGGTAATTCTAAATCAATATCATAAAAACTTTCTAAATCCATTAATGTTTCTTCTAGCGCATCTATAGAGTTTTCAAAATCTGATGATGGTATTTTTTTAGCATGTTTTACTACACCAAATTTTTCTAATGCACCTTGTTCAGCAGTTTGCTCATAAGGATTATATATTTCAATAATTTGTTCTTTATTAAAAACTATATAATTTTGTGTACTAATTTTTGTTTCTTTATAAGGAACTGTATCAGATTGATTCTTATAAATAACTCCATCATATCCTGCTTTTTTTATAGCCATTTCTATTGCATGATGTTTAATCCAATTATTTGGGTCTTGTAATATATCCGAATTTTCAAAAGTTTCATAAATATTTAATACAGAATCTTTACTTTCTGTTAAAAATTCTATTTCACTTGTTGCTGTAGTTTCTGTTGGTTTGCTATCTAACCTTGTTATTAACTCTTGAATTTCTGTTTGTTCAGAAGATGGAGATGCATCTATTAACGTTACTAAATTTGATGAATCTAGATAATAATTATTTAACAACTTTTTAAAAACTTTTTTAAATTCATTATAAAATTCTTTTCTTCTATTTATTTGTTCGTATTTGTTAGAAGAAAAATCTACTTCAAGATTCTTTTCAACAGCTTCAAACCATTGCCTTATTGTAGGTACAGGTTGATTCCAATTAGTAAAATATAAAGGTTTTTCTATTTTTAACATTGCCGCATACATACGTCTTGGTTGACTTTTTTCTAAAGTACCTGCTCTTTCGGCAAACTGTCTTGCTACAGAATAACCACCAAAATGCATACCTACATCATTTCTATAATCGTTTTCTGTTTGAGCGTCTAGTTTACCAAATGGAAGACCTGTTCCATGAAATAAAATTAATGGTTTTACATCAGGTTGTTCTTTAGATAATCTTGTTAAAGCTTGATTATATCTGTAATATGGTAACTGAGGACTATCCATTTCATCTGTTCTTGTAGAATCTGATACTACAACTGAGTTTCCAAATCTTACTAAAAAATCATCCATAATTTTTGTTGTTAATTCATTTGGAGGTTCTATAGTTTTAACTGTTTTTTGTTTTACTTCATCATAAAATAAATCAGCTCTATCTACTCTTCCTTCAAATTCACTATCAGTTACATTAGGTAAGGACAAATCTTTTTGTTTTTTAACTTGGCTTACATATATATCTTCTAATATTGAAACTAATTCTACTGTTTTTAATTCAGTTAATTTTTTATCATTAATAGTTATAACAGGTTTTTTTTCTGTAGGAAAAGTAACTGTAATTTTATTATTAAATTTAGAATAATCTACATCTGAATTAACTAATAAATTTTTTATACTTTTAATTAAATTAGGTCTACGTTCTTTAGGGTCTACTCGTAAGAAGTTAATGTCTTTTTCATTAATAGATATACCTTCATATAGCTTAACAGATAAAGTTTGCATAGCTGTTATAACTTTTAACTCTTCTACCGACCTATTATTACCAATAGCTTTTAATAAATTTTCTCTGCTTAACCTATTAAAACCTTTAACGCCTAAAAGTTTAGCTTTTAATTTTAATTCTTCTTTAGTTAAATGAGTAAAATCTTTTGTAAAACCAAAATCATAAAATTCTTTTTTATAGTTTCCTGCTCCAATAAATTCTAAAATTCTGTCTATAATATTTCTTATAGCTCTTTTTGCTTGTCCTGAAAAAGTATGATATTCTTGAGTTAATATTTCTAAAATTTGAGCTAAATATTCTTCTTGATAATAAGAATCATTTTTATAGTATTCCATTATATTTTCTAATTTTTTTCTTAAAGAAGGTTTTAAATTCATTTTAATTAAATTAACTGTTTCTTCTAATGAATTTTCTAAATTACCATCTAAAGATATTACTTTACCAAACAAAGCATGAAATACTTCATGTATTACTGTGTTAAAATCAGCTTCTTCTTCATTAATATGTATTACATTAATTAAATCATTTTGTGTATCTACTTGTCTAAATACACCAAGAGTACTGTTATCTCCTGTAGCTTCTGCATATTTTTGACTAGAAGAATGTAATATAATTTTTTGTTCAGGTAATAATTTTTTTATAGATTCTAAACATTTTTTTGTAAATGTTTTTATTCTTTTTCGTCTAACTAAATCTAATCTTCTAAGTTCTTTATTTTTATCTTTTTGTTCTGCATTTTTAACAAGTTGTTCTTGCATATATATTTTTTTCATTAATAAAAGATATCTTTGACGACCTTCTGTTTCTATAAATTCATCTGTAACTTTTTCTCCTCTATCTTCATAAAGTTTTCTTACTCTATCGTCAACATCCCCATTTAAAATTGAATTTTCATAATGCTTTGGAAAACTATCTAAATCAGAAGCAGAAGTAAATGCATCTAAGTTGTTATCAAATAAAAATCTTTCATATATACTATCTCTTAATTGAGATACATGAGCGTTATATCTTGCTAAATCTGCTTCCTTACCTGTTTCTAATGCTTTTCTAAATAATTTTGCTGATTTAGAATCCATATTATTATTACTAATAATTGCTTCTCTAGTTGCATTATTTTTTAATTGTTTCTGCATTCTTTTTAATTGCGTATTTGTTATACTTCCAAACACAGAATCATATATCCATTTTTCAGATTCACTAACACCATCTAAAGATTGTTTTTCAAATTCATTTCTTAAACTTTCAGAAGCTTTAGATAATCCTTCTTTAGTTCCTGTAGAAGCGTGCATAACAATTCGACTAGCTACACGTCTATTAATACCTTGTAAAATTAAATTTTCAACTTGTATATTTCTATGTATACTAGCTAACAAATTACTAGCTTCTTGTGGTTTTCCATCTACTGCTAATTCAGATACTCTTTTTAATTCTTCTTCTGAAACTTTTAAACTTTCATTAGGATTTAAAGATTGACTTTTAAGTTCATTAATTTGATTCTTAAGAGCAGTTACTCTTACATCAATATTTACATCTCTACTAAAATTACTATCAATTAATTTTTTTGATAATGTTTCTGCTTCTGTTCTATTATTAGTAACTCTATTATTTATGAGGTCTGCCGCTTGTATTTTTATAACAGCTTGTTCTCTGTCTTGTTTTTTAGTAGTTAGTTTACCACCACCTACACGTTCAATAGCTATTTCTTTAGATTCGTTTTCAGAATAACCTGCTGATTTTAATGCTTTTATATTATTATCTACATTCTTTATATCTACTGTAGTTGCTCTATACTCTGCAAAAGTGTTAATAACACCAAAACCTGCAACACCATATCTAGCTTCGTAAGCTCCATCTTTAAATGATTTAAATAATTCGCTTGCTACTACTTCTCCATCTTTAGAACCTAATTCAAAACCTAAATCTAAAAGTAATTCCTGAACACCTTCTTCACCTAATTCTGTAAAATAAGTTATACCACCTTGTAATCCTGCTCTTGCAAGAGTCTTTTTAAGGGTTGGGTCAATTAATGCTCTTCTCATTAATGAAGTAGCAAGTTTTCTTGAAAACATATTTCCTTGACTTTTAAAGAAAGGTATAGCCGCCGCCGCTTGTTCTACTAATGAATATAATGTACCTATAGAAGAAGATAAGGCTAAATGTTTTTTTCTTTCTTTTTGTGAATATTGTTCTATTGGTGTATCTAAATACAGATTCATAAGCAACTGACCTGCACCTTGTTGTTGCCATGCCAAAACAGTAGTTACTCTACCTGCCGCTGATGCTGCTATTGGATTTTTTGTTATAGCTCCAACTCCTGCACCAACAGCTAAACTTTCTAATGCTATTCCTAACATAGGAGCGCCTGAAGTAATAAATTCTTTATAAATTCTATAAAATACATTTTTACCTTCATTACTTAAACCTGCTGAATATTTTTCTGTTATGTATTTATATTTATTAAAAATTGTATTTGCTTCATCAAAGTTACCTACTAATAAAGAACTGTAATATCTTCTATTCATATCAAGAGTAATATTAGCAAATGCTGTAGCATCTACTAAACCAACAGAACCTTCTTGTATAGTTCCGTCTTGATTTAGACGACCTATTGTTTGTTTTTTATCTCTTATAAAAAAAGAGTCTTGTTCTATATTTCTTCCTGCACCCGCTACATTTTGTACTCCACCTGTAATTATTTGTCCTACAGTTCTACCAAGCATTTCTAAACCGCTTATTGTTTTTTTATTAAACACAGGGTCTTTTGGATTAATATATTTAAAATTACCATTTGTTTCTTTATATAAATCACTTACTTTTACTAACTCATTATCAATCATAATTTCAGCATCAGAATTAAGTTCTTCTAATAAATATCTAGCAAAAGGAGTTCGTCTATCTATTTTTTCATATGAACCAAAATGTTGTTCAGGCAATTCATCTTCATTAACAACTCTTGAATTTTGATACGCTTGTAAATCTGTAAATTCTTTTGATATCATATTATGATAAAAATCGTAATCTATAGGTTTATTATAATCTACAGTTCCATCTTCATTAAAATAATTTAAATCTTCTCTTATAGTTTTATCAACTTGTTCATAAAAATTTTCATTATTTTCTTCATATGGTTTTAATGTTTCTCCAATCATACTTTCTGTTATTGGTTTTGCACCGTAATCAGGTTGACCTGTTCGTATATTCATTGCTTGTGCATTTAAACTTATTTGATTTTTAACAATAGATATAGAAGCATTCTTTTTTTCTAAAGTAGTATTTGCTTCGTTAAGTAATCTTGTACCTACATCTACTGTATTTGTTGTAAACAATTCATTAAAAGAAGGTGTATCACTATTAAACGTAATACCTTTTTCTCTAGATGTATTTAAATAAGACTGTGCTTCTTCTTTAGAAGCTGTAGGGTTTTCGTCAAAGAATTTTCTTAAGTATTCTTTTTTATCCATTATAATTCCTGTTTTGTAAATTGATTTAATTTTGTAAGGTTATCTTTATTAGCTACATATAAATTACCATCTTCAATATAAAAATCTCCTTTTTTAACTCGTATACCGCTGCTTTTTGTACCTTGTGAAGTATATTTTATTTGCATACTACCTTCATAAATTTTAACTTCTTTACCGTTTTTTTTGCCAATAACTCGAAGTTCTTCTTCTTGTTTTTTATTAGCTTTTTCTTCTGCTTTAATAGCTTCTTCTTTGTTATAGTCATCTACCATTGCTTGTGCTTGGTTTTGTTCAGCAGAATTATCTTCAGTAATTTTATCTTTATTAAAAACATTTGGTAGTGAAGGCATAGCATTTTCTATAGCTGTTTCATCTGAAAAAATTGCTTCATTTTGACTTTCTGCTGTTATTCTTTTTATTAATTCTTTTTGAGATTCTTCAGCTAATGCATATTCTAATTTATTGTTAATATAATTATCTGTAAACTTATCAATATCTTCTTTATTGCTTCTTGCTTTTTTTAATTGTTCTTTAAAGTCTTTATAAAAATTTGTATATACAGTTGTCATCATATTCATATATTCTGATTGAGGTAATTCACCATATAATCTATTAAAAGTTTTATTAAATTTACTTATACCTGTAAGGTACTGACCGTTTTCAGTAGTAGGGTCAATGCTGTTTGTTAAATTTAATCTTTCAGCTAATACTTGAGAAATTATTTTATTATTTTCATAAATAAACCATTTTGGAAATAAAGGAGTTTTGCTTCTTTCATCTATAGGATATGCAGTTAATGCATTCATTATTTTTTGATGTGTTTCTTGTATGTCTTCAGGTGAGATTTTTTCTAAAGATAAAATTAATTCATTAATTTCTCCAATACTTAATATTTCATCTTTATCACTTTCAGCCGCTACAGAAGCTATTAAATCAGCTTGGCTTGTATAAAAACTATTTCTTTCCATTTTTGCTAAAGCTTCTAAAGCTTGTTTGTCGATTTCACTTAAATTTTCTATTGCAGGATTAGTATAATCTCCATTTTGATTTTTTTGCAACATAGAAAAATCACCATTATTAATAGCTGTAGTTGTTTCTTTAACTAAAGGAGTTGTTACTGCACTATAATTTTCTTTTTTAGCTTTTAACACAGCAGAAATTAATGAGTTTTTAGTAGAATCATCTATTAAATGTTTTCTTTTTTTGCTTTTTAAAGTAATTGCATTTCCTTGTGAATCAACTGTTTCTGTTTCTGAAGCGGGTATAGTTATAGAATCTAAATTATTTATTTCTCTTTCTAGTCTTTCTATTAAAGGAGATGATGCACCTTGCAATCTTGTTGTATAAGTTGATATTAAAGTTTTATTTACTTCATCTATTTTTTGTTCATCATTTAAATGAGCAGAACTATAAATAGTAACAGCTCCTTCAGCAATATTACCATTTTTCATAGAATTTCCTGCAACAGATAATTCTGACTCAAGCACTACTGAATTAGTATATTCTTGATTTTTAGCTTTAGACAAAATGTTTAATTGTCTTTTTTTATTATTCCATTTTGTTTGTCTATCAGCAGTAAAATTTAATTTATTATCTTTTAACCAATTATTCCATGTTGTATCTAAATATGGTTTTATTAATTGTTCATCTGTTTCTAATGGAGTTAGACTAGCGTCTGCTCCTTTGTTATATAAATCTTCTACGTCAGCATCTACATCATCAAAGAAAACTTCTTCCATATTATTATATTTTTTTTCTTCTTCTTTTATTCTCATTTCTAAAAAACCTTCACCTAATTTAAACATATCAGAAAAGATTTTATCTTCTTGGTTTGCACGACCAACATTAGCCGCTATTGTAGGTCTATCATCTAAAAGAACATTAGGTTGTATTTTTAAATTTTGTTGATTAGGTTTAGTTAATGGTATTTTTGGCATATTACTCCTTAGAATGAAAAGAATGATTTTGTAGCTTCAGGATTTTCTGTATTGTACGCTTTCATATCTCCATAAGCAGAAGAAAAACTTCCTGCCGCACCCAATGCTGATGATATTAATGTACTTCTTGCGGCAGACTTACCTGCATCTATAGCTCCTATAGCTTTCATTTCTGATTGATAAGCTTCTCCTTTTATTTTTTGTTCAGCAGTATCTATAGCCATATTAAAATTTGTAGATGCTATGTTTAATTTTTTAGCATTTCTTTTTGCATTTTCTGTAATAACTTCTAAACCTGTACCGCTTGTTGCTCTTGCTCCTGATTTTAATAAAGCAGATTCTGTTTTAGCTTGTGACTCTCTTCCAATTTGTTTTACTGCATCTAATCCTATATCTTTTGATTGTTTTAAAAGTTCTACTTCTCTTTGCATAACTCTTTGGTTATATTTTGACATAGCTCTTATACTTCTAGCTTTTACTTTACCTGCACGTTTTTGACTTCTTGCTTGAAGAAAACCTCCTGCTAGTTTCATAACTCCTAATACTGCGTCCATTATAAAACTCCTACTCTAGGTATCATACCTAATACTGTGCATGGTTGCGGTTCATCTTGAATAATATAAATAGTTTGTAAAAATTCATTAGCATTAGATAACCATACCTCAGCATCTTCTGTATTTAAAGCAGATGTGCTTGTAAATTTAACAACATCTAAATCTGCCGCTAATTCGCTTTGTCCAACTTTTGCAGATAAAGTATCTTTAAATCTAATTGTTGCATTTTGTATAGGTTTTTTAGAACCTCTTGAAGAACCTTGTTCTGTTACAACATCTAAATACATAGGTGCTAATGTTGATGTGTATGTTTGTCCTACTACTAAATTTACACTTGATTGAGAACCAACAAGTAATGAATAATTAGTATTATTTACTTGAGCTGTGCTTACAGTTGCACCATCTATTTTAAATGTAACAGTATCGTTTGCTAAGTGTTTTAGTCTATGGTCAAAGCAAGTAGCTGAACCGTGTGTATATGTTTCTCCTGTACCTAC
>CENI01008649.1_pt1 | contig 15313 bp, 38 predicted proteins | sample 530161 | NCBI WGS metagenome assembly CENI01 (sample SAMEA2591107, study PRJEB7988) | marine metagenome | isolation source: saline water (ENVO:00002010), including | reverse complement strand
ATGGAGCGTAGGAAATGTGTCAATGCAAGGCACGACTGGAGAGCCCCCAACCAGCATAAATATCAGAGGGGCACGACACTCAGGGTGTCAGAGGTAAGGAACAGACTGTTATTGGCGTTCCACATCGAAATTGCGTAGAAGTGGGGGCAGTTCGAAAAGTTTAATCAATTTGGCGTAAGCCAACAACAGAGGAGTGCAAAATGTCAGTATTATTTGAAAAAAGAACAAAGTACCTAATGAGAGGTACAACATATGGTTCATCGAATCAAAGAAAGTATGGAATAAAGTTTAGAACTATGGCAATGGTATCTACGGAAGAACTATTCAAGGCTTTGAATGAAGACAGAACCAAGCCTAAAATGAAGGCGAAAATCCGCAATGAAATCGTAAAAAGAGGTATCACAATAGTAAGGAAATGACTATGACTCAATACTCAGACGATGTACAAAAGCAAAAGCTTAAGCTTGAAGCAGAGCAGTGGGGCAAGCAGTTAAAATACTACCACTACAACGACGGAGTTAGAACCATCGAGTACAACAATGGCTACAAAATGATCCACGATACGAATGACGATAAAGTCAGAGTAGAGAAGTATAAGGGTGATAAGTCATTACTCGATAGGTTTCTAGCATCACTAGGAGACTCATGGAATTAGCATTAGCAATAGTAGTTTTGCTAATTCTGTGGTTAATTATTAACAATAGAAACGGGAGACACTAACATGACAAAATTAGAATTACAACAAGTTCTGCTCAATGAGATAGTTGAGAATGATTTTGGTCGTGTTGCAGTTATATTAGAAGGTAGAGATACAGCAGGCAAGTCAGGGACAATCCGTGAGTTGACACATTATCTACCAACTAATAAGTATTCTGTTTCTTTAAGTAATAAACCAAGTGCTTGGGACATGAAACACTGGCTCAAGTCATGGAAAAGAAAGTTGCCCAACAACAATCAAATCGTATTCTTCGATAGAAGTTGGTATTCAAGAGCTATGGTACAGCAGTCAAATGGCTGGTGCACGCCTAAGCAGTACCAAAACTTTATGGACGAAGTAAATGAGTGGGAGAACAAACAAAAAGACATCACATTTATAAAGCTATGGTTAAGTATATCTGAACAAGAACAGAGTGCAAGAATCGCTGATAGAAAAGTGTGTCCTTTAAAGAAGTGGAAGTTCTCTCCTAACGATTCAGTAGCTTTGTCACAATATGACCAGATGACTATTCTTAAAGAAAGAGTTATGACTCATTGTGGGGAGTGGCACACGATAGACTACAACAATAAAGTTGCTGGGCGAATATCTTTAATTACTAAAGTAGTAGATTTATTAAGGAAAGACACATGAAAATTTATGATGTAGAAATAGAGCAGGATTTTACACGAACAAAAACAGTAAGAATTATAGCGTCAGATGAAAATGACCTAGTATTAAAACTAGAAGAAAAGACTGAAGGCGACGCAAGGCGTATAGGAGCGGCAGAGGATTGGAATATGACAATAGTAGCTATACACGACGAAGCTGATATGCCTGACGCTAAAAAATTCTAAGATCGATGCACCCTCGAAGAAAGGTGGGACAATAGTTCCACCTTTTTTTATACCCAAGAGAAAAATAGTTCTTGACTTTGAAGTTATATTTTGATATAATATACCTACTGAAAAATCAGTTAAGAATTTTAGGAGAAAATTATAGACATACAAGATGAAAGTGAGCATTTATATTGCACACTGATAGAAGAACAACAGTACAATCCCTCGCAGGCAGTTGCAATTCTAAAGTCATATTATAAATTAAGCGAGGACGAAGCATGGACAGTTGCAAAACGATACCATGCACAAAATAGGAAAACAGATGACAAAACTAAAAGTAATTCCGAAGAACAATGTGATTCAATTCCCTACCCCTATGCGGCGAGAGGAAGTAGAGTTACTCGAATGTGAGAAGGAAATAGCAATAATCAATGAGAAAGTAAAAGCTTTGGCTATTGATTTGGAACACGCATCAAAGTATTTACAAGAGTTAGTAGACGAACACGAAGTATTGAAAGATGCAGTTGATAACAACAAGGACATCCTCTTTTTTGAGGATGATTGGGACGATTAGTATGGAAGACGTATTAGTAGTATTGATACTTACAGCACTCGCAGGGTGTATTGTATGGTATTTAAGTAAATATAAAAAATAAGGAGGATAAATGTCAGGAACTAAAAGAATGTTCGAAATGACAGAGCGTATCAAAGAATTAGAGTACTCTGGTCACTACGAGAAAGAGATCGTAGAGATTGTCGGAGATGAGTTTAACATGGAAAATTATTTAGCAGAGGCTATTGTGGGAGGTTACTTCGACGGCAAGATTGCTAAAAATTTCAGTTGGGATGGAGACACAAGTTATGGCAGCTAACTACACAGACGAGCAAGTAGAAGTTATGGTTGCATGGTATACTGCAGAACCGACAAGGGAAACAGTAGAAATCATAGCGAAAGAAATGAATAAGAGTACAAAGTCTGTGATTGGGAAGCTCTCAAGAGAAGGGGTATATCAGAAGGCTGAGTACCTCTCAAAAACAGGACAGCGACCTGTTACAAAAAAGCAAATGGTGAGTTTGATAGCTCAGAATCTAGTGGGTGATAGTACAAAACTGATGGGTTTAGAGAAAGCCCCAAAGGCAGACTTGAAGTACCTTTTAGATTTAGTGAGTGAGGAGGAGTGGGATGAGTAACGATCCGTTCCTTGATAAAATAATGAAAGATACTAAAAATGATAGTGGACACGCTTTTGCGATTGCGAAAGACGAGTTCGGTAAGATGCATCATTTAGCAGCAGAAACTGAAGAAATGATAGAAAAGTATTGTGAGGGTTCACTTTTAAAAGCCGAAATGGCTATAGTTGAGTGGGCTTCTTGGGTTACACCAGCCGTCGTGGCTAAAGATTTCAAATGGGTTGGCGAAAGTAGGAATCCCTACAGCATTTCACTGCCTATTTACAAGTATGATGACGAAGGAAACTTTATAGGTTACAAGGAGTTCAAAGAAAAGTTCTAGGACTCCTTCACGCCAAACCGTTTATACCTACATTAACTAGCGGAAATTCATCCTTAACCCTTAGAATTGTCACCAATCGTATGGGTTAATTTACATATAGTAGTTTAAAAAATATCGGCGATTTGGTGAAGTTGCGTAAGTGGGATTTGTTTGAGGAAATCAATTAAGACCGAATGGTCTTTATGAGTTGTCGTTATTTAGATGGTCGTAATAGTTGCAACAAAAATTCTCAACAACAATCTCTCGACTACTTCCGAGATGTCTCTCCTGAGGGAGAGCCACTCCTCGTGTCTCGAGGATGTTGAGAGTTAGAGAGAATTCGTTGTTTGCGTTGTCAACTACTAGATTTATATATATTTTATCACACTTTTTAACATATTACAAGTATCATTTTTCACTAGGTGGACGATCGTGAGGTCTGTATGGTGCACACAAAACAAAAATAAAGTGCATTTATGACTAGTTTAAAATAAAATTGTTTGCTCCAGAAGTGCTTCACCAACGCAGGTATGGTATCTGCTTGGTCTCGAGAGTATTGTTGTGGGTATTTTACCAGTGATGAATTACGTTGGCAATAATAAAAACGCAAGTAAGTGCGTTGAGAAGAAGGAAAATTGTACGAAGCACGGCTACCTTGTCAGCGTCTCTTTGAGTGCCTACCTTCGCCCCTAGGCTTTTCGCCCATAATGCCCAAAACGTCATTATAATTGCTCCGACTCCGTAATTCTTCCAAGTCGGATTAATTCTTTGCGTACAGTATCCTTCAACGCCTTTGTACTTGGCATTGAATCACCATAGAGTTCGGAACATTGCATCTCAAACTCTTCCTTTGCAAAGATACGATCCCATCCTTCTGAGAACTTCTTTTGATTTGTAGGTCTTTGGTTACTTCCTTTACTCATTATTTTAGCCATCTTGGTTCAGGCTGAAGACCAGCCTTTCTTTGTTTTTGTTTACAGCGAATCGTTCCCGCTGCCTTCTTTTTGCGAAGCTTGTCAGACCTTTTCGTAAAGTGCTGACGCTCTCGAACTTCTTGCATCTTGCCTGTCGCATCGACCTTGCGCTTCCATTTGCGAAGTGCTTGTTCGAAACGACCTTTTTCTACACGAACAGAAGTCAATTTAGATGTGCCTCGTCTTGTTTTGTGATATTTGCCATCAACCTACCTAAATCATTTGCGATTCCAAGTTGGTTATCAAGCGTAACTTGTAGAAACTTTACAACCCAAGCCATGTCAAACATGAACTGGTTGTTCTGTGTGTCGATTCCTCTTTTTTCGAATTCTTCAATGAGAAGCATAGACAAGTCCTCATTCAGTTCTTTACTTCTTTTCATTGTTGTATAGTATTCTCCTGTGAATTCAATAACATTATCTTTCATTGGTTTCATATATTTATCTCCGAGTAGAGTTAAAACTCCACCCCTTTTTGCGTAATCTCGCAACTCTTCCTCGTATAGCCTCTTCGGTTCTATTTAGCACTACTGCTATTTCTCTTACAGGCTTGTTACCATAATATTCTTTAAGATGGTAGTCCTCTTTCTCTGTCCAACGAGGGTTTTTAATCTCATACTTCCTTTTTTCATTCATTAGTTATATTTTATCAAATTCAGGAAAGTAAGTCAAGAACTTTTTTCTATTATGTGGTAAATATTTCTTGACTTTGGTAGTAGAATTTGCTACAATATATGTTCAGGAGAAAAATTATGAATGAATATGAACTTATAGCTTATGTGCTTATTCTATCAGGAGTGGCTTACACTTCTTTTAAAATAGGCGTATCCGAGGGAATCCAAGATGCAATTTGGTATTTTGAGGAAAAAGGAGTAATAAAACAGAGGGATGAGGAGTAAAAAAATTCTTCTTGACTTTCGGTCAAGTTTTTAGTATAATATAAGAATGAAAAGCTTAGTTTTTAACTGAGCTGTTTCCAGTGCTACGTTCAGTAGAGGGCGGGATAGAAAGTGTACTCACTTCTTCGCAATGAAGATGAGAATTAGTCAGTATACGGGATTTTCATTAATTGAGATGCCGAAAGGGTCTCACAGAGTCGTCCGAAAGGAGGCTAAGGAGAAATAATATGGTAGTTAATACATTACCTACAATACACGACCTTCACAGGTCATGGATTGGAGCAGATCGTTTTTTCGAAAGGTTCGCTTCAATGCCTACATACGAAGACAATTCGTATCCACGTTTTAATGTAACAAAAGACGGAGTTAAGTATCAAATAGAGATAGCACTTGCGGGTTACAAGAAAGAGAACATAACCATCGAAAGGGTCGATGGAAGGCTCGAGATTCGTGGAGAAAAGAATCTGAAAGATGTGGCAGACGAGTCATATCTGCATAGAGGAATAACAAGAAAAGCCTTCAAAAGAGCTTTTACTATTACAGATGATGTTATAGTTGATAAAGCTGAGTTTATAGATGGCATACTTACTGTTGACCTTCATGTGGAGATACCAGAAGAAAAAAGACCTAAAATTATAGATATCGTTTAACGGAGGCGTATTGGACGCCTAGAATACACAGGAGAAGAAAGTGTTGCATAGAATCGCAAGTGGTGGTTCTTTGGAAACGTTGAGACATCTCAGACGCAAGATAGTAAATGTGTTGTATATTTTACCCGCTTTATTGGGTGTATACGGCTTCTTTATGTTCATGCTCTGGGCTAGTTAAGATAAACTAAGGTCTTTTATAGTTATATTTATGATAACAATAACAGAATTAGCAAAGAATAAAATCACAGAGAGGCTAGGAAATGACTTCCTACGCCTCTCTCTTTCTGGTGGAGGTTGCAATGGCTTCCAATATTTGTGGGATATATCCGATATAGCAAATCCAGATGACCATATAATAGAAGATGTTATAGTTGTCGACACACACAGTATGGGGTTTCTTCATGGGTCTATCATAGACTGGAAGGAAACATTAGTAGAGACAGGGTTTGAAGTACATAACCCTAATGTAATAAGTGCCTGTGGGTGTGGCATTTCAATGGGATTTTAGATGAAACCAAGTAATAAAAGTATAGAATTAGTAAAACACTTCGAAGGATTCGAAAGTGCAGCGTATTTATGCCCCGCTAATGTATGGACAATCGGGTATGGGCGCACAAAAAATGTAAGAGAGGGTGATGTAATCACAGAGATACAGGCAGAAAGAGATTTATTAGAAGAATTAGAAGAGTTCGGAGAGCAAGTACTAAGTGTAGTTGACGTAGAGCTCAATCAAAATGAGTTTGATGCATTGACATCATGGACTTATAACTTAGGAGTTGGAAACTTACGTAGTAGTACACTTCTGAAAAAATTAAATGCAGGTGATAAGAATTCAGTTCCATCAGAAATGTTAAGGTGGAACAAAGCGAATGGTAAAGTTCTAAATGGATTAACCAGACGTAGACAAGCAGAGGCAGACTTGTGGATAAGCTAAAGGATAGACTCAAAGCTTTTTGGCTTTGGTTAATATCCAAGCTGTTTCCAAGATACACTCTCAAGGTTAGCTATAACAGCACTTGGGGAGATCAAGATGATCAAGAGTTTATAGTAAAGAAGTTCCATAAACGACAAGAGAAATACTTGAAGTTTGTAACTCACGAAGGAGACTTAGTTGAGATACGAGGAGCAGAAGGACTAAATTATAAAATAGAGGAGATATAATGTATACAATATTAGCATTAATTATGTGGCAAGGTGACTTAGTTGCTGAAGACTTTGGAAGTTTTGACACAATAGAACACTGCACAAAGGTGCAACAAGAATTAGACCTTAAACTAGCCAATGCAGGAGCAAAAGTAGTAAGCGTTTGCATACCTTCAGGACAAGTAGAAATTAACATTCCTGAAATGTTAGAAGGAGAAGTGAGAGGCTAATGAATCAGTTTTTTATGGCACTTATTCTAGTGTTAGGACTTGGGTGCTGGTGGTTATATGGCGAGAACAAAACACTCTCAGCAAATAACTTAGCACTTGAAGGTGCAGTCGCAACACAGAAAGAAGCTATAGAAAGTTTGCAGCAAGACTTCTCGTTACAGACAGAAGCACTTAAGGCTCAAACTTTAGTTAGCCAAGCGGCTCAACGAGAATTAAATAGATATTCACAGTTTATAGCAAACTATGAATTATCAGCGAAGATACTGGAAGACCCAGTAAAAATGGAAAGGAAAATAAATAATGGAACAAAGCACATATTCGAGGAAATCGAAAAACTTAGTGACACTGTTGACACTCTCGATGATGGTCTCCAGTTGCAGCATGCTGGGAACTAAACAGATAGAAGTTCAAGCCAAACCGTTAGACCGTATGATAGTACAACCTGTCATGCCGAGAGAGCTTGACTTGAAAGAACCCAAGTGGTTTGCTGTAACAGAGGGAAATTTGGATACATTTCTTACAGATATTAAGGAACAAGAAGGTGAGGTTATATTTCTTGCCATGTCTGTTCCTGATTACGAAGTAATGTCGTACAATATGCAAGAACTTAAACGATACATTACAGAGATGAAAGATGTAGTAGTGTACTATCGAAAAGTGACTATTCCACCGAAAAAGGAACAAAAGTGAAACAAACATACGAAATTAAAATAACCTGCGAAGTAGACGTGGACGAAGACGGACATCCGCGTGACTGGATAGATGCAGCAATGGATGAAGGTCATTGGAAGTACAAGCTGGTTAAACTATATGGGACTGACATTACACCCATAGATAAAGAAGATCCCATGCACAAATGGGTAAAAGATTTTAAATAGTGTCAGAAAGAACTCAAGTAGTCAGACACAATCTGACAAAGAGCATTGCATCCTTAGAAAAACAACTTAAGGTATGCAAGAATGTAAACGAAATCGCTAGGCTAGAACTAGAGGTTAAGGAGTTGCAGATGCAGCTCGATGGAGCAAAAGATGGATTGGTTAAAAAGTAGAGTGTCAGAAAGAACCTCATGGGATGGAGCAGTAATAATCGCAGTATGTGCATTAGTACTCTTCACAGGAGGCTTAGCCAAGTGGTTAGCCGCAGCAGGATTAGTATACGGGCTGTGGACTTGCTACAAGGCTGAAGTCTAGGAGGCTGAACAATGTCAATGCCACCAGGACAATTCGCTGGCGACATGGATAGAAATGAGGTCGAAATTGATCTTAATAAGTTCATGGCGTTGTTGCAAGAAAAAAGCGAACTAAAAGACAGAATCAGAGAATTAGAAGATATAAGTAATGTAAACCCTTTTCAAAAGGTAGTGTTCTTAGCACAAACCGTTGATAGCTGGAGAATATTCCCCAGAGCGTTTTTAAGTATTTATATGTTTCTTCTTTATTACGCAACATTTTGGTTTATGGATTTACCAGAGCCTTCGCTCGAACAATCAGGTTTAATATCAGTATTGGTCGGAGCAGGAGCAGCTTGGTTTGGACTATACGCTGGGACTCACAAAGCCCCAACAGCAGGACAAGATAAAAAGTAACCAAATCCTTCAGCTACGCAATCGCGCAGAGTATGAAGGAGGTGATCATATCTTACAGAATGCACTCTGTTCTGCTGAAGCACAACTGACAACACCCATGTATTTGGGTGTTGTTCCTACCTTCCCACAAAATATTTCTTGACTTACAAACTTAAATTTAGTATAATACTACTATGAATATTTTTATCTTAGACAACGACATTGACAAATGTGCTGAGTACCATGTAGACAAACATATTGTAAAGATGCCCTTAGAAGCGGCACAAATGCTATGTACAACACATTGGATAGATCATTATCTAGGATATAAACCGAGGAAATTAGAAAAGAATGAATTACAAACACTACGAGAGGTCAAAACTAAAGACCCCCGCTACGTACCTTATCTCCCTACTATGCATAACCACCCTTGCACTATCTGGGCAAGAGAGTCGCTCGACAATTACGAGTGGCTATACTGCTATGCACTCGCACTTAACGAAGAGTACGGATATAGATATGGAAAGACCCACAAGTCTGTGCAGGAGGTGGTACTCAAGTTACCTGACCTTAAACATATACCCAGAAATGGGCTTACACCCTTTGCAATGGCAATGCCAGATGATCTTAAGTCCGATGACCCGATACAGTCGTATCGCGACTTCTACCACTTTGACAAGGCAACATTTGCTAGTTGGAAAGGACGAGACAAGCCTATGTGGTGGGATGAGGAGTTAGCAGATTATGAGAATCGTATTACAAGATGAACCAGTAAGAATAACAGTATGCTTTCCAGAAACGCACACAAAAGAACAAATAGATGCGTGGCTGGACAAGTATTGGAAAGGAAGGAGAAAATTACATTAATGGAAAAAGCAACATTTGACGAGTATGGCAAGTTTGTACTTAGTACTACATCTACACAAAGTTTAGATACTAGGGAACTTACAGATCGTCTACTAGAATTAAGAGAATATACTCAAGCACACAAACCAGTAGAGTTTTCGCAGTTACTAACTGCATCTATTGGTATGCAAGCTGAGTCAGGTGAGTTCTCGGAGATAATCAAAAAGATTATCTTTCAAGGCAAAGAATACACACCCGATGAAAGATTTCATCTCAAACGTGAGTTAGGAGATGTACTTTGGTATTGGGTACAAGGTTGTACAGCACTAGGCTATACACCACAAGAAGTGATGGAAGAAAACATCAAAAAACTCGAAGCCAGATACCCAAATGGTTTCGAAGTATCAAAATCAGAATTTAGACAAGAAGGAGATATATAGTGGCAAATCATGTATATTTCGGAGCATCTATAACAGGAAATCAAGAATGTATAGACGCATTTAAAGATGCTATGAAAACCGAAAAGACTTTATTATATACAGATTCAGACGGAAACAAACATTATCACGATACAGTTATAGACCTAGATAAACTTGGGTTTATGCCTGTGGGAAACTATGATGAAGAAGGTTATTTAGAAGGCTCATGGGACTACTATGTTAATCATGTAGGCGCAAAATGGTGTCACATAGAAGATATCGGAGAAGAATACTTCTCAGGTTATTCTGCATGGTCACCCCCAGTTAAATTTGTAGAGTACTTATCCGAGCACTTAGTACAGTTTGACCCTGAAGTTAAAATTAAACTTTCTTATGAAGATGAGTTTAGAAACTTTATAGGAACTGCACACGTTGAAGACGGCTGCGCAGATGTAGAAGAGTTAGAAGACGATGAAATATCAGAGTGGTTAACAACTGCTTTAGGTATTGATGAACTTCCTGACGACTTTGATTGGTCAGAAGAACAGGAGAAGCTAGATGGCTCTCCTGCCGACGAGTGGATGGACTATAAAGTTTGTGACTGGTTGGAGGAAAATTAATGGCAGAAGAGAAAATTAATTACAAATTTAATGAAGACCATATATTGAAAGTAGTGAAAGGTTACATAGATATGACATATGAACAGCACTATAGTAAGGGAAACATTCAAACAACAGAGATTATATTTGACGCTGAACATGGCGAAGGATTTTGTATAGGTAATATAATTAAGTACGCACAAAGATATGGTAAAAAAGACGGAAGAAACGATGCAGACTTATATAAAATTATACACTATGCAGTAATTCTGTTAGGTATGTTAGATAAGAAAGAAGAACAAGACTTCGCAGAATATGAAAAGCAACTACAACTGGATATGGACTAATGAAAAGATGGTATCATATATTATGGGGCAGTCAAGAGGAGAGCGACTTAGTGAAAAAGCAAGTTGAAAACTCTCCTGACCCCGACGATTTGACAATAGAAAACGCTTATAAAACTAGATGGATATGGTATCATACAATTCTAGCGGGACTTATGTTTTTTGCAAATATAATTATGTTAGCAATCTTTACCCTACTAGCGGTAAAGTTATAATGAAGTTCGGAGCACACCACTATAGACCTTTAATAAAGGGTTTAACAATATCCAACAGTAATATTGATGGATTAGGTCTCCATGCAACTATGGATTGGAACGCAGGTACGTTCTTAGGAGAAAGCCATGTATGGAGTGAGATTAGACACGACTGGATAAGAACACCACTCGGAGGATTCATTAATCATAGTGATCATCCGAACTGTTTTATACTTACGCACGATAACAAAAGAGAGTTATACACCGTAGTTCCAGTTAAACAAGGAGATGAGATCACCGTGTTCTATACACAAGGGTACGATGATATAATAATGTAATGGCGAAAAGAGGAATTAGAGCAAGAAGCTATGAAGATTTAAGTGTTGCAAATATTAAAAGAGTATTAGAAGCACTAGAAGAAGGGGTTACAAAGAAAGTAGCCTGTGAAATGTTAAGAATAAGTTATAATACTACACGATTAAATAACATTTTAGAAGAGTACCACGCAGAGCAGGAAAGAGTAGCAAGTCGAAAAGCTATGAACAGAGGAAAGCCTGCAGCAGATCATGAGATCAAACAAGCAATCACAGACTATATCGAAGGCGATAGCGTCACAGACATTGCAAAAACATTATACAGGTCAGCAGCTTTCGTCAAAGGTATTATTGACAGAGTTGGCGTACCTAGACGACCTGTAGGAGAGGAGAAGACATCGGAAGTTTTGCTTCCCGATGTGTGTATAAAGGAGGAGTTCCAAGAAGGTGAAATAGCATGGAACTCTCAATATCATATGCCATGTATTATAGGGCAAGAGTGGACACTCGAGTATCAGGATTCTATGCCTGGAATTAAAACTCGTGACTACGAAGAGCAGTATGGAGCAAAGCTTTATTCTGTGTATAACTATAATTTATATCATTATGATGAATCAATTAAGACTTTGGGTTGGTGGTCTGGCAGAAAGAAACTTGGTTTCAATAGCCACTCCCTTGCTTATCGTCTAGGAAGTCTCGAGCATCTAAAACAATATGGAGTAACGTTCGAGTAATGAAGGAGAACAGATGGAATTTTTATATTTCTATATGTTATTTGCTTTTTCAGGAGCCTTTACAACGATGATAACAGTCTGGTATCCTGCCTTTATGGTGGCACGAGAACTAGACCCAAGTAATATTATTTGCCAGCATAGAAAACTCTATATGTTACTATGCTTTGGCTTTTCAGTTGTATTTGCCCCTGCATTACTTATAATTATATTAAACACAGACGAGTTCACAAAGGCATTTGTCAACTCAATATTAGGGAGAGATCAATGAAAGATAGATTAAAAAACGCACTTGAGAAAAAGTACGAAGGTGAAATAGCAGCCGCAAATGCTAACATAGAAATATATTTAAAGCACCCTGTAGGTATAGGAGAACATCCTGACATCATTGCTGCAATCGATGAACAGATTGGAATAGCAGCTACAGCAGAAGAGAAACTGAAATATATTAATGGAGTCAAGTAGGAACCTGACCAGAAGAAAAATACTTCTTGACTTTTGGTTCATATTTTAGTATAATAGAAAATATGAATGAATTTACAGACAACAAACACGGAGTGCCTAAGAATGAGTACGAAAGAGAAATCCGAGAACTTAATAGGAAGGTGTATGGTCTGTATCAAAAAATAGAACAACTAATGAAGGAGAACCATGAACTGTCCAAACTGCAGCAGTCTCAACATAAATCAGAGAGCTGATATCGTACAGTATGATGTCAACGAAAGATACATAGCAATAGTCGTACCTGTTATGACTTGTCAAGACTGTGCTGAGAAATGGACTGATGACAGAGCAGAAGATGCACTTTGGAGAGCATCACACTAAATGTTTCTTGACTTTTATAGTAATATCTTCTATAATATAAATATGGGAGATAGATTTTATCAACAACAACTCGAGGCGACAGGTTCTTACCCAGGCTATCGAGGTACAAAACGGAGACGAAGAATGGCTTGGACAGACGAATCAAAAGCACAAGCGGCTGAAATGTATACAGCTGCAGAACCTACTCCAGAAACGAGTATGGAAATTGTAAAAGACATAGCTGAGGAATTAGGCGAGAGCCCAAATGGAGTCAGAATGATCTTAACAAGGGCTGGCGTATATGTTAAAAAGAACCCTTCAGCGGGCAGTTCATCAGGCGGCAGCACTGGTGGTGGTAGAGTAAGTAAAGATGCTATGCATCAAGAACTTTCGGCTGCAATCACAGATGCAGGTCAAGAAGCTGACATGGATATTATATCAAAGCTTTCAGGTAAAGCGGCACAATATCTAGCTGGAGTTATCAACGCAGTAAACGGTTAACCCACCTGAGGATGCTAGGGGTAGTGAGCTACTCCTAGCATTTTTACATTCAAAATTTTTAGCATATTTCTTGGATATACTCAGTAGCGTGGTTTCTTATAATCAAAACAAAGGAATCACTCGTGAAAAGAGACGAATTTATAAAAAAGGTGACAGACTCTGGTGATGCGATCATCACTTACAGAAGCACCAATTCTCGCAAGTTAAAGTACAATGTATGTACTTTAGATTTTACAACCCCCTACATACAGAAAAAGCGAAACAGAGCCCGCCCAACAAAAGACACAGTTCTTTTATGGTGCTGGGACACAGATTCTTATCGCTTATTGAGACCTGCCAATGTGACGAATATTACCCCTTTATCAAGCATATTGAGGAATACACGATGGTAGATTTATTTCAGGAACCAGAATTTTATTCTCGTATCATTCACGAGAGCGAAGACGGCTACGAGCAAATACGCTTAGTCGTAAACACATTTTATGGAAAAGAATATTTACACTTCAGAAAATATTATTTAGATTTTGAAGGTGAGTGGCAAGCAACGAAACAGGGAGTTTCAATGCCACTCGATTTATCCAACTCAAGAGAGATGTTCGCTGGTTTAGTAGAACTACTCTCACTAACAGAGAACAAAGCAGAGGTATACGAATACTTCAAGGACGTGATTGAAGACTCATATTCTTGACGCCAAACCGCAAATACTTCTTGATTTATCAAGCTATTGCCTTCATAATATACAAATGGCAATAATATATGGAAACATGAGATACAGTTTTAATGGCAAGAAACGTAAGCCACTTCCACGCAAGTCGAAGAAAGCTATACGCAGATCACAAACTAAAGCAAAGATACCCTTACATGCACGAATTCGCATGGAGGAAATGAACGCACATACCGAGAAGTATCCTTCTTGGAATGGCGATAAACTATCACCTTGTGTACTTGAGGACGACTCTTATAAAGAGGAAGCCAAACGCAAGTATACAGTAGCAATACCTTACAATAAAGGCAGCTATCAGGTAGTTCCTGTCGAAGATTTAGAACATATCGGAAAATAATTCTTGACTTGGAAGTTGTATTTTGATATAATATATAAATGGAAAATTTAACGAAGTTACTAGATAAAGCGAGCGAAGGTTACTACGCAGGCGTACCAACATTATCAGACGAAGAGTTTGATAGACTAGCACAAATTGCTCAGTATGCCAAAGTTGGATCACCTAACGGTAGAACCCCCCACGCTTTTCCTATGTATTCACTTCAGAAAGTTTTTAGAGGGGATAATAAAAACCCCCTTCCATACGGGGACGTAATAGTCACACCTAAACTAGACGGATCAGCAGTATCATTACTGTATGTAGAAGGGGAGCTTTCACAAGTTCTCACTCGAGGAGATGGGAAAACAGGGTTGGATATTACAGAAAAGTTCCTTGCATGGAAAAATATACCTAAAAAGATAGACGTTGCGTCTAAGCTTTTTCAAGTCACGGGGGAGGTAGTTGCTCCCAAATCCGTACCCAATTCGAGAAATTATGCTGCAGGTGCCTTAAACCTGAAAGATATTCCCGAGTTTCTCTCCCGAGACTTGTTTTTCGTAGCGTATGGTCTTGAGCCTAGCCCTATGCAGAAGTGGACAGATGACATGGATTTGTTAGTTCGTCATGGATTTAGTACTGTAATGGAGGAGGGATTGTCGCATTTTCCTCACGATGGTACAGTATGGAGAATCAATGATAACAAACAGTTTAAAGATTTAGGTCATACAGCTCACCACCCAAGAGGGGCATTTGCATTAAAAGAACAGAAAGAAGGTGTTATCACAACTTTGCTAGATGTCATATGGCAAGTAGGAAAGTCAGGAGTGGTCTCACCAGTAGCTATTCTAGAACCTTGTGTAATAGGAGAGGCTACAGTTAGTAGAGCAACGCTACATAATAAGTCTTACATTGAAGCACTCGGACTTTACATAGGTTGTAAGGTAGAGGTTATCAGGTCAGGAGAAATAATTCCTAGAATTGTAGGACTTGCAGAAAAATAAATCTTGACATTTGATGTCAGATTTAGTATAATATAA
>CENI01007000.1_pt1 | contig 15358 bp, 18 predicted proteins | sample 530161 | NCBI WGS metagenome assembly CENI01 (sample SAMEA2591107, study PRJEB7988) | marine metagenome | isolation source: saline water (ENVO:00002010), including | reverse complement strand
GCTTTATCTTCATCAACATATTCAAGTTGGTCATCACCAATAAAACAATGCCAAGATGGTATTGTTCTCATATCTTTATCACCACTAATAATTACGTTATTAGTTTTGTAATGTTGAGTAGCTAGAATACCTATTACATCATCACCTTCTAAATTAGGTAAAGTATAAAAATGATAATGTTTTTCTACCCATTTTCTTAATGCTTGATAACAAACAGGCTTTCTAATTTTTTTTCTGTGTGATTTATAAGTATCATCAAACTCTTTTCTAAAATTTTTCTTATCAGAAAAGGCAACAATAATTTCTTTAGACTTAGTATAATTTTTATACCATTCCATATTTTGTTTAAATACTTGTTTACCTACAGCTAAATCTGCGTGTAAAGTCCATACATCATCACCCCAATCAATAGCTTCTTCTAATGCAGAAGTAATCTTATATATAATTAGGTCACCATCTACTATCATCACTTTGTTTGTATTGTCGTAGAAATCATTTATGTTACTCATTTTTTTCTTTTCATGTGCTTTGGCTTTGTTTGCACTATGAATAAGAAAGTGTCTTTCATCTAACTGTGTCATAGTTTTATCTCTTTCATTTTTAGTACATTTGATTTTGGTATTACTGTTGAGTTACCACCCTCATTGACTGTGCCATCATCATTAAATGTAATGTCACCTATCAAAACAAACTTGTCTTCACTTGAATGGATTAACCAACCCATTGTTATACAGACTGCTGTTTTAGATTTTTTAATATCTGAAATAGTATTCCACGAACTGCAACTGGTTATATCACTCCACCAACACTTATAAAATTTGTAAGGAAAATCTTTTTTATAAACATCAGGTAATTTTATTTTACTAGTCATATTTTAATAAATCCTCTTTAGGTATAATGTGACCTCTAGCTTCCCAATGGTCTCCACCTTTTTTAATTGGATACTTCTTCATTAATTTTTTTAAAATTTTTGTAGGTATCAATACCCACACCTGCTTTACTCTTTCACTTTTGTATAAACAAAAAGCATAGTAAGGAGACTTACTTGTATTTATTCCTGAAGGTTTACCTTTATCTTCTATCTCTACAAATACATTACCTGTCTTTTGACATAACCTATCTGTCTTAACTTCAACTTTACCTTCAACCATTTCTTGAAGTTCATTTTCATATTGTTGTCCGAATTTTAAATCCTTATCAAAATGAGGTCTTGCTTTTGAATTAATGGGTATCACTCCAAGTATTTCCTACTTTAATCTCACCATCTAAAGGTGTCTTAAATTTAAAGTAGTCTTGTGTTAATTGAAAAATAGTTTTTGCTATTTCTTTAAATTGTTCTGTCTTTTCTTTTTTAACGTAAAACTGCATTTCATCATGTACGTGTAGTACCATGACATAATCTTCACCCCACTTAAAACCTGATTTGTGTAACTCTTGGTTTAAAAATATTGTACCCATCTTTACCAATGTTGAGCCACATGCTTGGATTAAAGTATTTAATGAACTATATTCTGCTTTAGGTATAAGACGTCTACCATCAATACCTTTTAGATAACCAAAGTTTCTATATTTATTTTTGACTGCATCAGCTAATATTTTTAATGCAGGTAATTCCTTTTCAAATTTTGCTCTTACTCTTTTGGCTTCTTCCAAACTGACATCAAGTAATTTACTGAGTGTCGCATTTCCACAAGCGTATATGTAAGCATAAATGAAAGTTTTAGCTTTATTACGTGTGGCAAGTCCTGTAGCTTTTTGGTTCTGGGTATGTATATCATCTTCAAGTAATCTTTTCCCAAAGTCACCACTATCGTATGAAGCCATGTAATGAGAAAGCACACGCAACTCCAAACCGCTAAAATCAATACCAACGAAATCCATATCGGAAGGAGAAATAAATAAGGAACGAAATTCTTTACCATAAGGACTACCTGACGCCACACATTGTGCAAGGTTGGGGCTATTGTGACTGCACCTGCCTGTGTATGTACCCAATGTATTAACTTTTCCATAAATTTTCCCTTTGTTATTTAATTTTAAATATGCTTGTTCACCATCACTCAGTTGGCCTAATCTTTTCTGTATCATTAAATATTCAGAAATCTTTTTAGCTTCTGGGTATGGTAGTTCGTTTAGAATTTTTTCATTTACTTCTGGTATACCAGTTGCAGTAAATGATTTTGGTTTCCAACCTAAAACATTAATTAATCTATCTGCAATATGTTGCCTTGAATTAGGATTAAATATTTCTGTTTTAAATTGTTCAACAGGTATACCTGCTTTTATACCTCGTTTTATATTATCTCTTTTATAAGTTTTAAAACCTAATGACTTACTCCAACTTGGGAAGACTACCGAAAGTTCTTCTTCTAGCGATAGTCTTCTTTTTGTTAGGATAGATAAAAGCGTCTGAGCAGACGTCTCATCAAATAGTATACCATGTTGTTCTTGTTTTCTAATCCAATGTGCGAAGTTATGTTCTAACTCTATAGATTGTGATGAATAGTTTTCTTTAATTAATTTTTGAAATAATAAATGTGTAACCTCTACATCACGTTCACAATAATCCATCATGTCTAAATTATATTCTGTAAAGTCTGAATGTTCTTGGTAGTCACCTTTACGTAAACCTAATCTGTAACCCCAACTTTCTAATGAATGTCTTCCGTATAATTTTGCAGGTAGTTCTTTATGTTTATAATCACTATCTAATAAATTAGTATAGATAAGTCTTGATACTAATAATGTATCATAAACTTCACCATCAAATTTAAAATTAAATATCTTTTCTAATACAGGTAAATCAAAACCTTGTATGTTATGACCTATTAAAACTGTAGCTTTGTTTAGCAACTCTAGACTATCTTTGAGATTGTCAGGATTATATTGATAGACTTGATTAGTCTCTATATCCTTACAGACAATACAATGAATTTTGTCTAATTTTTCTAAGAGATTGTTTGTCTCTAAGTCTATTATTAGTTTCATATATTTTTTGTTTTTTTAAGGAACAACTGGCACAGTAGTATTCTTTATTCTCAACTACATGTGCAGTCTTCTTACAAACTTTACATTTGTGCATTATTGGATTGTATGGATTGTAATTTTTTCTGTACTTGGTAAAAACTCTGCAACTTTTTTAAGTGCAGTTCTTATTATTTTTTGTGCTTCAATGTCACCACACATAATAACTGGGTAGACATTTTCATATTTAATAGCATTATAAATAGCTAACATAATAGTCTTACATGTTTGATAGACCACCTGTTGCTGTGTCTTATTTAATTCTAAATAATCTTCTTTTTGTATTAGGAAAGATAAAATAAATTTAGTTAAAAGTTTCTCATTCATCAAAACTTCCTTCAGATAATCTACCTGTATCTTTATTGTAAACTAAATCACAAGCAATACCTGTGTCACCTGAGTATCTATTTTTTAAAACTCTTACTTTCATTATGTTAGAATTAATTTCATCTTGTTGGTTTCTTTCAAAGGCAATCACTTCGTCTGCTAGAGTTGCAAGACTGTGACTACCTCTGAGGTGAGAAAGAGAAACTTGTGTACCTTCTTCGTGGCCTTTACCTTCAGGTCTTTTTAAATGTGATACTAAAAATAATGCACAACCTAATTCTTCAACTAACTTTCTTAGTTGTGTCATAGTGTTATCTATTAATCTTCTTTCATCACCTTCACCAATACCTGATACTACTATTGATATGTGGTCTAATATAATTGTCTTACAATCTAATGACTGCACCATATATCTAATACGGTTCATTAAATCATCTGTGTCTGAACTACCAAAGTGTTCATAAAAGCAAATATAGTTTTTTACTTTTTCCCACTCCTCTAAAATTTTTTCGTCAGAAATCTTTTGTCTAACTTCAGGTAAATGTATTAGTTGATTTAAGCCTACAGAAACAACACCTCTAATACTTCTCTTAACACTTTCTTCTAAAGCAATATAACCAACCTTCTGTTTGTTACAGATTAAATGGTGTGCTATTTCTCTACAGACTTGTGACTTACCTGTACCTGAACCTGCTGTTAATAAAACAAGTTCACCTTTTCTAATACCACCAAGTTTTTTATTTAGGCCATTCCATTGATAAGGAATAGTTTCTACATAATCATCTTTAAGCAATAAATCTTTTGTTTGGTCACCTTCAATAATACCTTGTGGTGTATATGATTTGGCTTCCCATATAGCATCATATAATTTACCTGATTGACCAGTTTGTAATAATTCATTTGGGTCTTTTGCAGGTAGAGATGCTATCTTAACTTTTTTAACAGGTAATATATTAGCACATTCAATAGTTGCTTTTTTACCTGCATCATCATTATCCATCATTAAGACAATAGTCTCAAATTTAGACAACCATTCTAATTCTCTTTTAATATATTTTTTAGCTGACGTAGCACCTGAAGGTACTGAGACAACTGGGTATCTATTGTTTTGTATTTTACTTACGGAGAGACAGTCAATTTCACCTTCAGTTATAATAACTTTAGATTTATTACCGCCATCTCTCCATAAGTTTTGACCAAAGAGAGATATGGTATTTGTATCACCAAGCCATATAAATGACTTGTCAGCAAATCTTAAATGCTGTGCTGTAATTTTTAAATTTTTATCGTAGTAGTTTGCAATATGACAAGGCTTACCTTTGTAAGTACCTGTCTGGTAATTAAACTTTTTACAAGTATCACTATCTATTTTTCTACTAGGAAGTGCTTCAACAATTCCTTCAATCATCTTAAAATCTATCCTTTTCTTTTCTATTTTTGGTAAGTCTCCATTAGTTGTTTTGTACTGTCGGCAACCGAAACAATATGTATGGTCTTCCCATACGCCTAGATTGTCTCGGCTACCACAGTTCTCACAAGGGCTATGATGGAGAAACTTATTCGTCATCTATTTCAGGAAAGTCATCAGGTTCTAATTCAGCTAAGTCAGCATCATCAGTTAGACCATCTTGAAATTTATAACCTTTTACATCTTCATGTAATAAATAATCTCTTACGCTAAAGTTAGGACATGTTTTACTTTCGTCTAATTCATAGTGCGCTACAATTCTTGCTTCAGGATATTTAACAACTAATTCTTCTAAAACTTTTTTTAAACTTTCCCATTGCTCTGAGGTGTAATTGTCTTCACCTTTACGCCAATCATCTTCTTGTGCGCCACCTATTAAACATAATCCGTAGGCACAATGATTATAACCTTTAACATGAGCCTGTACTGCGTCATCTGCTCGGCCTTGCTGAACCTCGCCATTTCTTTTAATTACTTTTCCGTAGCCAATTTTAAGCCACCCAAATTCTCTATGTACTCTGTCTATTTCCTTTGCACCCCAGTCTTGGCTTGGCCTTGTCTGGGAACAATGAACTACAATATATTTTGTTTTTTCTCTTGCCATTTTATTTTTCCTTAATTTCTTTTATCCATTCTGTTGGGAATGTTTGTTTTGTTGTAGTGACACAATGATATGGGAAGTTAAACATCTCACACCACTTGCCATAAGTAGTTTTTGATTTTTTACCAATCTTGGTTTTTGCGTTGGAGAACACAAAACGAATGTCAAGTTCAGGATTTTGACTTTTAATAAGTCTCATCTTTTTTCTATCTGCACTATTAAATGCACCCTTCGTTTCGATAATGATTTTTTTAGTTATAAAATCTGGTGTATACGTTTTCTTAATAGCAGGTTGGAAGTATGTAATTTTCATACCTTCATAAGTAAAAGAAAGTTTTTCTTTTTTAAAAAAGTTGTAAACTAATTCTTCCAACCCTGATTTTAAGGTTTGCGTACTAGAAATCTGTACTCGTTTGAATTTCTGACGATTGTACTTCATTCGTTTCCTGTACTGTATAGCCATCTTCTTTATTAAAGAGGTCACCTTGTTTGTTTCCACCTTCAACTAAGTCAATGATTTGTACTGCTCTAAGCTGTAAAGTTACTCCTGCACCCAACGCAGGTACGTAATAACCTTTAGCTACAAAAGCGACTTTACCTTTTGTACCACCCCAAATACTTGTAGATTGTGGGAATGGGTTTTTATTAGCATCAAATAATGCAGGTCTTTGACTAAAACTTTCTTTAGTCTTCCTGTTTATACCTGTTGCTTTCATTTTAAATTTGAAGTGATAATAACCATCTTCAAGTTTATAAGGTTTAGGTGCTTGTTTTATCTTCTTACCTTTGTTATCTTTTTCAGCTTCCGCAATAGCTTCGTTGAGTTTCTTGTCAATTAATGTGACCATCTCCAACGCTTGTTTTTGCGGTACTTTTAAGTTTACTTTGTACTCTCCTGCTTCGTTAAAACGAACATCAGGTTTGTTAAGGTGAGGATAAACAAATTCAGCTAAAGCACTTATTGTTGCATTGTCTGACATATTTGTCTCCTATTGTTAGACCAGAGGTTAATCTAGTCATAAGTGGAACTTTATTTGCACAAGTGCAAGTTTATACGCAAAAGAACACACTTTGTTTAACTAAATCTAAATCAAGGTTTCCTTTTTCTGGTATATTAGGAAACTTCTTTTGATTTTTTTCTGATAACATTTGCTTCATTTCCATAGCCCAATTAGCCAGTACATCTTTGCTATATATCTCACAAAAAGCATCACGTAATGCTGTGGCCATTTTCCTACTGTCAGGTGCTACTACACCAAAGCTGTCATGGATAAGACTAAAAGTATCAACTCCCATTTCTTCAGCTTTAACTACAGCTAACATAAGTGTTGCACTATCGAGGTGATGAATAAAATTTGGGCAGATAGCTTGAGCTACGGCTCTACGATTAATTATATCTGTATCTGATTGTAACGATAATTTAATTATACTATCACCCATTTGTGTCTTAACTCTTTTACTTTCTTTTTTATAACATAGCATTTGAATTGGTAAGCCAAGCGGTGAAGTCCATACCACAGGTAAATTTTCAGAAGCAACTAACTTTGAAACATCTTTTAAAAATTTCATTATCTCTTTAGCACCTACAATAACTTCATTAATTGCGTTCCATAAAATAGGTGTCAACCATTGTGTAGCTTGAAATAAATCTTCACCAAACTCATGCTGTCTATTACGTTCAACATATTCTTTTTCAACATGGTCTTGTAAGTATTGTCTACAAGAATACATTGTCAAACTGTAAGGTAAACACATGACAGGTTTCTTACAAAGTTTTCTATCTACTCCATAGTCTAACCATTTTTTAGCCATTGGTTTATTATTGTCTTTTAATTTAATAATAAGTTTATCAGCAACTAGACCATAAACATCAGCAGGTTTATTTTGTGGTACAAGATTAGTTGCACTACCGCCCACTTCATCTCTCATCATAGCTGAATAATGTTGTAGACCTGAATTAGAACAATCAGATTGTATTGGTAAAGTTGTAATAAACTTTGCATCAAAATCAGTATTAGCAAAATCTCGATACTCAATACACCAAGCTAAAAAACAAAATGGTTTATCTGCTTCTGTCCACCATGTGTATTCAAAAGGTTTGTTAGCACAGTCAATAAATTTTTGACTATTATCTTCTACCCATTTAGTTCTTATATCTATTTGTTCTTTATCAACTTCACCAAATAATCCTGCACCTGCAATAGCAAAATCTACAAATGCTTCATTGTCTGTCATTGGTCTACCAAATTTAAATTTAAGTAATGCTCTTGCGTAGTCTGCTGACTGTGGAGACATGAGTGTACTTTTTGGATATATACGACCTCTAAAGTCAAGTTGATATGGATAAAAGAAACCTTCCTCATTTGCAAAATGTTTTGCTTCTTCTATTATTTGTTTTACTTGAATGTATTTAGATTTAGACTTGGCTCTGTTTTTATAGACACGTTGTGCTTTTCTTTTCCATTCACGTCTTGCTTCAACATTAGTTTCAATATCAAAAGGTTTAGGTGGAAGTTCCATACTTTGAGGATTAATCGGTAATTTTCCTAAAGGTAAATCTTCTTCTAAACATTTGTTTAATACATCAAATACTGGTGAGTTAATAACCCATTCAGTTTTTTGCATTATGTTTACACATTTAGGAACATCAGGAAACTCATGCCATCTGTTGTTAAGTTCTTCTAAGTATCTTCTATTTGTCGCTTTTATTAGATTGTAATGCACGTGCTATCTCCTCTGGGTTATTTGTATCGTTGAATTTTTTACCATAGTAACCACCCAGAAAAGGTGAAGTCCAATCACGTGGTGGCATTTTCATTGGTAAAAATTTTGGAAACAAGGCTTCGTTTTTAATATTAAAGTTTTTTATTTCTTCAATAATCTTTGGTGTTGCTTCAATATAAATAACAGTTTTCTTTATATTAAGTTTTCTATGTTGGTGTCTAATGAGACCCAACTGTTCCATATATCCTATTATCTTTACACCTAAATGAAGTCTTTGTTCTTTAGTCCAGTCATTAAAAGCAAGACCATGCTTATTCATACAATAAGTCCATACCTTCTGTTTGTATTGATACCTATTAGTATTTTGGGGTATGTTTTTACCTGATAACTTTTTAGCTACATTATTGTATTGTTCTTTATGGTCATACTTAAACTTGGTTATTCTTGCTTCGTGCATTAAACCAGTACCTATTTGTATAGATAGTTTGTTCATTGTTATTTCATCTGAAATACCATCAATAGTATTCTTCAATGCAATCAGAGAACAAGTATCCCATACGCTTATACGCTTATCTAAAAAGACACCATTATCAAAAGCTGTAGGTGGTAGACATTGACATAATAATTTAAGAGCAGTTTGATAATTACCTGCTTGTCCTTTGTCCATCATCTTAACATCATCATTAATTTTATTAGATAATTCATTGATGTACTTTTGCTGTAAAACTAGGCCATATATCGTAGTACTTTCTTGGCCTTTAGTTTTGGCGTCATTTACTGCTTTATTGTAACGATTAATACCACCACGTAACATAGCTTCCTCAAACTCTAGTTCTTTAGTTACTTGGCTTACATAATCATTTCTATCTTTAAATTTACCACCAACACCAACTTTAATAAGTTCGGCTAATTGTTGTTGTAGCAATGTTTTAGGTTCATCAGACATAATGTGAACATTCTCCTTATATTGTTTGCACTAATGCAATGTTGCACTAGTTCTGTTGCACGTTGCACAGTAACTATTGCAGTAGTGCAAGTATTAGTTTTTAAAAAAAGGTGTTGCTATTAGCTAACTAATTGCACTTGTGAAAATAATTTTAAGAGAAAGAGTTCCTAAGACTAGTGCCTTAGGCTTTTTCCCTTAAAACTCTCCTTTTCACAATTTATTGTGCAACAAAGATTAATTAATGCAACACCCTGTGCAACAAACTTTTTCCAGTTGTTGCTTCTGGTAGGCGAGAAAGGACTTGAACCTTCACCGATTGCTCGACCAGTTCCTAAGACTGGCGTGTCTACCATTCCACCACTCGCCCAAATTTTTGTAGTGTAAATAGCAGGTTTCATTTAATTCTGCAATCTCCGATTATGACCATACATAGATACTACTTTACTACTATCATTCTCTAATGACTGCATAGCTTCTTCCATACCTTCATCTGTAACTTGGTTATAATACTTTAAAGCTGTGTCCTGAGATATACCTGCAAGTTTAGATATAGTCTTTATAGGATTTTTATTTTCAGCTAATCTTGTAATGAACGTATGCTTCGTACAGTAAGGTGTAATATCTAACTTTAATCTTTTAGAATATTTCTCAAACAATGTACGTAGTCTACGTTTAGTCATGGTAGGAAATAACTTTTTATCTGCTCTTGCAAAAGCTACTGACCTGTATCTTAATGCAATCTCTTTAGTTACTTCATTCATTGGTAAATCACCTGACCACTTTTTAGTTTTATTTCGGAAAAAATTGATTGTACATTTAGTATCTTTACCTCTTGGAAACTTAATCAAATCAACTGTTAGTTTCTGAAACTCAAACTCAATACGCATACCATAACCATTTAATAACCACCTGAAGGCATCAACAAATTCTTGTTCACCATCAAATGTAGCTTCATCAACAATGTCTTGTTCATCTTGCGGTGTAATTATATTCTTTTGTTTAGTTTCAATTACAGCTTCATTTCTCCAACCCATGTGTCTAGCTATAGCATCAGGACTATTGTCTAATAATTTATCTGCTGACAATAATCTATTAGTCAATCCATGTTTAAATATATCACGAAGAAAACCTAATCGTTTATTTAAACTTCTTGTGTTGTAACTACCAAGATTATTTCTAGGTCTTGCTAAAATTAAATCTTGCATTTTTATTTTAAAGTTTTTGTAATGTTGCTGTGTCTGCATCTCATCTAATCTTATATCTCTTGGAAAATATTCAAGAATATCTTTCGCATAGATTTTATGATTAGTATAAGAAGCTAAAGGTTCTTTTTCTTTTAACACATCTTGTATTACTTCACCTAGTATACCTACAGTTCTAACTTTCTTTTTTAATGTATTGTTAAAACCATTTGTAGATATAGTTTCTTTTTGTAGTTTCTTTAGTTTCTTAGCTTCAACTATAGCTTCGTCTAATGAGTTATACTCATCTATTTGTACTGAAGCAGAAAGAGATAAAGGTTTCTTTTCACCTTTAATTCTTTTTCTTGTAAGTACTTGTAGACTGTCACCTCTACGATATATACCTTTTGGTATTTCCATTATCTAACACTCCTTATTTTTGATTTAACATGTTCAGTTGCAGGTGTAATACTTTGGCCTAACAATATCTTTTTTAATCTGATACCACTTGCAGTTAAACCAACACCTTTAAATCTACCATCTGAAGGTGCGAAAGGATTATCAACATAAGTAATTAATCCTAACACTCCACCTTTAGGTTTTTCCGATAAATATAAAAGTGTTCTTGATAATGATGAAGCATTGATACCTCTACCAAAAACATCTCTGTACTTTACAGATATATTCTCGATAGATAAATCTTGTTCATCAAGTATACATATTATTTTAAACGCTAACATGTAGTGCATTGGTACACCATTTGTATGTAGCGTTTTTCTTCTAGCAGTTTCTACAGCTTTTACTTTAGCAAGAAACTCCCTATCAAAAGTTAAGTTACCTACGACTGCTTCTTTTGACATCACTTCCCTCTCTGTTCAATGTATGAACTGTTGCTTTGTGATGTTGCTCGTTAGATTTTGTTAATGCTCTCTTGACTGCCCACTCAGGTATTTCTTCAATGATAACATCAGAATGTTTCAATGTTTTATCTATTGAAAATCTAATGCAAACATCTGCGATTTTTACAGATACAGTTTTTTCAAAGACGTTGTTAATCTCAACAATCTTTTTATAAAAAGGTAACTGTGGGTTAGCGTCAATGGCAAAGACGTGATAATTAAAATCGTCTATCCGTCTAAAGGCTCTACAACGAACCTTATGCCAAACATAACAAAAGCTGTAAGCTAACATCATTATTATTTTACTTCCTAACTTCATAAACTTTATCTCCTAACTTGCAGTAATGCAACTACTAATGACTGCACTACCCTATTTTTACTACATATTGTGTGTGATGTTTTCAACCTACAACATTTAGAATTTTTAAATAGATAGCCTATAAATATCATTATTCAACAGAACATCAATAGAACACTACAAATTAATTTAACTGGGTAAAACATTGTATATCTAGCTTTAGCCATTGTGCTAAATTGCAACTCCAACTACCTAAATTATGTCTTCAGGTTGTTGTATTACCAGTATTTCTACTTTGGGTTCACTAGGCTTTAAATTATCTCTAGTTTCCTCTAAGGCTTTCGCTAACTTAGGTTTCTCTAGTTTATCTAAAGCGTGACCCCAATCGTCATAAACTGGAAGTGCTACTATCATTGTTGCTATCCTTGTTTAAATTACGTCTCTTTATATATGTAACCATATTGTCGACCATCTGGTCAGACAAATGCTTTACTTTAAGACCGTTGGGAAACTTAACAGCTTCCCCAACTTTTAATCTCCTCACCTGTTTTTTCATCTGATTAGACAAATCCTCAGACTTATGCAGTTTAATTGTGAAAAGAAATTCACACTTACACACCATACGATTTGATGGTGTTTGTATTATATATACACTCATATTTACCTATCCATTTCTACTGATATATGAGATAAATTACTCGCAAATCAGTAATGTATCTTGTGCATATTATAAATAAGAAATCAACCCTTAAATAAAAATAATTGTTGATATAAAATTTAATTTAATATATTACCATTTATAGGTAGATAAAATGATAAATAAAGCTATAGATGATTTTATGGGTACGTCTCCTTCTTCGTTAAAGGAATTTTCTGATTTTATTAATAAGCTAATTAAAGAGCATGGTAGAGATACTATTATTAATACAGCAGGTATAGATAAGAATGTTTTATATCGTGCTAGTAACTCTCAAAATATAACATTAGATAATTATTACAAAATCAAAAAAGCATACACTAATCAAATACAAGCTAAAGAACAAGCTGATGGTATTAGAGATTTGCCTATTCTTGGTCAAATAATAGAGAATACACATGTTCGTACATTGAACCCTACCCAACCAATAAATGTACCTGTTCCTATACTTTTTATAAAAGATTGGTCGCCTGTATTTGGTTATCTTTGTGTATCAGGTAATGCTTATGGTGGTTTTGTTTATGTGTTTTCTGGTAAAGGTCTTACGAATACAGACCAAATAAATGATACTTGTGTAAATAGATTAATTATGGCTTACCCTGAAAATGAAGACCCTTTGTATGGTATGATACTTCGTAATAAAACAGAGTACATTATGATACACCCTAGAAGTCGTGAAGTTTTAAAAAGAGTACCATTTGATAACAAAATAAATTGGGTTAAGTTTGTAGCTTTCATTCCTTTTTCATTAATGGAAAACTACAAAGAACCTAAGTATCAAGACAACCTTGTAAGCATTGAAGATAAGTTTAACAAACATTTATCACACGACTAGACTTTAAGTTTCAAAACAGATAATGAGAGAGATGAAAGCAAATTATTTATTTGTAAGATTTGCTAATTAAAATCATTCCAAACAATAAAATCCACAAAAATCTATCTGATTAGTTCAAGAGACTAGTGCTTTTTGTTATTCCATAATGTTTTTATTTATGTTTTGTGCAACACATGTTGCATTTGTTGTAGATAGTACCCATGCCCCTCTGTAAAATTACAGGCGTGGCCTATGGGGAATTTTGTAAAATGTGTACTACGATAAGGTTGTCAGATTTTTATACCAAATTATTCCTCTGGTGACCATACGGTGCTATCAAACTTCTCCTGTAGAGAATAATCAACAGCATAGAAAAGAAAATCTTCAGTATTCTTTAGGATAAACTGTCGACTATCTATAATAGACTTCTTCTTTTTAACAGGTGCAAGTACTTCACTTTTAACAATAGCATCATCAATAAGTTTAGTAACTTTCTTGTTAGGCTTTAGACCTTTAAAGATACTCTTTAAGTATATCACTTTGTTTACCATAGGTTTAACTATCTGTTTTAATTATAACTTACTTGTTATTGATTTATATTTATCTCTATTCTTCTCTTTTACAAAGGTAACTATAGATTAAACTATAAGGTTATTCCCTATAGTGGCACTTAATTGGATTATCTTATAAAAGTGCAAAAACAAGTAAACTATAGTTTAAACCTATATCTTAATCCATGTTAGAGGGTCAGGTTCACCAAAGTACTTCTCTACTTCTACTCTAAACATTTCTTCTTTTCTGTCTTTAAAAGCTAAATCTTGGTCTTTGGCCAACTGTTGTATCCAATAATGACATGACATCTGTAGTGCATCTATACGGTCATCATGGGTTAAAGTATTAGCACCTTTTTGAAGTCTACTTATTTGGTAGAATAATTGGTATCTTAAAGCTGTCTCAGCAGGATACATAGCGTTAGTTTCTTCATAATCCTTACGTATAACCGTAGGACAGACTATAAGCCTGTGTTGGGCTATAATAGGCTCTAGAGTGTCTAATATACGTCTATGCTTGTTAGATTGCTGTCTAATACCTTCTGTAGTACATGGATACTGTCTTATAAGGTAAGGTTTAAGTAATTCTGTAAACATACCTTGACCGAAGTTATCCTCAATCAATATCTTTCTAACTTTATGTTTTTTAGCTACTTCCACCAGTTTGGATAAAGTATGTTCACTATACCCACTATTGAAACCGCCAATATCAGCAAGAAAAATATTTCCATTTAAAAATTTAGTTACACAATAACTTGTCTCATCTTTACCTTTTCCACTAGGGTCGATTGACATTACAATTCCAGTATAAGGTAAATAATTACCTTGTATCTGCATTGGTCTAAAATAAGCATCACCCTGAAGTCCTACACATGGTATATCATTATGTTTAAGTTCAGGACTAGAAGCCCATACTACCTTTTCAGGTGCATCATCAGGATTTAATGTCATAACTGACAAGTCTGATAATTTTAATGGGTATCTATTTAAATCAGATAAAGAACTATCTAATTGATATTGCATGTTAAAACCTATTCGGCCATAACTTGCTTCTCTATCTAATAAATCTTTTTCATCAAATCTACTAGGGTCTGTTGGTTTCCCTACCATTTCATCTGACCAAGTATTATTAATCATAGGTGCTAGATTTGAATTATAAGAAATTAATTGTTTCTCACTTGGGTATCTAGCTGTCCAATATCTAATCTTATAACCTCTTTCTTGAAGTTTATTATAGATTGATTGTTCTACTTGTGGTGTACCTAAAAATACAATTCTACTGTTTTCTTTAGGTTTAATTATAGCTTCAAACTCTTTGATACTTTCAGATAACTTGTCTCTCATAAATTGAGTTTGAGTGTTACCAGAAGTTTCTACGTCATCAGCAATAATAATATCTGCTCTACTTCCTGTAAGCTGAGATGTAATACCTAAAGATTTAACACTAGGTTGTTGTGATGCTAGTGCTGTGGCCACATCAAAACTAATCTTAGATTGTCTTTGGTCACCTCTAGGATACAAGTGTTTAAGAATAGACATTTCTGACATAAGTCTTAAACAGAATGTACTAAAGTCATCTGCTCTGTTCTTAGAAGCTGATACAACTAATATATTTAAGTTGTTATCTAATAATAGTCTCCAAAGTACATAAGAAGCTGTAATCCAACTCTTTCCAACACCTCTAAAAGCACTAATAATACACCTTGTTGAACCATTAGCTAGATAATCAGCTATATCGTATTGTACTGGTGTTGGTTCAGGTAATCTTAAATGCTTCCAAGTTAGGTATAAAAAATTTCTAAAATCGTTAATTTTTGACGACTTGTTT
>CENI01003377.1_pt1 | contig 15387 bp, 17 predicted proteins | sample 530161 | NCBI WGS metagenome assembly CENI01 (sample SAMEA2591107, study PRJEB7988) | marine metagenome | isolation source: saline water (ENVO:00002010), including | reverse complement strand
ACTAAGAAAGTTGGTTGAAGACTATGGTGATGCAATAATTACTTACCGTAGTGAACAATCTAAAAAATTAAAATATAATGTATGTACTCTGGACTTTACAACTCCTTATATACAGAAGAAAAAAACAAGAACAAAAGAAAGTGCTGAAACTTTATTACTCTTTTGTTGGGATACTGATTCTTATCGTATACTAAAACCTAAGAATGTTACAACAGTGGTGCCTCTTGCATCGGTTTTAAAGAATGACAAGGGGTTTTAAGTGGAACTACATACAGCTCCCGAAGAATACTCACGCATTGTACACTATGATGAAGCTAAACAAGTTCAAGTACGTCTTACAATAAATACTTTTCGTGGAATAGAATATTTACACCTAAGAAAATACTATATGGATTTTGATGAGACGTGGAAACCAACTCCTGAAGGTATTGCAATGCCTTTAGATTTTGATAACTCTCGTGAACTTTTTTCAGGCTTAGTTGAAATACTATCTTTAGCTGAAAGTAAATCTGTAATTGAAGAGCACTTCCTTGATCTTATTAAGGATCTTTATAATAGTTCTTGACAAACACCTTAAACTTCCGTATAATACTCATATAAAATCAAAAAGCGAGTAGAATATGAAAAGTTTTCTTGATCTTGCCTCCCGTAAATACTACGAAGGTAATCCTATCCTAACGGATGCAAGATTCGATGAGCTGTGTACTTTATACAGCTATGAGAAAGTAGGCTATACTCCAACAGATGCATATCCTCATGCATATCGTATGTACTCTCTTCAAAAGACTATTCCTGATAAAATACCAGAAGGTTGGGTTAGCAGCCCAAAGTTTGATGGTGCAGCAGTTTCTGTTCTATATGTTGATGGAGAACTAGAGATGGCTTTGACTCGTGGAGATGGAATTCAAGGTAAAGATATTACTGAAAATATGAAGTGGATAGTTCCACACACAGTTCCAATAAAAGGTATTACTCAAATTAATGGAGAAGTCTGTGCATTTAAAAGTGTAAAGAATGCACGGAACTACGCTGCGGGTGCGCTTGGTCTTAAAAACTCTTACGACTTTGCAGAACGAGACTTATCTTTCATTGCTTATGACATACACACGGATACCACACCTTTTATAGCATGGACAATTGCTATGGAATATCTTCATGAGAGTTGCTGTATGTGCACAGCTTACACCATGGCGCATTCAGAAATGTATCCACAAGACGGAGTAGTGTATCGAATCGATGATTATGAAAAATTTGAAAAGAAAGGATATACCTCTCGTCATCCTAAAGGTGCCTTTGCTGTCAAAGAAGCAGATAAGGGAAAAGTAACTACTCTACGCAATGTAACATGGCAAGTAGGGAAAAGCGGTATTATTAGTCCGGTAGCACACTTTGATTCTATAGAAATTGGCGGAGCTAGAATAACTAAAGCGACTTTACACAACAAGAAATATATGGATGATCTAAACTTGGAACTTAATTGTAAAATTGAGGTCATACGATCTGGTGAAATCATCCCTAGAGTGGTACGAAGAGTATACGATGAAAAAAATAATTCTTGACAAAAAAGGTCAACTTCCGTATAATATTATTCACAATTTAGGAGAAAGTACATGGCAGTAATCATGCCACCTTCAGAATGTCCGAGCTGCAGTAGTCCTTTGATATTCATAAATGATATCCTTTATTGTAAGAATAAATCGTGTAGTGAGCAACAAGCAAAACTTTTAGAAAATTTTGCTTCTAAAATGAAAATAAAAGGTCTAGGGAGAGCAACAATTCAGAAGTTAAAAATAACAGAAATACATGAATTGTATGAACTAAAAGAGAACGAAATTATAGAAACTCTTGGCTCAGAAAAACTCGGATCTAAACTCTATCAGGAAATACTAAAGTCACATGATGCACCTCTCAACCTACTTCTTCCCGCTTTGGGAATACCTCTGGTCGGACAAACAGCTACTAACAAACTTGCTACTGTTTTCAATAGCCTCTGGGATATTGATCGAGCTGGTGCTGCAATCGCAGGAGTCGGGCCCAAAACTATAGAATCATTATTGCAATGGAAAGAGGATAACTGGTATCTTCTCTCAGCACTACCACTAAATTTAACCTTTGAAAAAACCCTTAAGACTTCTAACCAAGGAACAGTTTGTATTACTGGAAAGTTGAGCAGTTATAAAACGAAAGCTGAAGCAACCACAGTTCTAAACCAACTTGGCTATGAAGTGAAATCAACTGTAACGAAAGATGTAACAATTCTTGTCAATGAGAGTGGCATTGAATCTGCGAAAGTAAAGAAAGCTCGCGAGTCTGGAGTTACAATTATAACTAACCTCTCAGAACTTATTGGAGACCAATATGGCTACACTTCCTAAGTGGACCGATGAGCGCACAGGGCAGCTCATGCAATTTATTGGCGATGAAAGACCCGTATCGCAAATAACTGTAGGCGAAGCAGCAGAAACTTTAGACACAACTACTCGTTCTATTTCTAGCAAACTTCGTAAAATGGGAGTTGAAGTAGAGCTTGCTTCCTCTTCCTCTACTCGAGCATTCTCAGACAGTCAAGAAGCAACACTGAGTGCTTTTGTAACTGACAATTCTGGCACATATACTTATGCAGAAATTGCCAATCATTTTGAAGACGGAGCATTCAGTGCAAAGTCTATACAAGGAAAGATTCTTTCCATGGAACTTACAGAGCATGTTAAGCCTGCTCCTATAAAAGAGTCTGTGAGAACTTATTCTCCTGATGAAGAAGTAATGTTCATCGGTATGGTAAACAATGGAGCATTTGTTGAAGCTATTGCTGAAGCAATGGGACGCTCTGTAAACTCAGTACGAGGCAAGGCTCTTAGTCTTCTTCGCTCTGGTGATATTGATGCTATACCTCGACAAGAAGTTACAAAGTCAAATGGAGCAGCAGATCCTTTGGCAAACATGGATGTAACTGACATGACTGTAGAAACCATTGCCGAAGAGATTGGCAAAACTCAGCGTGGCGTAAAAACTATGCTTACTCGTCGCGGCCTCACTGCTGCTGACTATGACGGAGCTGCAAAAGCTGCAAAAGCGGGCTAATAACCGTTGAACATCCCTAGTGCGTTAATAAAGCAAGTGCTCGTGCTCCAAGACTTTGAAACTTGGAGCATGACGCACAAGCACTATCTTCCCCCAGAGTATCATGCTCTCTACCGTATTATCGACACTCATTGTGAAAAGTTTCACAAGATGCCGACCATCGAAGACTTACAGTATGAAGTCAGAGATAAAACAACTTTAGAAAAACTTTTTGCAATCGAAGGCTTAGAGGTTGAAGCAGAGCCTTATATGCTTTTGCAGTATCTCAAAAATGAATATACACAAAAAGAAATTCTTGAATCCTTGCATAACTACGTAGATAATTCTATTGCATTTGAAGATGCCGAAGAAGCAATAAGCCATCTTCATGAAATCGTATTGTCTGTAGAAAATAAAGTAGACTTGCAAGATCCTTCTGAGAGTATGCAATCTATTACTTTACATGAAGCAGACGAAGATATTGCAAAATATATTCCTCTTGGTCTTAATGCAGAGTATGATTATGATATACAGTTTTCTCCCCGTGATTTAGTTATGGTTGGAGGAAAGAGAGGTTCTGGCAAATCTATTGTATCTTGTAATATTGCAAATGCAGTATACGAATCTGGTAAGACTGCTCTCTATTTCACCATAGAAATGGACAGTCGTTCAATATTACAGAGGTGTTGTTCAATTGCAACTGAAGTACCTTTTTCACGTATAAGAACTAAAAACCTTAGTATTGTTGAGTGGGAGAAAGTTGCAACTTGGTGGGCAAATCGTTTTGTACATGGATACGAAAAACTTAAAAAATATCGTGAAGATAGAAATTTTGATAAACTACATGAACAACTTAAAACAAAAGATATTATTATTCCAGATAAGCATATTGATGTTATTTATGATCCATCTCTCACTTTAGCAAAAATACGTGCAGAGCTTGACAAGAAAGTAAAAGTAGGGAATGTAGGAGTTGTAATTGTTGATTACATAAATCAGGTTAAAAGATCTGCAATGCCTTCGCGCTCAGGACAGTATGACTGGGCAGAGCAAATAGAAGTTAGTAAAGCTTTAAAAGCGATGGCTCAAGAATATGAAACAACAGTATTTTCTCCATATCAAACAGATGCAAGCGGTGAAGCAAGATTTGCAAAAGGTATACTTGATGCTGCTGATGCAGCGTATACGATCAATCCTTGGAGCCAAGAGGATGCATGTCTTACTCTTGATTGTGTAAAAATGAGATCAGCGGCAGAAAAGTCTTTTACCTCAACAATGGATTGGGAAACTTTAAAAATAGGACCCGACACAGCATTAAACCCAAAAGAGAAAGAGGCAACATCTCATGCGACAGGCGAAGAGATAAATGATATCTAAAAATAGTTCTTGACTTTTTTATGTTATTCTAGTATAATATCTTTTCAAACTCAAATAACAAGGAACATATATGATTGTTCAAGGCAGCTTAAGGTATACAACCTGCGGGAGAAAAGTGAGCAGTAAAGCACGACAGAAAAGAAGACAACAAGTTTGGCACTGGAGTACACAGAGAGAGACAGAAACTACTTATCGCAGAGAAAGTAAAGAATATTCATCGTTGCCTCTCGGTAAACCAGATCCAGCCGAAACAGCACAGAAAGAGTATTATGCAAGCAGTCACACGGTAGCCCCTGCTTATAACAAGGGAGCCTACCAAGTTATTAGTAAAGAGAATATTATAGACATCGGTAGATGAACGTAGAAGAATTATTAATTAAACAAGATGTTCCGTACATTCCAAAAGGTGCAGACTTTGAGGTAAGTTGCCTTAATCCCGAGCACCTCGATCGCAATCCTAGTATGCGTATCGATCGAATAACAGGTATATTTAACTGTTTCTCGTGTGAATTTAAAGGAAATCTTTTTAAATTGTTCGGGGAAAAACCAAATCAGTTACAACTACAACGCGAAAAGCTGAAAAACACAATTAGACAGAAGATGGCGGAAAGTACTGGTTTGGTTTTCCCTGTGCATTCAACTCCATATGTGGGCACTTGGAGAAATATAAAAGTAGAAACATATGAAAAATTTGAAGCATTTACAGATGCAGATCCTGTATTTATTTCTAGAATTAATTTTCCAATAAAAGATATTACTGGAAAAATTGTTGCTTTTAATGGCAGACACACAGGAAGCGGAGTTCCTAAATACATGATAACACCTGCGGGTGCAAAGATGCCTTTATTTCCACAAGTAAAACCTCTTAATGGATGCGTTATACTTGTCGAAGGTATCTTTGATATGCTTAATTTACATGATAAAGGGTTAGATAATGCAATCTGTTGTTTTGGTACAAAAAATATAAACGAAGAAAAGTTATCAGTTTTGTCAATATCAGGAGTATCCCAATTAGATATATTTTTTGATGGAGATGATGCAGGACAAAACTCAGCAGTAAAAGTAAAAGAAATGTGCGAAAGTATTGGACTTTCATCTCGGAATATCCATCTTAAGGATAAAGATCCCGGAGCACTAACAGAACCTCAAATTTTAAAACTTAAGAGGAAACTATATGCCTAATGTCGCATTAGTAGAGACAAAAGTAAGTAAAACAAATTTTAAAGCAGAGTTTGATAATAAGATTGAATTTGATCAGTATCAACTTTGTTCTGATCCTCATATCAAAAAAGTTCTTAAAAGAGATGTTGATATTGAGATGAACCCAGACAATTATGATTGGGTAATACTTGTAGGTAGTGACGCTGTAAAATACTATACAAAAGTCAATTCAATAACAGAGTACTCAGGTAAATTGCTTGACGGAAAATTTTTGCCTATAATCAACCCTTCTATGCTTGCTTTTAAACCTGAAGCAAAGCCTACTTGGGAAACTTCAAAGTCTAATATACTTGACTATATTTCAGGAGCTTTAGAAGATACGGTTATAAAAGAAGAGCAAGCTCGAGGAATACAAGATACGGAGGAAGCAAATGAATGGTTACGTCGCTGCATTGATTCTAGACCTGCATATGTCGCACTTGACTCTGAGACAACCGGATTATATCCTAGAGACGGGCATATGCTTGGGATCTCTATTTCTTATGAAAGGGATTATGGTGTTTACATAGATACAAACTGTTTCAATGTAAGAACAGAAGTATTACTACAAAAATTATTTAACCATACAACAGTAATTTTTCACAATGCAAAGTTTGATATCGCATTCTTTGAGTATCACTTCAACTTTGAGTTTCCTCAATTTGAAGATACAATGCTATTACATTATCTCATTGATGAGAATCCCGGAACACACGGACTAAAACAACTTGCAATGAAGTTTACTCCTTATGGAGACTATGAAAAAGAACAGTACAACTGGATTGCAGATTACTGTAAACGTACTGGAACATTAAGAAGTAACTTTACATGGGATACAATTCCCTTTGAAGTTATGAAAACATATGCTGCAATGGATGCAGTAGTAACTTTTCTAGTTTATGAAAAGTTAGTAAGAATTAAAAAGAATGAACGACTAAAAAAAGTTTATGACAAATTACTCATTCCAGGAACAAAGTTCTTACTTAACATTCAAGATAATGGTGTACCATTTAATAAAGAGAGGCTATATGGTGCGCAAGAGTTAATGCAGGATGAAATTGATAATGCAATAAAACAACTATATGCTCATCCTGAAGTGACCCAATTTGAGAAACTAAATGGAAAAGATTTTAATCCCAATAGCACTGTACAGCTTCGTCAGCTTTTCTTTGACTTCCTTGGTCTTGCTCCTACTGGAAAGAAAACAGGAACAGGAGCCCATAGTACAGACGCAGAAGTCCTTGCTGAACTTGCAAAACAATCCCCTGTTCCTGCCCTCATATCAAATATTCGAAAAAACTCCAAAATTAAGAACACCTATCTTGATAAGATTATACCGCAGCTTGACCGTGATTCTCGGTTACGTACAGGGTTTAACTTGCATGGTACTACTAGTGGCCGTCTCAGCTCTAGTGGCAAACTTAATATGCAACAGCTTCCTAGAGATAATCCAATAGTCAAAGGATGTATCAAAGCTGCAGAAGGACACAAGATAGTTGCAATGGACTTAACAACTGCAGAAGTATATGTTGCTGCTGTTCTTGCTAAAGATGAAGCACTTATGGATGTTTTTCGTGCAGGCGGAAACTTTCACTCTAATATAGCCAAACAAGTATTTAATCTACCTTGTGAAGCAGAACAAGTAGCAGAGTTATATGCCGATCGTAGACAAGCTGCAAAGGCTGTTACTTTTGGTATCATGTATGGAGCAGGACCTAAAAAGATTAGTGAACAAGTGACAAAGGATAGTGGTAAATTTTTTAGCCAGCAAGAAGCTTCAAATGTTATTACTGACTATTTTAAAGAATTTTCAGCTCTTAAAAAGTGGATTGAAGACAGTCAAAAATTCATACAACAAAATGGTTTTATTTATAGTTACTTTGGCAGAAAAAGGAGATTACCCAATGTCGCAAGTACCGACAAAGGCATCCAAAGTCATAGCGTTAGGTCTGGTCTTAATTTTTTGGTCCAGTCTACCGCTTCTGATGTTAATTTACTTGGTGCCATAGAAATGAATAATCACATTCAGACTGGAGGATTTAAGTCTCGTATTTTTGCTTTAGTGCATGACTCTATTCTTGCAGAAGTTCCTTTTAATGAAGTTGATTACTACTGTGAAGCACTGCAGGATTTTGTTCAAAAAGATCGTGGAATAAGCATCGAGGGAACTCCGGTTGGGTGTGACTTTGAAATTGGGGACGATTACTCTATGGGTAAGTATGAAAAGCAATATGGTAATTACATATCAAACTAGTGAAAAAATTACATTCCCAGCCTTTCCTTTAATTAGTAGTAATTATGTTGTCGCTGACGGTTTAGTTACTATAGATGGGATGCTTGTTGATGATCGTAATATGGAAGGAGAAAGTTTAGGGAGACGCAGGCTAATAACTCCCTATCAAAAACTCTTTCCATTAAAACGTAGTGTCAACACTTTAATTGGACTCATAAAGCGTAGTAGATCATTTTATATTGATTGTACTGGTCTTATCTTTACTTATGAAAAAATAAAGTGGGTAAGACTAAAGTATAGAAAAATAGAAAAGATAGTGCCAAAAGGTAAGGCTTCTTTGTTATTTATACATCGATGGAAGGCTCCATTTATTATACCACGACCTCCACCAGAGGAAGTACGATATGTAGGAATCTTACATTTAAATGAAGAACCTTGGTTATTGTATGATTATGCAACAGCCCAGCTCAAGGATACGAGGCGAAAAATATAGTGGCTAAACGATCGAAGACCCTTAATGGTTCAGGGTTGGAAATACAAGAAATAGAACCCCTTACAAAAAATCAGCTATCAGCATTTGAATCTCAAAGAAACTTAATTCTCTTCGGGGTCGCAGGAACTGGAAAAACCTTTGTAGGATGTTATCTTGCCTTTGACGACATGGCAAAGAAAGAGTATGAAAAACTAATAATTATACGAAGTGCTGTTCCGACTCGTGATATAGGCTTTCTTCCGGGAAACGAAAAAGAAAAAGCATCTGTGTACGAAGAGCCTTATAAGGACATTGCAAATGATATTTTTGGAAGAGGAGATGCATATCAAATTCTCAAAACAAAAAATTTAGTAGAATTTATGACAACTTCTTATATACGAGGAATAACTTTACGTGATGCTACAATTCTTATTGATGAGTGCCAAAATATGACTTTTCATGAATTAGATTCAATTATTACGCGAGTAGGCGAAAACTGTAGAGTAATTTTTTGTGGAGACTTTGACCAGTCTGATCTAAAAAACAATGGACTAGCAGACTTCTTATCTATATTAGAATGGATGGATGAGTTTCATTTTATTCAGTTCGGTATTGAAGATATAGTACGAAGTGATTTTGTGAAAAAATATATAATTGCAAAAAGTGAACTCAATGAAAGCGGTACTTAGTAATCGTATTTATATGGATTGTACAGCAGATGTGCAAGATAAAATAGATAAAGAGTTAACATATCTTATACCGTCGCATAACCCATTAGACCCTCCTCAAGTGCTTGCTAACATGGCAATCATTCGCAACGGTCTAATTTCTATTCCCATAGGTCGCACAGATTTAATACCCAGAGGATATGAAATAAAAGATAAACGTGATCATATACCTGCAGTATTTCCAAAATTTAAATTTGATTTAAGACGTAGCCAACAAGATGTTTACGATGAAATTGAAGATAATGCAATTATTAATGCGTGGGTAAGTTGGGGCAAAACTTTCACAGGACTAGCAATTGCAAGTAAGTTAAAACAAAAAACATTAATAGTTACGCACACAGTGCCATTGAGAAATCAGTGGGCAAAAGAAGTAGAGAAAGTTTTTGGAATTAGTGCTAGTATTATTGGGAGCGGCAATTGGGATACCAGTGGGCCTATTACTATTGGAAATACTCAGACTTTGTACCGTAATATTGAAAAGATTAAGCGTATCTTTGGAACGATTATTCTCGATGAAATGCACCATGTATCTAGCCCTACCTTTAGCCGTATTATTGATAGTTCTTTCGCAAGGTATAAAATCGGATTATCTGGAACAATTGAAAGAAAAGACGGTAAACACGTCGTATTCCGTGATTACTTTGGGCACAATGTAATACAGCCGCCAAAAGAAAACTATATGGTTCCAAGAATAGATATAGTTCCTTCTGGTATAAGGTTTCAAGACGGCTCAAAAACTCCATGGGCTAATAAAGTTACAGCTTTGACTCGGAACGAAGAGTACCAACACACAGTGTCCATGCTGGCGGCAGCCTACGCTGCAAGAGGCCACAAAGTTCTAGTAGTAAGTGATCGAGTTCAATTTCTAAAAAATTGTAAGGAACTGACAGGGGAGAAAGCAATATGTCTAACTGGGGAGGTGCCGCACGAAGAGCGAGAAGATTTAATTGGACAAATTTTAGATGGAACAAAAGAGATTCTCTTTGGAACTCAAGCAATTTTCTCGGAGGGTATCTCAATCGACAATTTGAGCTGCTTAGTGTTAGGAACACCTGTGAACAACGAACCTCTTCTAACACAGCTAATAGGACGAGTAATAAGAAAGCAAGAAAAGAAGCTTGACCCTGTTATAGTAGATATTCAATTGCTTGGAAATACTGCAAAAAGACAAGCTAGCAATAGAGTTGGATACTATATGAAACAGGGCTGGCAAATGAAGTACATTTAAAAAATACTTCTTGACAAAAATATTAAATATTGGTATAATATATGTTACTTTTTGATTGGACTAAAGTGTATGATACGGCAGAGGGTAATATTTTTACCTGTAATAAAATCATGGAAATGATTATTACAAAACAGTTACCAAAGAATAAATTTGATCCTCTGTATAAGTACACAAACATTAATTTTATGGGACATAGCTTTTTGGTTCATCCTGATATTTTATTGTTTAATGCATATAGGTACGATCAAAGAGATGTCGCAATATATTATGCACTTTCAGCAATGCGTAATATAGCAGACTATAAAGCAACAAAAAAGATAACACTAGATCTACTAAAATTACCGGTAGAAATAGATACAATTAACGACAACAGACTACTTCGTATAGATCGCACAAGTGTTCACTTTGTATATGAAGAAGTCCCTATGGAGAGTATACACTAATGGCTATATCATTTAATAAGCAGAAGGGCTCTGCTCAAAAGTCCTCAATAAACAGTTTTCAATATCGTGACGGAGACATGGAGTTTCGATTAGTTGGAGATATCCTTGCTCGGTATGTATACTGGGTAAAGGGTGAGAATGACAAGGATATTCCTCTTGAGTGTCTGTCATTTGATAGAAACGAAGAGCGTTTCAATAATAAAGAAAGAGATTGGGTTCGTGAATACTACCCCGATCTTAAGTGTGGCTGGAGCTACGCTACTCAGTGCATTGATGGTGGTGCAGTAAAAGTTGTAAATCTAAAAAAGAAGCTGTGGGAGCAAATTATTACTGCTGCAGAAGATTTGGGAGATCCAACTGATCCTGTAAAAGGCTGGGACGTAAAATTTAAGAGAGTAAAAACTGGTCCTCTTCCGTACAATGTAGAGTATCAATTGCAAGTACTCAAATGTAAGCATCGTTCTCTTTCAGAGGAAGAGATGGAATTAGTTGCTAATCTTAAATCTATGGATGATGTAATGGCGCGTCCAACTCCTGATGCACAAAAAGAACTTCTTGACCGTATTCGCGGTACAGAAGCAAATATTGATGAAGAATTGGAAGCTGAATTCTCTTGATCCTATTTACCGCTGATTGGCACATTAAACTGGGACAAAAAAATGTCCCAGTTGTATGGGCCATGGAACGTTACTATAGATTTTTTGAAGAAATTCATGATATTGAAGAAAACGTAGACTGTCATATTATAGGTGGAGATCTTTTTGATCGTATACCAACAATGGCAGAATTAGAACTTTATTTTGACTTTATAAAGGATGTAAAAGTACATACTATTATATTTGATGGAAATCATGAAGCTACGCGAAAAAATAAAACTTTTTTTACTAATTTAAAAGAAGTAACTGCAAAAGTAAATCCACTAGTTCAAATAGAAGACAGTATATATGAAACAGATTATTTTACTATACTTCCCTATTGTGAGCTACACAGAAAAAATATATTTGACGAGCTAGACACTAGTAAACCTTTGTTTACCCATGTTCGTGGAGAAATTCCTCCGCACGTAAAGCCAGAAATTGATCTTGATTTATTTGCTCCATTTCCGGTTGTGTTTGCGGGGGATCTTCATGCACACAGTAACTGCCAAAGAAATATTATATATCCTGGTAGTCCAATGACTACTTCTTTTCATAGAAATGTTGTTGATACAGGATATATTTTAATACATGAAAAAGAATCAGAGGACTGGGCTTGGGAATATTGTAGTCTTCCCTTGCCACAGCTTATAAGAAAAACTGTAACTGATCCTGCTGATATGATTCCTACAGATTTTCATCATACAATTTATGAAATACAAGGGGATATTCAAGAGCTAGCCGAAATAAAAAATTCAGAATTACTTGATAAAAAAGTTGTTGTTAGAAGTAGTGATGCATCATTAATTTTAGACAAAGAAATGTCTATTGCTGAAGAATTGCATGAATATTTACAATTTATATTAGAAATAGATGAAGAAAAAATACCTGATATCATAGGACTATTTAATGATTACACTGCAAAAATTGAAATGGGATAACTGTTTCAGCTATGGAGAAGGCAATGAGTTAGATCTAGAGTCTACAACGCTTACTCAAATTATTGGAACAAACGGAACGGGAAAATCTTCTATTCCTTTAATTATTGAAGAAGCCTTGTACAATAAAAACTCTAAGGGCATCAAAAAAGCTGATATTGCAAATCGATATGTAAATAATGGATATAATATTTCTCTTACATTTATAAAAGACAATTCAAACTATGAAATAGTAGTCAATAGAAAAACTAATATAAAGTTAAAACTATTAAAAGACGGAGAAGATATATCAAGCCATACTGCTACAAATACCTATAAAACATTGCAAGATACTTTAGGAGTAGATTTTAAAACTTTTTCACAATTAGTATATCAAAATACTAATGCTAGTTTACAATTTTTAACTGCTACTGATACAAATCGCAAAAAGTTTCTTATTGATTTATTGCATTTAGAAAAATATGTCGACTTATTTGAGATATTTAAAAATGCTCATAGAAATGAAGTAAATGAAAGATCAACAGTTTCGGGCAAGTTAGCAACCGTTATAAAATGGTTAGAAAATAATATTTTAAGTGATACGAATATACTTCCAATGTTAAATTTAGAAATTAATACATCTGAAAATGAAAAAGTATTAAGGTCTTTAATGATAGAACTTCAAAATATTTCTGAAAAAAATAAAAAAATTCTACAAAATAATCAATATAAAAAAATGTTAAAAGATATTCCAATTACTGAGTATCAAAATTCAACAGCTTCAAGAAAGGAATATGACCCTCTGTTAAAACAGCAAAGTGCTTATGAAGCAGAAGTAAATCAAAATCAAAAACTTATAACTAAATTAGAGGTATTAGGACAACATTGTCCAACATGCGAACAACATATTAGTTTTAATGTTAAAAATGATATGATGGATCAAGCAGCTAAAAAAGCAACTATAGCAGAGGAGAGTGCAAATGAATTGGGAAGACAAATCAAATCCATTAAATCTGAGAATGCAGAATTTGCAAAAGCCCAAAACGGTATCAAGACTTGGGAAGATTTATATCGCAATATCGACCAGAATCTCCAAGGAAATATTTTGGATAAACACGAGCTTGAGAATAGCATACAAGAATTACAGGCAGAGTTACAGTCAACTAAAGACAAATTGGCTAGAACAGCAGAAGAGAACGAAAGAAGAACAAAAAGAAATACAAGAATCCAAATTATTCAAGAACAAACTGAGGCGTTTCAACAAGAAAGATTAGAGTATGAAAATATTCTTTCAAAACAACAAAAAATTGAAACAAACTTAGAAATACTAAAAAAATCTTTTAGTACAAATGGTTTAATTGCTTATAAGATTGAAAGTTTAGTAAAAGAATTAGAAGAGTTAGTGAATAAGTATCTAGGAGAGCTATCAGACGGTAGATTTACTTTACACTTCGTTGTTAGCAACGACAAACTTAATGTGGAAATCACTGACAATGGAAATGTTGTCGATATTAGTGCCCTTAGTTCTGGTGAGCTAGCTCGGGTTAACACCGCCACACTAATTGCTATTCGTAAGCTAATGAGTAGTATATCTAAGTCAAGAATAAATATATTATTTCTTGATGAAGTCATAAATGTATTGGACGATACTGGCAGAGAAAAAATGGTAGAAGTATTACTTCAAGAGGAGAATTTAAATACATACATAGTTTCTCATGGTTGGACTCATCCATTACTAGAAAAAATAGAAGTTGTAAAGAGAGGACAAGTGAGTAAGTTAGAGTGGTAGATTCACGAGCAAAAGGTGCAAGAGGCGAGTATTTAGTACGTGATATGCTTCGAGCATATACAACTTTAAGCTTTGAACGGGTGCCTTCTTCTGGAGCTTTAGAGTATCTAAAAGGCGATCTTTATGTACCAAACTGTAAAAATCATTACTGTATTGAGGTAAAAAACTATAAAGATTCGCCTTTAAATGATAAAATATTTACCCAACCAAAAACAAACAATTTAATTAGGTGGTGGAAAAAATTAGAAACACAAGCAAAACAAGGCAATCAAAAACCTTTACTATTTTTTAAGTACGATAGATCAAAAATATTTGTTTGTATCGAAGGAATACCATATAATACTGAACAATATATCTTTATAAGATTTTTAGGTTGTTCAGTTCTACTTGCAGAACACTGGCTAGAACATGAAGAGGTAAATTTTACAAATGAGTTTTAACTTTAATAGTCTCATTGAACGAGATGAAACAAAAACACTTGTAGTAGATGCTTTAAATTTAGCCTTTCGGTGGAAGCATCAGAGAAGAACCGATTTTCGTCACGAATACATTGCAACTGTTCAATCTTTGGCTCGATCTTATAAATGTACAAAAATAATTATTACAGCAGATCAAGGATCTTCAGAATATCGAAAACGAATACAGCCTACATATAAACAGAACAGAAAAGATAAATATGCAAATCAAACACCTGAAGAAGAAAGAGCATTCAAAGAATTCATTTTAGAATATGAACAAACCTTACTTCTTCTAGAGGACGAGCATACTTTATTGCGAATAAAAGGTGTAGAAGCTGATGACATTGCAGCATATCTTGTAAAGTATAAAAATAAGTATAATTTAGGCAAAATGGTACTTATTTCAAGCGATAAAGACTGGGATCTTCTAGTGCAAGAAGGTGTTATGCGATTCTCTTATGTTACAAGAAAAGAAGTAACAAAAGACAACTGGAATGATCACTATAATGTACCACATGAACAATATGCTTGCTATAAATGCTTAATTGGTGATAAAGGAGATAATGTACCAGGAATCACAGGTATTGGACCAAAAAGAGCAAAACAATTATTAGATGAGTATGGAAGTGCCTATAATATATATGATAGTCTTCCTATTGATTCTAATTATAAATATATACAAGAACTTAACAAGTATCCAGACCTTATACTAAGAAACTATGAGCTTATGGATTTATTGACACACTGCGACGAAGCAATAGGGTTCTGCTATGGACTAGAAGAACTAGAAAGGAGATTACAGTAAATGGATCAGTACCAACAATTTATTCACAAGAGCCGGTATGCT
>CENI01007674.1_pt1 | contig 15394 bp, 15 predicted proteins | sample 530161 | NCBI WGS metagenome assembly CENI01 (sample SAMEA2591107, study PRJEB7988) | marine metagenome | isolation source: saline water (ENVO:00002010), including | reverse complement strand
AAACCTAAAATGATATGTATGATTAGAGACTTAAGAGATGTATTTACCAGTATGGAAAGAAACTGGAGAAAGAATCGTCATTTACCACAGGGCCCTGATGATTTATCTACATTGAAAAATATGACAGTAGAAGAAAGAATAGCTACTTGGTCACATGATAATCCAGTTGGTTTTTCTACACAGAGATTAAAAAGTGCTGGTGAATTAAATCAATTACAAGATGTGTTTATACTTAGATATGAAGATTTAACCACACACCCTGATGAGTGTATGCAAAAACTATATGAATATATAGAACTGCCATATTATCAACACGATTTTAATAATATAATAAAAGAAGTAGAAGAAGACGATCAATGGCATGGTATATTTGGAAACCATGAAGTAAAGAAAGAATTGAAACCATATCAATCAGATTATAAAGAAATATTAGGTGAAGAAGTGGGTAAAAAAATTATTGATGGCCATAAATGGTTCTTTAAAAAGTTTTATCCTGAGGCATTATAAGTTATAAATAGAAGAAATAACGGAGATTTTTTATGTACATATACCCAATAGCTGCTCAGGTAGCCGATTCAACATCAGCAGCTTCACATAATTCAAGTAAAATATATGCAGTAAATACTGCAGCTGTAGCAACTGAATATTTGATAACTATTAAAAATGGTTCCGCCACATTTGCAACTTTTACTCTTGAAGGACAACAATCAATGATAATAGGTAAAAACAAAACCTATACTATTGAAGCAGCTAATTCAGCAGTTAAGTTTACAGCAATCGGTACAGCGAGTAAATAATAATGGCAAATCCGAACTCTAGGCAAACATTAATTGATTATTGTTTGAGAGCTCTAGGAGCTCCTGTAATAGAAGTTAATGTTGATGATGATCAAATATCTGATAGAATAGACGAAGCAATTCAGTTCTATCAAGAATATCATGGGGATGCTGTAAGACGTACACTCCGTTATCATAAACTTACAGCATCCGAAAGAACTCGTGCAAACGACTCACCCTTTGGTGCAACTAGAAACTCACCTGAGTTTAGTATGTATATTGATATACCAAATCACACAAATATGTTATCTATAAATCGTATTTTACCACTACATGATTCAGGAACAACTAATCTTTTTTCTATTGATTATCAATTACACTTAAATGATATATTTGATCTTGGTGGCCCGTATGGTGGTGGACTTGTTAATTATGAGTTAACTAAACAGTATATGTCATTAATCGATAGAAACATAAATGGTGTATTTGAACCAATACAATTTTCTAGACACAAAAACAGAATTTATTTTTATGGTGATACTTTAAGAAGTAAAGCAGTAGATACTGTTCTTATCTTTGATGGATATGAGATTATAAATCCTGAAACATATACAGATGTTTATAATGATTACTTTTTAAAGAAATATGCAACAGCTTTAATTAAAAGACAATGGGGAATAAACCTAATCAAGTTTGAAGGAATGCAACTTCCTGGCGGTGTTACTATTAATGGAGAAAAGATTCTTACTGATGCCACTGAAGAAATTGAAAAACTTGAAACAGAGATGTTTCTTCGATTCGAAGAACCCCCACATTTTGTAATAGGATAATGAGATGCCCCGCAATGTATACTTTAGTCAAGGAACATCATCAGAACAAAACCTCTACGAAGATATAACGACAGAGGCTTTACGAATTTATGGGCATGAAGCATACTACATTCCCCGTAAGATTGTAAACGAAGATCAAATTTTTGATGAAGACCAATTAAGTTCTTTCGGTTCAGCATACATGATAGAATCTTATGTTGCTAACACTGATGGCTACGAAGGAGAAGGTGATCTTCTTACTAAGTTTGGTTTAGAAATACGAGATCAAATCACACTTGTTATATCTAATAGACGCTGGGAACAATTAATTGGTAGACATATTGCAACAGATCAAAGTCTTGATAGAACTGTAGTTCGTAGACCAATGGAAGGTGATTTAATTTATCTTCCTTTTGTTAAAGGTCTTTTTGAAATTCAGTTTGTAGAACAAGAAGACCCATTCTATCAATTACAGAATCTTCCAACCTTTCAACTTAAATGTGAGTTGTTCGAGTATGGTGGAGAAGATATTGATACTGGTGTTGATGCAATCGATACATACGAAACACAGTTTGCAACTAGAACATTATTAGGTCTTGGAACAGGAAGTGGTAATTATATTATTGGTGAAGATGTGACACAATCACATGGTGGTGGAATTTCTATATCAGCAGAAGTCCAGTCTTATGATTCACCAATACTAACTGTATATGGTACGACTTCAAGATCATCAGATACACCATTAGGATTTGCTCTTACTGCTGGTGATATTGGAAATATCATAGGTTCATCTTCAAGTGCATCATATAAGATTACAGACTTATCTCCTGAATCAAGTGATTCTCCATTTGCTGCTATGAACGACAATGATGATGACGCAGATAACGAGTTCTTCGAAACTATTGGTAATAACTTTATAGATTTTTCGGTATCTAATCCATTTGGATTACCTAATGTAATAGGATAATATGTTAACAGGGATACATTTTTATAATCAGACTGTTAAGAAAGCTGTATCAGTATTTGGTACTCTTTTTAATAACATCAAGATAGTTAAGCCAGGAAAGGCTGAAACTCGTGTACCTATTGCTTATGGGCCTGCACAAAAGTTTCTTACTAGACTACAAGATGCTGGTGCAGACACAGATCGTATTGCTCTTAAATTACCTCGTATGAGTTTTGAAATTAATAGTATGGAATATGACTCTGAAAGAGCATTGAATAAGATGAATAAAGTAACTTCATCACGAGGGGAAACTTCTAACAAAACAGTTTTTCAAGGTGCTCCATATAATATTGGTTTTACTTTAACAATTATAGGAAAAGATCAGGATTCAGTATTACAAATTTTAGAACAAATACTTCCAACATTTAGGCCAGAATATACTATCTCTATTAAAGATATGATGACAACAGGAAAAAGTATGGATGTTCCTGTGATTTTAAATTCAGTTACACTAGAAGACGACTACGAAGGAGATTATACTTCTCGTAGGGTTATAACATACGCACTTGATTTTACAATGAAAGTAAACTTTGTTGGAAAAGTTGTTGATTCTGCAATTATTAAAACAGCAGAAGCATATCTTCATAATTCACCAGCAACTGTGGACATAGTTAGTAGTAACAGTCCATTAAGTGGTATTAAAGTTATAAGTGAAACAAGACCACCAATAACTGGTTGGTCAGGTGCTACTGTTGATAGCGGTACTACATTTACATACAGTACACATACACCTAGTTCATTATCACCAAGAAGAATTACTGTTTCAGGTTTAACTTCTCAGAATACATATTATGGTGGTGTTTATAAACAAGTTGATACTTTAGTGAATGGTAAAAAGACTTTTACAAAAGAAACTAGTACATTTGCAGATAATAACCTTGATTTAAATAATAGATTCCAGTGGAATGGAAGCAATTGGATATTATTTGACACATTAGGTGGAACAGTAATTGCTACAGCAGTTAGTGCTGAGTCACCAAATACATTTACTGCAACTACCACATTTGGCTTTAGTAATTTAAGTCCGAGTAGATAATGAAAAAAGATGAAATAATGAAAGCACTGGAAGATAATATGGATATTCTTCCAGCTAAAAAGAAAACTGTAGAAGATTCAGATATAGTTCATGATACAGAAACAGATGTAGAATTTGTTCGTGATAATCTTAAAAACCTTATATCTAAATCTAGTGAAGCCTTAGAGCATTTATCAGTAATAGCACAAGAAACAGAACACCCAAGAGCATTCGAAGTTCTATCTAATATGATAAAACAAACAGGTGATCTGACTACTGAATTACTAGATGTTCAAAAGAAAAGAAAAGATATTACTCAGGAAAAGAATCAGGGCGAATCAGGTCGAACTACAAATAATGCTATATTTGTTGGCTCTACAAAAGAATTGCAACAAATGTTGAAGAAGGCTGAAGATGTCATTGAGGAGTAATGGAGGCTATCTTGGCAATCCACTGATTAAAGCAGATGGATTTGTGCACGACTATACACAAAAAGAAGTTCAAGAATACATGAAGTGTTCTAAAGACCCAGTATACTTTGCAGAAAACTATATTAAAATAACAACCCTTGACAAGGGATTATCGGAGTTCAAACCTTATGATTATCAAAGAGATATGTTTAAACATTTTAACGACAATCGTTTCTCGATTGTTCTTGCTTGTAGACAAAGTGGTAAATCGATTAGCTCGATTATCTACATTCTTTGGTATGTTTGTTTTAATCCAGACAAAACTGTAGCAATCTTAGCAAACAAAGGTGCTACTGCACGTGAGATGTTAGCTAGAATAACACTAGCATTAGAACATCTTCCGTGGTTTTTGCAACCAGGCTGTAGAGAATTAAACAAAGGTTCTATTGGATTCTCAAATAATTCAAAGATTTTAGCATCAGCTACATCAGCTAGTTCTATTCGTGGTCTTTCTGTTAACTTACTGTTCCTTGATGAGTTTGCTTTTGTTGAGAATGCAAATGAGTTTTATACTTCTACATATCCTGTAATTACAGCTGGTACTGAAACTAAAGTTATAATCACATCTACAGCAAATGGTGTAGGTAATCTATACTATAAACTGTATGAAGGTGCTACTCAAAACTTAAACGATTTCAAACCATTCAGAGTTGATTGGTGGGACGTTCCTGGCCGTAATGATGAATGGAAACGTATGACTATTGCTAATACTTCTGAACTTCAGTTCGAACAAGAGTTTGGTAATAATTTTATTGGAACATCTAATACACTTATATCATCAAATACTATAATGGGTTTACAAGCTAAAAAACCCCTCAGAAGAAGTACAAAGGGTGTTATCTATTACGAAAAACCAATCAAAGAGGTACTTTATATTCTTACTGTAGATGTTTCTAAAGGTCGCGGACAAGATTATTCTACATTTAATGTGATTAAAGTTACTGACGATGGTTATTTTCAAGTAGCTACATTTAGAGATAATATTATTTCACCACTTATATTACCTGATATTGTTATGTCAATTGCAAAAGAATACAACGAAGCACTTGTAATAGTAGAAAGTAATGATGTTGGACAGGTTGTTTGTAATGCAATATACTACGAATATGAATATGAGAATATGTTTGTTGAGTCAACTGTAAAATCTGCAGGTGTGGGTGTTACAATGACTAAGAAAATTAAACGTATTGGATGTTCACACTTAAAAGATTTAATCGAAATGAATAAATTAAACATAGTAGATGCTGATACAATATCTGAATTATCTACTTTTGAAGTAAGAGGTTCAAGTTATCAAGCTAGTCAAGGTAATCATGATGATTTAGTTATGAATCTTGTATTGTTTTCATGGTTTGTTTCTTCAGAAGCATTTGGAGATATTGCAACAAAAGATTTAAAACAGATGTTATTTAATCATTCTATACAAGAAGCAGAAGATGATTTAGCACCTATTGGTGTAATTCAGGAAGATCGTGGTACAGAATCAACATATTATGATGAATTAGCTAAACAATTAAGAGACTTCAATAATCTCTAGTTTCTACTATTTATAAATAGAGGTGTTATTGAGATAGAAACTTATTATGAAAATTTAATCTTATTATTTAACAAAAAGGAACAATTATGGCATTCCAAGTATCTGCAGGAGTCGAAGTAAAAGAAATCGACTTAACAAATGTGGTTCCAGCAGTTTCTACCTCTATTGGTGGTTATGCAGGGCCATTCAGATGGGGCCCCATTGAAGAAATTACTTTAATTGGCTCCGAGACTGAACTGGTAACTCAGTTTGGTAAACCCAAAAGTGTTGCTCCTACTAACGAAAGCTTCTTTACTGCAGCTTCGTTCTTAAAGTATGGAAATGCACTAAAAGTAGTTAGAACAACAGACACTGCTCTCAAAAACTCCGTAGCCGGAGGAATTGGGGGAAGTCTTACTTCATTAACATTCGACGCTAATTCACCAGTCGGTGGCTCGTCGTTTGAAAACATTTCATCACCAACTGTTCTAATCAGTGATTTTGTAATCACATCAGACAACGGTTCTGGAGCTGAAGTTACACCTAGTTATCAAGTAGGTGGACAAGCAGTGAAGCCTGGAGAAAGAGCTTCAGGTGTTGCTATAGCATCAGCTGGTTCTGGTTATACAGCAGGCAATGTAGTAGGTGTTGATTTAGGAGAAGGAAAAGTTCTACCTATTAGAATTACAACTGTAAATGGTAGTGGTGGCGTAACGGCAGCCGCACCCAATAGTCCTACAGTTAGTACATCGACATTAACAGTTGTAACTCCGACACAATTTTCGAGTGTTGCTACAACAGCAGCCTCAGCTAACACATCACCAGCAAGTGGTTCAGGATTCTTAGTTAATCTTACATACTTTGCTAATGGATTTTCGGTGGTGTCTGGCGGATCAGGTTATCAAGTAGCTTCTGGTGCTAATGATTCACCTAATTTTAAATTGTTTGGTGACGGTACATTACTATTTCCAATAGGAGGTGATTCACCTAGAACATACGATGGATCAACTGATAATAATATTGGTAGTAACTTAAACCCTACAATAACAGCATCGTCTTCTTCAACAGCAGCCCTTATTAAAAATGAGGACAGCTTTGAAGCAATCAAAGGGACATTAACAGGAGATATATTCTCTCGTTATGCTGGAGCATTAGGTAACTCTACAAGAGTATACATTGTAAATGCAACAAATGCTAGTACTATAGTATTCAACGGAACTACAAACAAAGTATCGGATCAATTCGATGCAGCACCAACAGGTAATGAACTTCACATAATGATTACATCAACTGCTGATGAATTCACAGGAAACGGAACAGTCGAAACTGAAGTTGAAAAATGGGCATTCTTAAATGCTGTATCAACCTCTAAAGATGTTGACGGTTCAAGTAACTATTATGTTAATGTAATAAACGAATCATCTGAATGGATATTCATTCCATCAGCTATTGGTAGTGTCACAACTCTAAATGCTACAACTGGTGTGTTTGCACTAGGTAGTGGTGTTGATCAAGGGACTACAGTAACAGCTGGAGATGTTGTTTCAGGTCTTGATTTATTTGATGATCCTGAAAACGAAGATGTTGGTTTATTATTCTCAAAAGCCGATGCAAACGGTGATAATACTATTGGTAACAAAGTATTAGCTGTAGCTACGGCAAGAAAAGATACTGTTGGATTCGTAAGTCCAGCTGTAGACGACACTAAACATCAAACTGAAACTAATGCATTAACAAATGTCAAAGATTATAAAGCTTCTCTATCAGCGCCAGATTCATACGGTGTGATGAGTTCTACATCAGCTTATATTTACGACAAATACAACGATCAATTCCTTTACATTGGTACACAAGGTCACTTAGCTGGTCTATGTGCTAATACTGATCGAGTTGCAGAAGCATGGTTCTCACCAGGCGGATTCAATCGAGGTCAGTTGAAGGGTGTAACTAAATTGGCATTTAATCCTAAGAAAGCTACTAGAGACGAACTCTACAAAGCAGGAATTAATCCAGTTGTTACATTCCCTGGCCAAGGTACAGTCTTGTTCGGTGATAAGACATTACAATCTAAACCATCTGCATTCGATAGAATCAATGTTCGTAGATTGTTTATCACACTTGAGAAAGCAATAGCAACAGCAGCTAAGTTCCAGTTGTTTGAGTTGAACGATGAGTTCACAAGAGCAACATTCCGTAACTTAGTAGAACCTTTCTTAAGAGATGTTCAAGGACGGAGAGGTATTACAGACTTCTTGGTTGTTTGTGACGAAACAAATAACACAGGACAAGTAATTGACTCTAATCGGTTCGTAGCTGATATATTCATTAAACCAGCACGAAGTATTAACTTCATCACACTGAACTTCATTGCCACAAGAACTGGTGTTGAGTTTTCAGAGATCGTTGGAAACGTATAAATAATAGGGAGTAGATAAAAATGGCAACATTTAGAATAGATGACTTTAAGTCAAAATTAGTAAGCGGTGGAGCGAGACCTAATCTGTTTCGTTGTACTATTAACTTCCCTAGTTATGCTGGTGGAAACTCTGAACTTACTTCGTTTTTATGTAAGGCAGCTCAGTTACCATCATCTGTAGTCGCACAAATTGACGTTCCTTTTAGAGGGCGTCAATTAAAGATTGCTGGTGATCGTACATTTGAAAACTGGACTGCTACTATTACAAACGAAGCTTCATTTGAAGTCCGTGATTCATTCGAAAGATGGATGAATGGTATTAACGAGCATGTCTCTGGTACTGGATTGGTTAACCCAGTCGATTATCAAGCTGACATATTAGTTGAACAATTAGGACGAAATGATGAGATTCTAAAAGCGTGCAACATCCGTGGCGCTTTTCCAGTAAACTTGGGTGCAATCGAATTAGCTTACGAAACAACTGATACTTTAGAAGAATTCACTTGTGAATTTGCTTATCAGTATTGGGAAGCAGTTAACGTAACATCATAACAATATTTAAAGGGTAGCCACCTTCGGGTGGCTTATATCCCTTTTTAATCAGGAATTATAGTATGGCAGAAATTTTTGGATATGAAATAACTAAAAAGGTCGGTGACAAAGATAAGGTCAAGAAAGCGGCCGATAAAGTTGTTTCGCCGATTCCGTATGACCCAGAAGTAGGTGGAATATCTGTATCTACAACTGTGGGTGGATATTATGGACAAGTATATGATTTGGATGGTACACATTCAGATTCTGAAAACGATTTAATAATTAAGTATCGAGAGGCAGCTAGACAACCAGAATGTGATTCAGCAGTTTCCGATATCGTAGATGCAGCAATAGCTTCGTCTGATAAATCAGCACCAGTAGAACTATTACTGGATGAATTAGATTTTGCTGATAATATTAAAAAAGAGATTATAGAAGAATTCAATAATGTCTTAGAATTATTACGATTTAATAAACGAGCAAATGATATGTTTAAAGATTGGTATGTAGATGGCCGAATCTTTTTTCACATGATTGTTGATGACAAAAATCCTAAAAAGGGTATATTAGAATTAAGACCTATCGAACCACTTGCTTTACAAAAAGTAAGAGAAGTAGAGAAAAAGACTGATCCTAAAACAAAAGTAGAAATAGAAAAAACTGTTAATGAATACTATGTTTATTCAGAAAAGTATAAATCTAAAACTTCTGGTGGTTCAACAAAGATTGGTGGAGTAAAGATTGCAAAAGAAGCTATTATAACAGCTAATTCAGGTATCACTGATCCTAGTCGTAAGAGAATAGTATCACATCTCCATAAGGCAATCAAACTTGTGAATCAATTAAGAATGATGGAAGATTCACTTGTTGTATATCGTGTATCACGTGCACCTGAACGAAGAATTTTTTATATCGATGTTGGTAACTTACCTAAGAACAAAGCAGAAGAGTATGTAAACAATGTTGTTTCAAAGTACAGAAACAAACTTATATATGATGCTAACACAGGTGAAGTAACTGACGATAGACGCCACATGAGTATGTTAGAAGATTTTTATCTTCCAAGACGTGAAGGTGGTAGAGGAACAGAGATTACTACACTATCTGGCGGTGAAAACCTTGGACAGATAGAAGATGTTGTATTCTTCCAGAAGAAACTTTATAGAGCTTTAAATGTACCTGTAAGTCGGCTTCAAGAAGATGATTCTTATGCGTTTGGTAGAGCCTCCGAAATATCTAGAGATGAGGTCAAATTCCAAAGATTTATTGATAGGCTTAGGAAGCAGTTTGCAGGTATTATATTAGATACTCTTAGGGCACAGTTAATCCTTAAAGGAACTATTGAACGAAAAGAATGGCCTGAAATGGCTGAAAAAATCAATATTGACTTTATTGAGGATAACTATTTCTCAGAACTCAAAGAGTATGAAATATTAAAAGAACGGCTAGCTATGGCATCAGAGATGGAAGATTTAGTTGGTAAATACTTCTCTGTTAAATGGTTAAGACAAAACATTCTAAGACAATCTGAAGAAGATATAGAAAGAATGGATAAAGAGATTGAAGACGAAGTTAAAAAAGGTGATCTTACAAAAGATGACGATGAGGACGATCTCTAATACAAAAATGTTATAAATAAGGAATAAGACTATGAGTGATGCAACGCAAATATTTAATTCATTGTTACGAGATGATAAGGATGGTGCACAGGCTGCCTTTGACGACACAATAAAGTCAAAGATGGGAGATGCACGCGAAATTCGTAAGATTAAACTTACGGCGGACATTTTTAACACAGGCGATAATAATGAAACTAATAACTGAACATACAGACGAGAACTTAGATTATCTCGTTGAAGAAAAAGACGGTAAAAAGAACACCTTTATCGAAGGTGTATTCATGCAAGCAGAAAAAATGAACCGTAATAAAAGAATTTATCCGAAAGAAGTATTGGCAGAAGCTACTAAAAAATACGTTTCGGAGCAAGTTAAAACTGGTCGGGCAGTTGGTGAACTAGATCACCCTGAAGGCCCACAGATTAACTTAGATAAAGTTTCACACAAAATTACCGAACTCAAATTTGAGGGTAATAATGTTGTTGGAAAAGCACTGATACTTGACACACCGATGGGTAAAATCGTGAAAGGACTGATTAATGGTGGAGTAAAGTTAGGTGTTTCTAGTCGTGGTATGGGAACTGTTGAACAAAAGGACGGGAAAACCTACGTTAAAGATGACTATATGTTGTCTACTGTAGACATTGTTCAAGACCCCTCCGCACCTGCTGCCTTCGTAGATGGCATTATGGAAGGTGTAGAATGGGTTTATGAAAGTGGAGTCTTAACACCTCAACAAATTGAAAAATATGAGACTGAAATTCAAACTACTTCTTCCGTGCGACTCGCAGAGGCGCAGGAAAGAATCTTTCAGGATTTCCTCTCGAAACTCTAAAACAAGAAGGTATATTAAAAATGGCAGAAGAAATAAAGACGGACGTTGTTGAAGACGTTCAAGAAGACGCCCTTCTTGAGGATACGGAAGTTGTTGAAGAAACAGCAGAGGATTCGAAAGAAGACAAGAGTCTTGACGAAGCAGTCTTAGATGTCTTAATCGGTGAGTCCACCGAAGAAGACGAAGAAGTCATCGCTGAAGATGCAGAAGAAGAAACTGAAGATGAAGATATCGTTGAAGAAGTCGAAGAGACTGAAGAAAACGAAGAAGAGTCTTTAGAAGAAGCTAAGCATTCTAAAAAGATGAAGAAAGAAGAAGAAGACGAAGACGAAGACGAAGAAGAAGATGAGGAAGAAGAAGAGGAGAAAGCTCCTAAAACTAAATCTGAATCTTTAAATCGACTCTATAAGGAAATGAAAGGAATGAAGAAGTCTCAACTTGAGGCAACTCTTGATTCTATTACTGATATGCTTACCGCACAGCATGAAAATGTAGAAGATGACGCTGAAGATGCTAATGCAGCAACTGTAGCAGCTATCAAAAAGTCTGCAAACGATGCTAAAGGTAAAACTAAAGGTGATTTACTTTCAGCTGCTTATGGAATGATGAAGAATATGAAGAAACATAATCTTCAGTCTAACTACGGTAAAATGATAAAAGCTATGAAACACATCAAAACAGGTAAGATGGATGAATCATTCGATCTTGAATCTGAAATTGATTTGTTAACAAAAGCTGATTCTAACTTGACGGAAGACTTCAAGAGCAAAGCTCAGGTAATCTTTGAAGCAGCTATTAATAATAAAGTTGCTGAGATCAAAGAAGGCCTAGAAGCTCAATACGAAGCTGACCTTCAAGAAGAGCTAGGACACGTTCGAGAAACTCTAGTAGAGAAGATTGACGATTACCTAACTTATGTAGTTGAAGATTGGGTTGAAGCTAATGCTGAAACTGTCGATGCTGAACTTCGTTCTGAAATCACTGAAGACTTTATGAAGGGACTTCATTCTCTATTCGTAGAGAACTATATTGATGTTCCAGAGTCTAAGCGTGATCTCGTGTCTGATCTATCAGAAGAAAACACACTTGTTAAGGAATCTCTTGATCAGGCAGAGTCTGATAAAGAAGACTTACAAGAAAAATTAGAAGAGTTACTTCGTGAAAAGATCATTCGTGAAAATTCATCTGACATGACTTCTACACAAGTTGAAAAACTTGTTAACATGCTTGAAGGTGCTGAGTTTATAAGTGAAGAAGACTTCGCTGAAAAGGTCAAGACACTAAAAGCAACTTTCTTTGGTGAAACAGAGGAGGTTAATGAAAGTGCTTCAACATCAGGTGATGTAGAAGTAATCGTTGAGGGACAACCAGACGTAGATAAAACTGTTCCAGCTGGAATGGCTAACTACATAAATGCATTGTCTCGTATGGAAAAAAATAGTTCAATCATTTCATAACAAGAAATAATAACAACAAGGAAAACAATTATGTTTAACGCAGACGCAGAAATGAAAAAGTGGGGCGCGGTTCTCGATCACGAGAGTGCACCTGCTTTTAAAGATCAGTATCGTCGCGCTGTAACTGCTAAACTCTTAGAAAATACTGAGAAGGAAATGGTACAGCAAGGACAAATTACTGAGGGATCATTAACAGTCGGCGCAGGATCAGTTGGTGTTGCAACCACTGCTGGCTCTGGAGCTGGATTTGATCCAATTCTTATCTCTATGGTAAGACGTGCAATGCCTAACTTGATTGCGTATGATATAGCTGGTGTACAGCCTATGTCAGCACCAACAGGTTTGATATTTGCAATGAAATCACGACAAGTTACGAATTCAGGAAACTCAAGTGCTAACGCATCTCCTGGCTCGACTGAAATCTTGTTCGATGAAGCTAACACTGGATTCACAGCAGATAATGCAACAGCATCAGCTGCAAGTGATCCGTTCTCACCAGATGCTGGTCAGACTACAGCAGACTTCACTGGCCCTGGTGCGGCTGAGAGATACCATGATGGTTACTCTCCTAATGGTGGTGTGGCCACTGCAACTGCTGAAGCTGATGATTCATTCCCAGAAGCTGGTTTCTCTATCGAAAGAGCAACAGTTACTGCAAAGACTCGTCAGTTGAAAGCTGAGTACTCAATGGAATTAGCACAAGACTTGAAAGCAGTTCATGGTCTTGACGCTGAGTCTGAATTAGCAAACATCCTTTCAGCTGAAATCTTAGCTGAAATTAACCGCGAAGTTATTCGTACAATTAACTTATCAGCTAAAATCGGTTTAGGTAACTTAACTGAGCATGTTGGTAACGGATCAGGTGTCTTCTCATTATTGAACGACGCTGATGGACGATGGATGGTTGAGAAATTCAAATCATTAGTATTCCAATTAGAAGTTGAAGCTAACCAAATCGCTAAAGAAACGCGTCGAGGTAAAGGTAACTTCTTAGTGTGTGGTTCTAATGTTGCTTCAGCTTTAGCTGCAGCAGGTGCACTAGACTACTCAATGGCAGCTGCTAATTCAGAGTTAAATGTTGACGACACTGGTAATACATTCGCTGGTACAATCGGCGGACGTATAAAGGTATATGTTGACCCATACACAACTCAGAATTATTGTACAGTTGGATATCGAGGACAAAACCCATTCGATGCTGGTTTATTCTACTGTCCTTACGTTCCATTAACTATGGTTCGTGCGGTAGATGAAAATTCATTCCAGCCTAAAATGGCATTTAAGACTCGTTACGGTCTACAGCAACACCCATTCGTTAACACTGCAGCAGGAATTACTGCAAATGCTAACCAATACTTCCGTAAGTTTGTTGTCACTGACATTAACACTGACTAATAATCAAACGTACGATTAATTAAGGGGGCCTCGAAATGAGGCCTCTTTTTTTATATAAATAAGAATATGGCTACTAATAACAATCTATCAGATAATTTAAATTTCTTAGCACCAAACGGTTTTCGACTATCTATCAATCGAGAAAAGTTTGCTAATACGGAATTTTTCGTTACACAGTTTTCTTTACCAACTTTAAACCTTGGTGAGACACAAGTTAACTTTAGAAATGCAGTTGGATATGTTTCAGGTGATACTGTAACATTTGATCCCATAACACTTCGAATAGCAATCGATGAAACTATGGCTAACTATACAGAAATAAATAAATGGATAATAGATAACGAAACTAAGATTGAAAAACATGATATGATACTTTCAATTTTATCAAGTCATAATAATCAAAACAAACAAATACAATTTTCAAACGCTTTTCCTACTTCATTAGCTGGAGTGGAATTTAATACTGCAACAACTGGTGTTGAGTATTTACAAACAGACATAACATTTAGATATGATAGGTTCAAAATTATAAAATGACATTAGATGATATTATGGAGATGTGGAAGACCGACACAAAAATTGACGATCTTGCACTCGATGACGAAACAAAGAAAACTTCAAAACTTCACTCAAAGTATCTTGAGTTAGTAAATGTAACAAGATTACAGTTAGCTAAATTAGATTCCGATCTTAATACACTTAGAAAAGATAAGTGGTTATACTATACAGGTAAAATGACCAAAGAACAAATGGATTTAAAAGGCTGGGCCTATGATCCATTCAACGGCGGAACTAAACCTCTTAAATCAGAACTCGAATACTATTATGAGTCTGATGCAGATATGGTAAAGATAAGACAAAAGATTGAATATCAAAAAGCAATTGCTAATACTCTTGAAGAGATTATGAATAATCTACGATGGAGACATACTCACATTAAAAACATACTTGACTGGAAGAAATTTGTATCAGGTACATAAAGTAGATGAAGTTTCTTTACGCGTAACTTCCCCCGATGATTCAGGTTCTATAAGAGAACTTGGTGAACACTTTACCTTTTTTGCAGAAGGGTATAAATTTATGCCTGCATATCGTAATAAGGTATGGGATGGAAAGATACGTTTATTTAATATGAGAGATCAAACTCTTCCACATGGTCTACTTGAGCAATTTTTAAGATTTGCTGAAGAAAGAAATTATAAATGTGAATTACCTGATGACCTAACTAAAGCTACTTGGACTAATAAAGAAGAGCTTACTAGATGGATTAATGGTAAAGATCATTTAGATTTAAATCTTGCAATCGGTGGTGAACCTGCTGAAGCTAGAGATTATCAGGTAGATGCAATTACTCATGCTATTAAAAATCAAAGAGCTGTCTTAGTATCTCCAACCGGCTCAGGGAAGTCTCTTATTATCTATGCACTATCTCAATGGTTTCTTAATCAAACAGGGTCAAAATTTTTAGTTATAGTTCCGACTACTTCTTTAGTTGAGCAAATGTATAAAGACTTTTTAGATTATGGTGGTTATACACCACATGGTACA
>CENI01004028.1_pt1 | contig 15423 bp, 26 predicted proteins | sample 530161 | NCBI WGS metagenome assembly CENI01 (sample SAMEA2591107, study PRJEB7988) | marine metagenome | isolation source: saline water (ENVO:00002010), including | reverse complement strand
CGAATTGAAAAATCGGGTCAACGTTTTACAGACATAGTATTAAAATCTGGTAGGAGAAAATAAGATGAATGAAGACAATGAAGCTTTATATAATAAAGGGTATAAAATAGGCACTGAAGCGGTCTGTGTTGCATATCGAGAAGGTTATAAAAAAGGTGGTAGTCCCTACGCGTTAATGGGGATGTTAGCATCGATTATTAACACGATGTTTTTAATGGCTAAAAATACAGAACAAGCAGTTACTACAATTGATGAAGCAGTTACGTTTGCAATTAAGAATGTGCCTACTAACTGCGATCTACCTAAGATGATGGAAGAAATCGAAGCAGATTCAGAATTTTTTTCGAGTGATAACGATTTCGGAAAACCCCATTGACAGTGTGTTAATCATATGTTTTAATAGTGTGTTTACATTTTATCCTAATGAGGTTCTTAGGGTGGCGTATTTCCGAAAGAGAGTCTGTGATGGACTTGTTGCCTTAAGAACCTCTACTTTTCAAGGTATATCATGGTAAGAACAATAGAAGCTGAAACTTTATCTGACCCAGTTCCTCACGAATTTTTAATACTTACACCAGTTCCTAAGGCGATCTGTACTAAGACAATTAAAAAAGGTAAAACGGTATCACACCGTATTGCTAAGAATTTTCAATTTAGGGTACGACAATTTAAGACACCTGACGAGTTTTTTGAACAATTAGAAAAATTACAGAAAGTACCGTATTCTTTTATAGTAAGGGGCCACCCATCTAAAACTACTGACCTTTCTTGCGACGTAAGGCGTATAGTTCGTACTACAGGGGAAGGTACAATTGTCCCAACATCTAGAAGGTGGGTAACGCTTGATATTGATGGTTTGCCAGCAGACAAATCAAAGAAAATACTTAATCACGAATTTAATCCTCAAGACCCAGAGACTACGATCAGGGACGTTATAGACCTTTTACCGTCAGCTTTTCATGATACTTCTTGCCATTGGCGGTATTCAGCTAGTGCTGGTTTTAAAGGAACCACAGTAAGTTGTCACATTTCTTTTGTATTAGACGTTCCAATAAGTGACGATGACCTTAAGCGTTATTTTCAGACATTTAACGAGTCTTTTTTAGGCGTATTTGGTCGAAGGCTAGTAGACCCAGCGTTGCTTAACCCAATTCAGCCCCACTATACTGCGCGTCCTATTATTGAAGAAATTGAAGATCCTATGGTACAGAGAAGTGGAATCATTAAAGGAGCAAATGACACTGTTGCGTTATCTAGAGAGTGGATTTACAATTCTGACGATGAGCCAGAAGACAGAAAGTATATGCGATTTTTAAATTCTATAGGAGATGACAAAGACGGATTTCACCATCCTATTATGCAGGGGATTGCTAGCTGGATTAATTTTCACGGTGAACCAGAAAGCTCCGCACGTACCGAAATTAAAAGGTTAGTAAGAAGCTACGTTGACGATGCTCACGTATCAACTGATAGAGGTAATTCAGAGGTAGATCGATATAAGTCAGACCACTTCTTAGACGGTTTAATAGACGGTGCAATAAATAAAGGATTTGCTAGAGGTACTCACACTAAAATAGACATTTCAGAATTGCTAAAGTCTTATATATATGTAGCTTTTGAAGAATCTTTTTATCATCCAGTTAAAGATTTAACGTTTACACCATCGGCAGTACAACGTGCTCATGCGTCTCTTGCCCCAAATAAAAACATTGCTAAGCTATTATTAGAGTCAATAGATTTAAAAATGGTAGACACTTGCGAATTTGTTCCTGGAATAGTAGAAACAATGTCTATGTATAAAGGACGTAGAATATTTAACACGTGGCAACCACGCAAGATTATTCCAAGCGAAGATGGCACAGACGTATCAATTTTTACTGATCACTTAAAGTATCTTACTGATAATGACGAAGACGGATTTCATCACCTAGCATCCTGTATAGCTCACGTTCTAGCGAATCCTGGAAGGCGACTTCGACACGCGGTAGTAATTGGATCACATAAAGAAGGTACAGGAAAAAGTTACTTAAAGCAAGTGTTTAGAGGAATTATAGGTAACGATCACGTTATGGAAGTAGGTACAGATCAATTAAGAGAACAATACAATGATTGGCTTGCTAACTCAGAAGTAGTGTTTATTGAGGAATTAATGGCTGGTGGTCGACTTGAAATAGCAAATAGAATGAAACCAATGCTATCTGAGGATAACGTTACTATTAGAAAGATGCGAACCGATAGCTATGTATCTAATAATCCGGCATCGTTTTTCTGTACTACTAACCACACAAATGCGATCATCCTAGATAAAGACAGTCGTAGATTTTGGGTATGGATGAGTGAAGCTGACCCTAAATCCCCAACTTATTATAAAAATTTATTTAATTGGACTAAAGATAACTTATCGGCTATATATAGGTGGGCCTTAAGCTTTGATTTAAACGGTTTTGACCCAGAAGCACCACCTCCTAAGACTAAACACTTTCAAGATATGGTGGATGAAACTACAAGGCCAGTTGACGCTTATATTAAAGAATGTGCAGAAAATAGTGAATGGCCTGTAACTTGTGATATAGTTAACGCTACGGACTTAGCTTCAGCTTTAAATACTGCTCCAGGATTCCGTGGAATAAATCCTATATCTCTAACACAGACTTTAAAAAGACTAGGATATACTAATTTAGGAGCTAAACGCATTAATAATAAGAAAGTAAAAATGTGGGTAGTTAGAAATGTAAAGACTTGGTTATCAGCCGGAGAATCAGACATAGCACTAGCGTATGAAGCTCCAACATCGTTTGAACAAAGAAATATAGATTTTTAGGAGAAGTAATGCCAGATTTTATGACAAAACAATTTATGGAAAAATATGGTAGATCAGGTACTTGTAGTGACGATATTGCTACAGCATTATCTACTTACCTTACCGATAACGAGACAGGCAAGACTGACCCAGACAAGGTACAAAATGTAGCAGAAGTTAATAACGTTCCAGTATCAAATTGGTCACACTTAAATGCAGGACAAAGAAGAATGCTACTTGGTAACGTACTACGTGGTAAATTAAGAAGAGGGGGTATCGTGCGTATAGGTGAGCAGGAGTTTAAAGAATAACATATTGACAAACGTCGCGTAATGTGATTTAATATATTTTAGATAGACAATTAGATAGGGGTACTAAAATGAAGATACATCATAATACTTTAGCCAAGGCTAAAAAGCTTGGTTTTTCCATTAACGTAGATGAGTCTGATCACGGAGTCTGTTACACTGTAGTAAGGCCAGACACTAAAGGTCCTGTTTGGGCTATAGGTAGTGATGCTAAAGAAACATTATCATTAGCTATTACTAAATGGGAAGAGTGGACCAATGTAAGTGGCAATTTGCCAAAGGCATTAACGGAAAATGACACTAACACTGATAAAGTAATCGTTATGGCTGACCATTATCGGGCCAAATATCGTGCTACTGGTAACGATTATTGCGGTGACGTTGTAGCAAAAAGGCTAGCTGAGCATCTTACTTATAAAGATGTAAATGGTATTGATGGGCTTCATGCTATTGCTATCGTAAATGGTATTGATATGGCTAAATACAGCAAGCTTAATAATGGTATGCAACGCATGAATTTAGGTAATCGTTTGCGTGGTCTTTTACGTAAAGGTGAAGATGTTATTATTGGTAGTTATACTATTAAAGCTGAAGATTTTGATATAAATAGTTAGGATTGACATGAAAGAAATTAGGATTGCAGTGCCAAATGAGTGTGTTGACTATATAGGAGACATTCATCGCTTTGTATCTATTATGATAGAAAAGCTAGCTAAAAATGCCCATAAAGGTCATTGGGATGACGTAGACGTAGTTAACGCATTTGAGATGCTACAAGAAGAGGTGTCAGAGCTTGAATCTGCTATATTTGATGAGGACGCTCATAATACTCAAAGAGAAGCTGCTGACGTAGCGAATTTTGCATTAATAATATCTTCAGTCTTAGATAGAAGAGTATTTGATATTAAATGGATAGCTCCAGATCAGCTTGATTTATTTGATGAGGACACAACACCTACTTTGAAGAAAATTGATAGTATACGTTCTTCTATGCAATTTTCTACAGATAAGAATTTACAATTTGCAGAACGCACTATGTCTGATGAGCAGATATTAAAATTGTCAGAAATATTTGAAGACGTTAGAAAAAGAGAGTCTAATAATGGCTAGATGTTTTATTACTCAATTACCGACTGTAAAACATGATTTACAGATTTTAGCTAGATTTGGTGCAATTACACCTTTACTAGGTAGGGGTTATTATCCAGATGATGTACAAATGTATACACATGAAATATTAGCATCTTGTGATAAATCACTTATTGAATTTAATCCTGAGGTAGACTATATTGTTCCTTTAGGTGATTCTTGTGTGGTGTCTACTATTACTATTTGGCTAGAAAGAAATGGTTATTTACCAGCAACATTTCTTAAGTATGATAAAAAGCTTAGGGGATATTATGAAATTAAGATAGGAGAAAAGATATGAATAAGACGGATATGGACCAATTTCTAATATTGATGGAAAATATTAATGAGCTTGCTCTTAAAGCAGAGACTGAGATGGAGAGCATACTTTCAGCTGATACACCAGCGGTTTTATCTTTATTGTCTGACGTTAGACAGTATGATGACAATTTAAAGTATTTAAAAAAGAGAATGGGGGATATATACAAGCGCATGAAGGAAGAAATCGTGCCACAAAAATTTACTGAGCAAGGTATTAGTAGTATCACTGTAGACGGATTTCGATTTACAGTGTCTGCTCAGTCAAGAACTAGTATCCAGAAGGATATGAAAGACGAAGCTTATTTATGGCTCCGTAATAATGGATTAGGGGATATCGTTACGGAAACGGTAAATTCTTCTACTCTATCCGCAACGGCTAAAACATTAATGTCTGATGGAATTGACCTACCCGATGATATCTTTAATATTTATAGCTTTGAAAATACATCTATAACCAAGGTCTAAATAGGAGAAAAAATATGGCTAAAACAGTAGCAAAGAAAGAAAATAGTAGTGAAATAAGCGTACCTGACTATTTAGCACAATACTCAGGAGAAGGTACAGAAAATGTATCTGATTTAACAATAGTGCCACGTATCAAACTGTTGCAAGGACTAAATCCTGAGGTAGTTGATGATGGTCAAAGAGCAGGCGATTTTTACCACACTGTAGCTGAAACGTCTATGGGTAGTGCGCTACAAATAGTGCCAGTTTACGTTTCTCAATCAGTAATATTATGGCGACCTAGAAAAGATGGTGGCGGTATTTTAGCTCGTGCTGATGACGGAATTCACTGGGATCGACCAAGCCAAGAATTTGAGGTAAAGCTAGACACTGGGCAAAAGGTTATTTGGAACACCGGAGCTACAGTGCAACAAGGTGGCTTAACTAATTTTGGTACTATGGACCCTAATGATAAAAATTCTTATCCAGCTGCTACTAGAATGATTAATATAATAGCGATGTTTCCAGAACACGTAGATCTTAGTCCAGCTGCTATTTCCTTACAAAGGTCATCTTTTAAGGTAGGTCAGCAATTTGTATCCAAATTAGCTATAAGTAAATTGCCTAGTTGGTCAAGGGTGTTTGATCTTACAAGTAGAAAAGACCGTAACTCTAATAATGATAGTTACTTTAATTGGCATTTTCAAGCTTCTAATGATACAAGTGGTACAATACCTAAAGCTAGGATTATATCAGAAGAAGACGTATCTACTTACAGAGGTATGTATGAGCATTTTTCTCAAAAAGGATTTGGCCTTTCTGGTGAAGATGAGCAGGATGATGCAGTTAGTGAAACTGATGATCAGCCCAACTTCTAATAACAGGCCCCCTGCTTGTTGTGGGGGGCCATATTTCTAGGTGTACTATGACTGATGAATTACTTCAAAGACTTTCTAACTGTAAAAAGGTAGTATTAGATGTTGAAACCTCAGGGCTTGATTGGAAGCGTAATTATGCTGTTGGTTATGTGTTTACTTTTTCTACCAATCCTAATGATAGCTATTACATACCTGTTCGTCATAGGTATAACAACATTGATAACTTTGATGCCCCGAAAGAAGAAACCTGCCCACACCCCAAAAATCACCCATTTGAAATGGACATTCATTCTATTTTTAAGCATAGGTCTATACACATCATTGGTCACAATTTAGCATTTGATTTAAAATTCTTACATAGACACAATATAGACATATCTAAGTGTACTTTTGAAGATACGATGATTAATGCAGGATTAATTAACGAGTATAGATCGTCCTATTCATTAGAAAATTGTTGTATAGATGCTGGTGTACAGCCTAAAAAAGGCGGTGACCTATATCAATATTTAAAAAGCAAATTTGGTGGGCCAGATACTAGTAAACAGATGGCTAATTATTGGAAATTAGATGGTCTTGATGAAATGGGTACAGAGTATGCTAAAGGGGATGGTACATCAACATATCAATTATGGGAACAACAGCAAAAAGATTTAGACTCTCAAGATCTTAGAAAAATATGGAATTTAGAAAATAAAGTAATTAGAGTACTACATAGAATGGTAGTAAGAGGTGTTAAGATTGATGAAGATAGATTAAATAGCGTTTCAAACGTAGTGGCTCAACGACTAGAAGAAGCTAATACAAGTCTGCCTAAAGATTTAAATATTAGGTCAGGCGTACAAATGAAAATGCTATTTGACAAAGCTGGTATAACTGACTACCCTATTACTAGTAAAGGTAATCCATCTTTTACTGAAAACTATTTACTAACTAGTGATCTTGGTCGAAGGATAGTTGCTTCTAGAAAATATGGTAATCTACTTAATTCTTTTATATCACCTATGAACACACACATATTTAAAGGAAGAATACACACTGAATTTAATCAATCTAGATCAGATCAATTTGGCACTATAACAGGACGACTTAGCTCTTCTAGACCCAATATGCAACAAGTACCTAAAAGAAATAAAGAATTAGGACAATTGTTTAGGTCAGTGTTTGTACCAGATAAGGGTATGATATGGGGTAGTGTAGACTATAGTCAATGTGAACCACGATTACTAGCGCATTATTCAAAATGCAAAGTGTTGTTAGCTGGATATTTGTCTGATCCACCTATAGACGCACACACGGCTGTTGCGAATGCTGCTAACATTGATAGAGATTCTGGTAAAAGACTTAACCAAGGTCTATTAACTGGTATGGGTAAAGCTAAATTAATTGCTGAATTAGGGGTATCTGAGGTTGAAGGCGAAAAGATTTGGACTGACTATTTCACATCAATGCCTGAGATAAAAATACTTCAAAGGAAAGCTGCTGATAGAATGAAATCTATTGGATTTGTAAAAAGCATAATGGGCAGAAAAGCACGTATGGATAGAAGGTCTGGTTATGACATGAGTTACAAAGCTATAAATAGGCTATTACAGTGTGGTAATGCTGATATTATTAAACAAGCTATGGTAAATATAGATAATTATTTAGAAGCTAATGGAGACAGAGTAAATATGTTATTAAGTATACATGATTCAATTGATTTTCAATTTTGTGAAGAAGATAGACAACATTTTAACACAGCTTTAGAAATAATGCAGGACTTTGGTCCTAAAAAGACTATTGAGCTACAAGTTCCAATGGTAGTAGATGTCGGAGAAGGTAACAATTGGTCGGAGGCCAGCTATGGATGAATTAACTTTACAATCTCGTATAGTAAAAGAAGTAAAGAAGAAAAAAGGGTGGGCTATTAAAATGGCTAATAGACACCAAGGTGGAGTACCAGATTTATTTATAAAAATGTACACTTTACCAGCTGTATTTATTGAATGTAAAAAAGATAAACTAGCACTAACTAAACTACAGATTGAGACATTAAAAAGGCTTCACGTAGCTAATATGCCAGCTGGTTGGTTATTATATAAACCAGAAGGTAGATTTCATGTAATGTACGTTGGTGCTGATCCAGAAGCGCAGGATTATACTAAAAATTCTCATTGTATTACTTTTGCAGGTAATGATTGGGAAATAGGGTCAATAATAACTAGTATTAACAGTTGGTCAAAAATTGAAATGGATAAATTAGGATGACGAAGCACATAAAATATGATTCTATGAAAAGGAGATGGAGATTGTTACCATACGAAGTATTACAGCAAGTAGTAGATATTTTTGATTTTGGTGCAGAAAAGTACGGAGTAAATAATTGGAAAGAGTGTGATGATTGGGATAGATATTTTGATGCAATGATGAGACACGTAATTGCTTGGCGCACAGGAGAGATAAATGATAAGGAAAGTGGTAAGCACCACTTGGCACACGTAATATGTAATGCGTGGTTTTTAATATGGGCAGATAATAATAAGGTGAAAAATGAGCGTGTATAAACATGAGTATAAATATATAAGAAAAGGTACAGCTTCAGTATTAGTAGATGGACAATTTGGGTCTACTGGTAAAGGATTATTGGCTGCATTTCTAGCTTTACAATCATGTAATGAAGTAGATATAGCTACAACAAATGCTAGTGCAAATGCAGGTCATTGGACTAAATTTATAGAAACACCAGATAAAAATTTTTGTTGTTTTCATTTGCCTACTTTTGGTGTTATACAAGAAGATGCACTTATATATATCAATTCAGGCGCAATAATTAATGTAGATTTATTAATGCAAGAAGTAGACGAAATTGGTATTAATAGTAGTAGGATTATTATCCATCCTAATGCGACTATTATTGACCAGTTAGATATAGAAGAAGAAATGAGTCAATTTTCACCTGCAACTAAAATATCCTCTACTAGAAAAGGTGTTGGTGAAGCTTTAGCTAGAAAAATTAGAAGAGTAGCTGACATTGCTAAAGACAATAAGGTTTTAAAGTCTAGATTTAAGATTGATAGAATTGATCTTAATGACAGGTTAAATCGTGATGCAAAAGTGTCAGTAGAGGTTCCGCAAGGACACAGCCTATCAATTAATGGGCAATTTTACCCTTATTGCACTTCTAGAAATTGCAACGTAAGTCAAGGTGTAGCTGACGCTGAAATACACCCAGTTTTTGTAGAAAACGTAGCTATGTCTCTTAGAACATACCCAATTAGAGTAGGATCTATTCCAGGAGAAGGTTACAGTGGCGATGTATACCCTGACCAAAAAGAAGTAACATTTAAGGATTTAGAAGTAGAAGAGGAGTATACTACTGTAACAAAACGTGTAAGAAGAATTTTTACATGGAGTCAATTGCAATTTGAAGAAGCAGTCTCACTTAACAGACCTACTACGATATTTTTAAATTTTTGCAATTACGCTACACCAGAATTGTTAGATGATATTATAAAAAGAATGTCTAAATCTTGTAAGACAGCTTTATCTTACCACCCAGACCTATTACTAGGCTGGGGTGCAGAGGTAGAGCAGGTAAAACCCTCACACATTAACTTAGATGGAGTCAAACCAGATGCCTACTTATATTACGATTAAAGAGACTATAGAAAAAAAGATACCTGTTACCAAAAATCAATTTGAAGTACACGGAGTTTGGTCTGAAAATAATGTTCATATATCTATTATGTATAAGCATAAACCTACAGGTAAAATATTTTACGAAGATTGTGAGCAAGTAAGAGATAGAAAATTTGACATTGTACCTTTTAATATGGAAAAATAAATATGCAAATGCTTAATCCAATACATAGAGTATTACAATACGTCCCTAGGTGGGTTATTATTAGAACCATAAAGCAACAGTCCGTAGCTGAACATTCGTATTATGTGTCTTTATATGCTACGGTTATCGCTAAATACTTAAACATGAGACTACAAGATATCAATTGGATAACACAATACGCTTTAACACATGATTTTAATGAAGCAGTAAGTGGTGACATACCTACTCCATATAAAAATGCATTAATAGTCATTAAAGATGATAAATTATTAGCAGTATCTAACCAAGTTGTTGATGAAGTACAAAGCAATGAATCTACAGACCTTAAATATTGCAAAGAAGTAGTAAAAACGGCTGATTTACTTGAAGCTTGTATGTATCTTAGAGACGAAGAGCATTTAGGCAATACTACAGTAGGCCCTTTACTTGCATTAATAGAGCAGAAATTACTAGAAATAGCTAAAAGTCTAGACACAGACTTGCCTAGGCTATTGCACGAAAATATATATAAAACGCCTAGAACCCACTTATATAGCCAAGAGGCGTTTTAATATGTATCCTTGGCACTTAAAAGGCACTCCGTATGCCGTTCAAGATAAAGCTTTAATTAAAGCTAACGGACAAAGAGGCTTTGGATTTTTTATGGAGATGGGGCTAGGTAAAACGGCTACTGCTTACAACGAATTTGTTAACCTATATACTATGGATTTAGTATCACAGATGATAATTATATGCCCACAGTCGCTAAAACAAGTATGGGTAGCAGAGGCTAAAGAATGGGAAGTAAAATTAAATATAGAAGCGTGGCCTAAAATTACAGACACGTGGGATATATTAGCTATTAATTATGAAGCTATGATCGGTAAAGGGGGCCAATACATAGAAGAACAATTGCAGTTAGGGGGTACTTATCTAGTCTTAGATGAATCAATTCACGTTAAAAATCCTAATGCTAAAAGAACTAAAAGGATAATAGGGCTGGCTAGTTATGCTTCTTATGTTAGAATATTGTCTGGTGCACCTATAGTAAAATCACCATTAGATATTTGGGGTCAATTTAGGTGTATTGGTGAATTAAAAGGTAAAAATCAGTATGCTTTTAGAAATAGATACTGTAAAATGGGCGGGTATTTAGGTAAACAGATAGTAGGAGTAAGAAATCATGATGAACTTACATCAATACTAGATCAATCGTCTTTTAGAGCCAAAAAAACGGAGTGGACGGACCTACCAGATACGTTATGCACTACAAGAAGATATACTTTATCTGGAGATCAATATAAACAGTATGAAACGATGCGTAAAGAATTAGTGCTACAAGTTGAAAATGAGACTATTACGGCTCCAATGGTTATAACACAGATGATGAAATTACAACAAATCTCTTCTGGTTTTATAATTGATGAGCAAGGTGAAATAAATGAATTAGTATTAGTAGATCAAAATCCTAAACTAATGTTAGTTAAAGAAATACTAGAAGAAATTAATACTAAAATAATTATTTTTGCATTTTATAAACAGTCGATTAAGTATTTAAGTAATTTAATGAAGCAATTAAAAATTACATACTCTACATTAAAAGGTAATCAATCTGAAGAGGACCAAGTGCACAATAAGCAACAATTTAATGAAGGTACAGCTACCGTAATGATAGCACAGCTTACAGCAGGAAAATATGGTCACACTTTATTAGGATCAAAAGAAAATCCTTGTCACACTACTATTTTTTATGAAAATAATTATGATTTAGATGCTCGTGTACAAGCTGAAGCAAGAAATCATCGTCATGGTCAAAACTACCCAGTTACTTATGTAGATATTATAGGCACATCATTAGATGAAAAAATAATACAAGCTTTACAAAAAAAGCAATCTATGGCTGAAGCTATTGTAGATTCTATTCAATTATCGGGTCATTAGGATTGTATTGGGCTACTTCCCCATCACAACAATCCAGGACAGGACGTTTACAACGAACACATTCGTAATGCCCTTTTACAAAAACATAGCCTTCACTGCCAACTATTGCACCACACCAAGGACAAGTATCTTCTAAGAAACTACTGCTCACACTCAAACAATCCTTTTTCTTCAAACCACCAATTAGGCGGTTGTGGCTGTAAATCTGTTCCTACTGCTAAAACGCATATTTCATTTTCTTTTTGAAGCACAGCAGAAAAAGTCGGGTTATCTTTGTCTTTGTTTACATATAATTTAAATAGAATACTGCCGTCATGGGCTGGTCCATACATTAAAATTTGTTCACCTACTTCTTTATTGCCAGCAATGAAAGCTCCAACAGGCAAGCAAATAGTTGGAAGCATCATAGGTCTAAATTTAGATTGACCTTGAACTTTGATAGGGTATAATAAAATAAATAGCACCAGTAATAATTTCATGTTAAGAACAATTTCCTTTCAGCTGCTCTCCTCAATACCAGCCCCTTAAGGATTTTACCGCCAGCCCTACGCCATTTAGGGAACTCGTCCGCAGCTCCTTCAAAATCACCTCTATTAATCTTCCTTCTTAATGTACTACTTTGCAACCGCCCAGACCCTAAATTATAAACAAAGCTCTGTAACGCTGAATGCTCATTTTCGTTTAATTCGACTTTGATAAGGCGATCCACCGCTTTTTCGCTCTTACGGATCTCTCGTAATAGTAGCTCTTCGGCTTCATCTTTAGTAATCGAGCGGTGAGATAAGGTGACGCGACTGCCATCAAAGGACCAAGTAGAACCAAATCCAATGGTGGCAACCATTGCCGAACAAAAATACGGTTTAGAACGAAATCCTTCAAATGTTTTAATTAAATCTAACCCTGTTTTGTTAATTCTCATTTCTTGGCTCTGTTGATTGCTCTTCCACCAAACCAAAATGCAATAACGGCTGCGAATAAGGCTTTTGTATCTTCATCCCAAACGGCATTGAGAGCCTCAAGACCACTGATCCCTGATGATGTGAGCGCAAGGTAAGCTGAGATTTCGACAAAACAAAAGAGCAAGAAGAAAGCGTAGGTAATAACAGGACGGACACTACCACGCAACCCATCCACCCATTTAACTCCAGTTGGTTGCATTGATTTTTGCAATGCTTCAACTTCACGGATATCTGCTTCAACATTAACCATCTCTAGCTTTTGTATCGCCAATTCTTTTTGTTGCTTTATCTGCACTTCCATTACAGCAAGCTCGTGCTTTTTGTCGCTTTTGTCTTGAAAATAGTCCATAACTTTGGGCAAAAAACTTGTTCCAAAACCAAGCAAAGAACCTAAAAGACTTAACATGATCTACTCCTTTTATTTCTAAACATCTTACAACAGCCATACCTATCATAATTTTTTAAGTTTTTCTATTTTAGCTTCAATATACTCTAATTTTACAGTATGCCTTTCAGACAATCTACTGTTTTTATCCATTACCTCTGGTGCCATCATTTTAGCAATTACATCTAACCTTTGTTTAATAGTTGAAAGGCTATTTTCTATTTTGTCAGTCCTGCTATCTGAATCACGCAACCTTTTTTCAACGTCCTTTAACATTTCAGTTAATCGAGCTATTTGTGCCTTTGCAACAGCTGCTGCTCCAGCCATTGATACAATAATTCCACCTATAGTAGCTAATAACTTTATATCTACAGATCCATCCATACTAACAACTCTTACAGTTGGCAGCTATTACCCACCAAATGCCCCCAATAATAAAAATAATAAGAACTGTCTGCCACGATGCAGTCCAGACTTTATGCCAAAATATTTTGTCTTTAGCTTTTTTCTTAGCTAAATATGCTTTAGCTTTTTCCTGCTGTTCTCTATGAGCTTTTAATCTTTCTGCTCTTAATTTGAGAATCTCTTCCCAAGTCCCATCGCCAAATTTGTTGTTTATTTGTATAGAAAGGTTAAGGATAGCACGGTCTATTTTTTTCTGTTCTAGTACTTCTGATACCACAGCTGATATTGATGTGTCTGAATCATCACCCCCTGTCTTATTAGCAATAGCCTTTTGCATTGCACTTTGGGGTTTATTTTTAGCATCTTTAACGTGCTGTTCTGCTTTGTCTCTATGATGAAACAGATTGTCTAAATGTCCTGCAATTCCTTGCACATCTTCAGCCGTTTCAAGAGCCGATTTACAGATCTCTATGCTTTTCTTTGCTAAGGCGAAACCAGCAGCAATTGTTACAGGATCCATTATCTATTACCTTCGCTTATTAACCCACGTTGCTTGTCTTTTAACTTTTCAACATCCACCATAATTTTTTCTACATCTTTTTGAAGCCTAGATATATTTACTTTATTGTGCATCATGTCACCTAGCTCTGCTTGTATCTTTTCAACCTGAGTAGCCATATGCTCAAGTAACATAAACTGTTCACTATCAGCAGGAAGAGAACCCATATCACCTCTCGGCCATTTAATCCTAAATTCATTATTCTTTTCTATGTCACCTTTAAGCTCTTTTTCTAAAGCATCTACGTCTTTTCGTACAAGTTGTTCAAACAATTCTAGTTTATTAAGTCTTTCTTGTACTCCAAACCAAGCCCAAACTCCAACAGCCACTGCAAGTACGATGGATATTAAGTTACGAATAGGCATGGCAATAGCAGAAGCATCACTAACCTTTAAATCATCTGCCATTACTTGTTACCTAGATGTTCAATAGGAAGCCATTTTTCACCTATTGCACCACCATCGTATTTTCTTAGCTTTAATTTGCCCTGTTTACATTCCCATCTAGCTCCAACGTGCATTTTACCTTGAGAACGCATTATTTTTCTTTTTACTTTAAGACATTCAGCCATACCACCTCTTGGCGTGTACTCCTTTAACTGCCCAGATATGAACATATGTAATATCCAACCGGCAAATACTTTTTCATCAGCTTTAATGCTGTTGAAAAAACATATGGTACACAAGCAAACCAATAATAATAACTTTGCCATAGTCTATGTTCCAAATAGTGCTGTTACCACCGAAAGTATTTTCCCACCATCTAAGTATTTTATCCATATTTTTATCCTTTAAAAACTAATCCTATAAGCAATAGTATAATTGCACCAGCAGAACTCATCATTACGACTTCAAGTCTTTTTAATCGATCAGCAACCATACCATATCGTTCAGCGCAAACTGCTTCATGCGTCTTTAAATGAGCAGACAAATCTGCTAAATCTTTTGCTATCTGTTGTCCGTACCCTTTGTTTAATTTCGTAGTCATTTTTTATCAATCAGGTTTCGTAGGCCACGTAACAGTAGCCGTTGGATCAGAAATAGTCGAGGGTAAGTCTCTTAAATCGGTGCGGTATTTTTTTCTTGCATCTGTAAACGTACCAGAAATATCAGACGATGCCCACCAATCGGTATCAGCTAGCAAAGAATTTCTTTTTCGTCTAATCTGTGCCATTTTTTTAGCTGAGTACCCATCTGAAAAAGCTTTTTCTTCCGCGTCTCTAGCCGTTTCTTCTTCGTCTGTTAGTTGAATACGCTGACCATTGACTTTTTTATACCTTGGCATTATTCTCTCCTACGCATGACTTATTCCAAAAGCAGTAATTCGGCCTGATGTTAGATTTCCAGACTCAGCTAAAAATTGTGCTCTGTCACAAGTAATGACAGCATTTCTAACGCCGGACATTACAACAAATCCTAAGTGACCATCATTATAAAGGTGTGCGGATTGGCTTGTTACAAGCGGTTTAATTGCACCATCGGATGGCTGAT
>CENI01048919.1_pt1 | contig 15482 bp, 16 predicted proteins | sample 530161 | NCBI WGS metagenome assembly CENI01 (sample SAMEA2591107, study PRJEB7988) | marine metagenome | isolation source: saline water (ENVO:00002010), including | reverse complement strand
CAGAGATCATGCAGTATACATTTTAACAGACGTGGTAGACGAGGACGTGGAGGATTTACTCCAGAAGCTCTTTACCAAAAAGATCACTGTGTTTCACAACGCAAAATTTGACTTGGCAATGCTAGAATATCATTTCAACTTTGAGTTTCCTCGTATTGAGGACACCATGCTAATGCATTATATGTTGAATGAGAACCCTGGTACACATGGCTTGAAACAGTTAGCCTTAAAACACACAAAGTATGGAAACTATGAACAAGATTTACATAATTACATAGCTGATTATTGTAAACGAAACGGAGTTCTAAAGTCACAGTTCACTTGGGAATCTATCCCATTTGATGTGATGCAAGTGTACGCTGCAATGGATGCCGCAGTTACATTTGAACTCTATGAGCTTATGCTAGAAGCTTTAAATAAAAATCCAAAACTAGTAAAAGTATACAAGGATATTCTTATTCCTGGTATGCTATTTTTAAAAGACTGTCAAGATAACGGTGTTCCTTTTGATCGTAGACGATTAGAAGAGGCACAGAACTTGATGGAAAAAGAAATACAAGAAGCTATCGAAACGCTATATAGTTTTAAAGAGGTTAAAATCTTTGAGCAAGCGCAAGGTAAAGAGTTCAATCCAAATAGTACAGTACAATTACGTAGCTTATTATTTGATGCGATTGGACTAGAACCCACAGGTAAACTAACAGGTACAGGCGCACACTCTACTGATGCAGAAGTTTTAGGACGACTTGCAGAGCAGCATCCAGTACCTAATTTAATATTAGATATTCGTCAGAAATCTAAAATTAAAAATACTTATTTAGATAAAATCATACCACAACTCGACAGAGACAGTAGATTAAGAACTAATTTTAATATACATTCTACAACATCAGGTAGACTCTCTTCAAGTGGTAAATTGAATATGCAACAAATACCTCGCGACAATCCGATTGTCAAGGGTTGTATAAAAGCAAAAGAAGGTAATCAGATAGTCGCAATGGACTTAACAACTGCAGAGGTATATGTTGCAGCAGCGTTATCTGGTGATAAAAATCTAAGTGAAGTATTCAGATCAGGCGGTAACTTTCACAGTTCTATTGCGAAGTTAGTGTTTAGATTACCCTGTGAGATAGATGAGGTCGCTGAGCAGTATACATTTGAAAGACAAGCAGCTAAAGCTGTTACTTTCGGCATCATGTATGGAGCTGGCCCTAACAAAATTTCACAACAAGTAACAAAAGACTCAGGCTCTCTTTTCTCCGTACAAGATGCGCAGAGAGTGATTAGTCAATACTTTGATCAGTTCAGCAGGTTGAAGCATTGGTTAGAAGAGCAAAAAGAGTTTATTGAAGCTAACGCTTATTTATATTCTACTTTTGGTAGAAAGCGTAGACTTGAGAACGTGAGAAGTGCTGATAAGGGTATTGCAAGTCATGAAGTAAGAAGTGGTATAAACTTCTTAGTTCAATCTGTATCTTCTGATATGAACTTGCTTGCCGCAATAGACATGAATAACTATATAAAAGAGAACGGACTAAAAAGTAGAATCTTCGCTTTAGTACATGACTCTATTCTTGCAGAGTGCCCACATCATGAGATTGATGCATACAGTAAGAAACTGACAGAGTTTGTACAAATGGACAGAGGTGTTTATATAAATGGTGCACCTGTTGGCTGTGACTATGATGTCGGTGAGGATTATAGTTTTGGTAAGTATACCAAATTATATGGTTAGATTTGATTTAGTATATCCAGTTTACGTTTTAAACTCAGATAACATCTGGGAACAAGATGGCATAGTCTTTATTGAAGACCAAGTGCTTGATGATTTAAACCAAACTGGGGATACTATTGGGCAGAGAAGGTTGAGGACACCTTTGAAAAATTTGTTTCCACTTAAGTTTCAAATTGAAAATGTAGTGGGACTTATAAAACATCGAGGAAAAAACTATGTTGATACTTCGGGAAAGTACTTCCACTATGAAAAGTCAACATTTACAAAACTGGTATGTCATAAAATTCGAAAAGTAGAAGATAATACAAACACTTCTACAATTTGGCTAAAGGACATACATATGTCTTTCTCGGAAAAACGTCCTCCGAAAAGTACCGAGTCGTGGGCACAAGTGCTATATCTTAACGGATTGCCTTGGGTTATCTACGACTTTTTAGAACAAGAGAAAACCCCGACAAGGCGAAAAATATGAAAGCAGTACTCAGTAATAGAATCTACATGAACGCGACTCCAAGTCAGCAGTCAGCTATTGATAGTACTCTTACATACACAATACCAAACTATGATCCTAGAGATCCCCCTACAACAATTAAGAACATGGGGATTGTTCGAAAAGATTTAATCACGTTACCAAGCGGTAGAGAAGATTTAATCCCAAAAGACTATGAGATAGTTGATAAGCGAGTGACTAAACGGATAGAATTTCCTAAATTTAAGTTCGAGTTACGACCTAGCCAGCAAGAAGTTTTTGATAGAGTAGATGAAAGTTGTATAATTAACGCATGGGTAAGCTGGGGTAAGACATTTACCGCCTTAGCAATCGCATCAAACCTTAGTCAAAAAACTTTGGTTGTTGTACATACATTAGCTCTTCTAAAACAATGGCAAACAGAGACAAGGAAAGTCTTTGGAATTGAAGCAGGGATTATTGGCGCAGGTAAGTTCAATATAGATAGTCCTATCGTCATTGGTAGTGTTCAGTCTCTATACCGTAGAGTCACAGACATTTCTGATGAATTTGGAACTGTGATACTTGATGAGATGCATCATGTAAGCAGTCCAACTTTTGCTAAAATTGTAGATAAAAATAAAGCAAGATATAAGATCGGCCTATCTGGTACTATCGAAAGAAAAGATGGCAAACATGTAGTGTTTAGAGATTACTTTGGACAAACAGTACATAAGCCACCAAAAGAAAACTATATGACCCCAAAGATAGATATTATAGCTTCAGACGTAAGATTTATGGATGGACAGAATATCCCATGGGCAACAAAAGTAACACACCTCTCCTATCAGGAGGAGTATGTACACTCAGTAGCTATGATAGCAAGTGCCTATGCAGCTAAGGGTCATAAAGTTTTGGTTGTCTCAGACCGAGTAGAGTTTCTAAAAACTTGTGCTAAACTGAGCGGAGATGAGGCTATATCCATTACAGGAGATATACCACATGAAGAACGTCCTAAGATGATGAAACAGCTTTGGCATGATAAAAATATTTTATATGGTACACAGTCTATATTTTCAGAAGGTGTATCTTTAGATTGCTTAAGCTGTCTCGTTTTAGCAACTCCTGTAAATAATGAACCTCTTCTAACACAGCTCATTGGGCGTATTATCAGAATACAAGAAGATAAAGCCCAGCCCGTTGTAGTGGATATAAATTTAGTAGGTAAAACGGCACGGAAACAGGCGAACAATAGACGAGGCTACTACATGAAGCAAGGATACGAGGTAAATGACCTATGAAAAAATACTTCTTGACAGGAGTTGAATTTTTTAGTATAATATATGATACGATATAATTGGAAAAAGATCGCTAAAGACAGTAAGAATAAGGTTTCGGACATCTTACTTATAGTGTGGTATGTTACTTACGAGTACCCACCTACAAGTAAGCGTGACAGACTCTTTAAATTTTACGGAAAAGATTATTCAGGTGATAGTTTTTTACTAAATCCTGAGTTTATTTACAAGCATCGTAAGTCCGCTTCTGATTCAGAATGGGCTGAATACATCGCTGTAGCATCTTTTAGAAGTTATAACGAATACTTAACAACAAATAAATTAACTATAGAACTAGCACTACTTCCCAAAGGAGTGCAGAACATAATTAAAAAGAATAGGCTACTTAAGATTGAAGATGGACAAATACATTTTCGGTATGAGAAGTCACAAAAGGAGAAATAAAAATGGCATTAAAATTTGCACAATTAGAAGGTAAGGCTAAGAAGTCTTCCATAAATCAGTTCCAATATCAAGACGGCGACAATGTCGTAAGAATGGTAGGAGATATACTTCCTAGATACGTATATTGGATCAAAGGTGAGAACGCAAAGAACATTCCTATGGAGTGTCTTTCCTTTAATCGTTCTACAGAATCTTTTGACAACAAAGAAAAAGATTGGGTAAAAGACTACCACCCAGAAATGAAGTGTGGTTGGTCATATGCAATACAATGTATTGACCCCAAGGATAAGCAAGTCAAAGTCCTCAACTTAAAGAAAAAATTACTGGAGCAAGTAATGCTTGCTGCAGAGGACCTTGGTGACCCTACAGATCCTGAAACAGGTTGGGATGTTCACTTCAAAAGAGTGAAAACTGGACCAATGGCATTTAACGTAGAGTATCAATTACAAGTACTTAGATGCAAAACAAGAGCATTAGATGAGTCGGAAAAAGAGTTGATAGAAGGCTTGAAGTCTATGGATGAAGTACTTCCTAGACCAAGCGCAGATGCTCAAAAAGAACTTCTTGATAGAGTTAGATCAGGTGGCAATGATACCCCTGATGAAGAAGTTGCCTCTGAATTTTCAGATGGAGAACAAAAGTGGTAGTTGTAGGACAAGAGTTTCCTGAGTTTAAAATGAACACCTGCGAAGGTGATAACACACTAGGCTCAATAACTCATAACCAGATTGACTCTGAATGGACAGTAATATATTTCTATCCGAAAGACTTTACATTTATATGTCCAACAGAGATTGCAGCCTTTGATGAAATGTCAGATGCTGCTCAAGTAATCGGAGTGAGTGGAGACAATGAGTTTTGCAAACTCGCTTGGAAACAAGACAATGAGCTTATTGGTGATATCAAGCACACACTTGCAGCAGACTCGGGCATGGCATTAGGCTATGAACTAGGAATAGTAAGTGAAGAAGATGGTGTTCACTATAGAGCAACCTATATTATAGACCCGAATAATATAGTTCAGCATGTATCAATCAATGCATTAGATACAGGCAGAAGTGCTAAAGAAATCCGCAGGACTCTTGCAGCACTTCAAGCGGGCGGTTTAACAGGTTGCAGTTGGCAACTAGGAGATGATTTCGTAGCATGATTTTATTCACAGCAGATTGGCATATAAAACTCGGACAGAAAAATGTACCCGTTAAGTGGGCAACAAACAGATATCGTGAGTTTTTTGATCAAATTAAAGAGATTGAGAAAGATGTTGATCTACATATCATTGGGGGAGACTTATTTGATAGGCTCCCTTCAATGCCTGAGTTAGAGTTATATTTCGACTTTATTAGCGGAGTTACAATTCCAACAATTATTTTTGATGGAAACCACGAAGCTACTAAAAAGAATCAAACTTTCTTTACTCAGTTAAAGTCAGCGACTCAAAGGTTAAATCCCTTAGTTACAGTTATTGATGAAATAGTTGTAACAGAGCAATACACTATATTACCGTATTGCTATTTACACAGAAAATGGAATCCAGTATTGGACTTAGATATAAGAAAGCCTCTATTCACACACGTGAGAGGCTCTATACCACCTCATGTGTCTCCTGAGATAGATCTCAATAAGCTTGCACAGTTTCCGATTGTGTTTGCTGGAGACTTACATAGTCACTCTAATACTCAATTAAATATTGTATATCCAGGTAGTCCAATGTCTACCCAGTTTCACAGAACGAAAGTGCAAACAGGATATCTATTAATTGATGAAGATAGTTGGGAATGGGAGTGGAAAGAGTTCAAACTACCTCAGTTAATAAGAAAGACGGTGACAGACCCAAACGCCATGATCCCAACTACATATGACTACACGATCTATGAGCTAGAAGGGGATGTCGCCGATCTTTCACTTATTAAGAACTCAGAACTACTTGATAAAAAAGTAGTAAAGAGAAAAACAGAAGCTACTCTAATATTAGATTCGGATATGACAATGGAAGAAGAGCTAGCAGAATATTTAAGTTATATTCTGGAATTAAAGGAAGAAACAGTAACAAACATTTTAGGAATATTTCATGATAACTCTAAAAACGCTGAAGTGGGATAACTGCTTTAGCTATGGAAAAGACAACAGTATTAATCTTAACAATAGTACTCTCACTCAACTGGTGGGTACCAATGGCATGGGCAAGTCTTCCATTCCACTTATTATCGAAGAAGCCTTATACAACAAGAATAGTAAAGGTATCAAAAAAGCAGACATACAAAATAGATTTGTAAATGCAGGATATAATATCCAACTTTCATTTGCAGTAGAAGATATAAACTACTCAGTAGATGTAAGAAGAAGTAGAGGTAGTATAAAAGTTAAGTTATTTGAAGGTGACGAAGACATTAGTAGTCATACTGCAACTAATACATATAAAACAGTCGAGCAGATATTGGGTCTGGACTTTAAAACATTTACCCAACTTGTTTATCAGAATACAAACGCATCATTGCAGTTTTTAACAGCGACAGATGCTAACAGAAAAAAGTTCTTGATAGACTTATTAAATTTAGAAGATTATGTCGCATACTATGACGTTTTTCGTGAGCTTGCAAGGACTTCAGGTCAGCAGCTTGCGGAACTAGATGGGAAATCAAAAACTATTGTAAAATGGTTAAATGAAAATAAATTGAGTGATAGTACCATAGTTCCAATGATAAAATTACCAGAATATTCGGAAACAGATGAGAATGAATTACGTTCTTTATCTATAGATTTTGAAAATATCGCAGAGAAAAATCAAAAAATTAACGAAAATAATACATATAAGCAACTATTTTCCCAGCTAGATATGAGATTATTACAAAGTAAGTTAGCTGAGCCAGAGTCTTTTGATGACTTAATTTCTCAAAAAGGGAGACTTGGCGGATATGTTTCTGAGTGGGAAAAGAAAGAAGAAAAGTATAAAAACTTAGAAGGCACTTGCCCAACTTGTGAGCAATCTATTCCAGAGGATTTTATTGACAGATGGATAGTAGAAGCACAAGAACAAGTAGCAGGGCATAAAGAACGAGTAGAAAAACTAGATATAGAAATACAAGCTAGAATAAAGGAAAAACAAAAATATAAAGAGTATGTAAATACGAAACGAGAGTTTGAAGATTTACATTCTCGAATAGATAATAATTTACCTAGCGAAACATTAGATGGAGGTGATTTGGCTATTAAGATAAAAGAGTTAAAAGATAATATTACTCACGCCAAATCGCAGATACAGGAAATAGCAGAGGAAAATGAAGAAAGAACAAAGAAAAACACAAGGATCCAAGTTATCCTTGAACAAACAGCAGAGTTTGAAAAAGAACTTGAAGAAATTACGGAAAAATTATCTAAAGTCGAAGAGACCGCAGGGCATATAGAAGTCCTCAAAAAAGCTTTCTCCACCAACGGTCTTATTGCATATAAGATCGAGAATATGGTGAAAGAATTAGAGGATTTAGCGAACGACTATTTAGCAGAATTAAGTGACGGACGATTTAGCATCAACTTCGTAGTAACAAACGATAAGTTAAATGTTGAAGTCACAGATGAAGGAAACATTATTGATATATCGGCACTCAGTAGTGGCGAATTAACCAGAGTTAACACCGCGACTTTAATCGCTATACGAAAATTGATGAGTAGTATATCGAAGAGTCGTATTAATGTTCTCTTTCTTGATGAAGTCATCAATGTGTTAGATGAACAAGGAAGAGAAAAGCTAGTAGAAGTTCTATTAAGAGAAGAAGGTCTAAATACATATATTGTATCTCATGGCTGGACACACCCTCTTTTAGACAAGATTGAAGTCTTAAAGACTGATAATATAAGTAGATTGGAATAAATGACAGTAAGAAACAGAAGGAGATGCTTTAGAATGAACAATATAAAAGAAACAGTACAATTTGTACACTCGTCAGACTTAGACGAGTTTGAAGGCTTCTGTCGTCGTATGTGGTTAGACTTTTGCGATGAACATGGAGGTTTTGGAGGTACACATCTCACATATGAGGAGTATACCAGTAAGTTTAGTAATTATTTAATGGAGAGATATGGTGCAAGTAAGAAGTGACTACATAGAGGTAGCAAGTGTGCCCAAACCGATTAAAGACAATTTAATTGTAAAACGTGGAAAAGTTGAGTCAAAGGAAACGAGTGGAGGGATAATTATCCCTGATTCATCGCGGAGACTTGATAATAGTGGCGAAGTAGTTGGTTTAGGCGATTATGGAAAGTTAACTCGAACTGGAGTGAAAGTTCCGTTTGAATTAAAAATAGGAGACAGAGTGTATTTTGAATGGCACGCTGCACAGAAAAAGTTAAAAGTCGATGATGACTTTTATGTAATATTAACAGAGAAAGATATTCTATTCGTAGAAGAGGAAGACTAATGGTAGACCCAAGAGCAAAAGGCGCTACAGGAGAGCGTCAAGTAAGAGATTTACTAAAAACACATACGAATTTAGATTTTGAGAGAGTACCAATGTCAGGCGCACTCGAGTTTATGAAAGGGGATTTGTTTGTACCCAATAAAGAAAACAATTACTGTATAGAAGTAAAAAATTATAAAGATAATCATTTTACTGACAAAGTAATTAGTACAACATCTAATCAATTCATAAAATGGTGGGAGCAAGCAACATCACAGGCTGAGAAAGGAGAACAGAAGCCTGTACTTTTCTTTAAATATAATAGATCAAAAATTTATGTCGCTCAAGAAGACGAGCCACAGAAAGTCGACAGATGGATGTATGTAAAGCACTTGGATTGTTACGTTTGTTTAGCTACGGATTGGCTAATCTTTGAACAACCGAGGTTTATAAATGGCTAAAAGTTTTATGGACATGGGGAGTGAAGCTCCTCGTGAAAGAGTAATAGTTATTGATGCACTTAATCTAGGGTTTAGATGGAAGCATCAAGGTCGAACGGACTTTGCAGACGATTATATGCGTACTGTAGAGTCTCTTGCCAGTTCTTACAACTGTGGTAGCATTGTCATAGCCGCAGATTGGGGGAGCAGTACCTTTAGACAGGGCATACACCCTGAATATAAAGGAAACAGGAAAGAAAAATATGAAAAGCAAACACCTGCAGAGGCAGAAGCTTTTCAAAAATTCATAGAAGAAATGGAACGCACTCTTGCACTTATGGACAAGAGGTGGTGCGTTCTGCGCTTCAAAGGAGTAGAGGCTGATGATATAGCAGCTTATGTAGTACAAAATAGAGAGCAGTATGGAATCGATCACATTTGGTTGATGAGTACTGATAGAGATTGGGATTTACTTATTAGTCCAAATGTGTCACGCTTTTCTTATATAAATAGGAAAGAAACTACACATGAAAATTGGAGTAGTACACATAATTACTCTGTAGAAGATTACATTACAATTAAATGTTTGATGGGAGACTCTGGGGACAATGTTCCAGGTATACCACAAATTGGTCCGAAGAGAGCAGAGGGTTTAGTGAAAGAGTTTGGAAATGCGTTCGATATATACGACGCAGCACCATTCAGTAGTCGATATAAATATATGCAGTCACTGAATGAAAATATAGACCAGTTGCTTACAAATATGGAACTAATGGACTTACTCGCATATTGCGAAGAAGCCATTGGTAGTGAGAATACCATAACAATCGACAATTCATTGTCAACATATATTTAAAAGAAGATGGAACATAATATAAAAATACACTATGAGAGGGATAAAATACTTCCTGATTTTAGTATAAAAACTTTAGAAGATAGATATATGGTGGAGGGAGAAACTTCTCCTCAAGAAGCTTTTGCTAGAGCTGCTGCAACTTATTCAGACAGCGACGAAATGGCACAAAGAATTTATGACTACGCGAGTAACCTTTGGTTCATGTTTAGTACACCTATTTTATCTAACGGAGGAACAGCTAGAGGACTACCAATTAGTTGTTTCTTAAACTATATCCCTGATAGCAGGGGCGGAATAACAGATCATTATACTGAGAATGCTTGGCTTTCATCTGTCGGTGGTGGCATTGGCGGATATTGGGGAAGCCTTAGAAGTGTAGGATCTAAAACATCTCATGGGAGCGAGAGTACAGGTGTGATACCTTTTATGAAAGTAGTAGATGCAGAAATGTTAGCTTTCAGTCAAGGAGTTACAAGACGTGGCAGTTATGCTGCATACATTGATATTAGTCACCCTGAGATAGAAGAATTTTTAGATGTTCGTAAGCCTACGGGCGGGGACATTAATAGAAAATCCATAAATCTTCACCACGCTGTTATAATACCAGATGCATTCATGCAACTGATAGATGCAGCTACGAGAGAAGAAGGGTTTGATGATAGCTGGGATTTAATTGATCCACATAGTGGAGAAGTGAAGAAAACAGTTTCAGCAAAAACTTTATGGGTAAAACTAATCCAAAATAGAGTAGAAACAGGAGAACCATACATTATGTTTGGTGATGCAGTAAACGAAGCACTTCCAGAGTTTCAACAAAAGCTTGGATTAAAAGTAAACCAAAGCAACTTATGTAGTGAGATAACTCTTCCTACAAATGATGATAGAACGGCAGTTTGTTGTTTATCAAGTGTGAATCTGGAAAAATTTGATGAGTGGAGCAAACACCCTCATTTTATAGAAGACTTAGTAAGATTTTTAGATAATGTTCTTACTTATTTTATAGAAAATGCACCTGATTCACTTGCTAAAGCAAAATACAGCGCAGAACAAGAGCGCAGTATTGGACTAGGAGCAATGGGATTCCATGCATATTTACAGAAAAACAATATCCCTTTTGAGTCACCTATGGCAAAGGGATTTAACTTACGATCTTTTGCACACATTAAAGAGAAGGCTACACAAGCTACGAGAGACCTTGCATTGGAGCGAGGTGAGTGCCCAGATGGAGTCGGCTATGGAGTTCGCAATGCACATCTCTTGGCGATTGCTCCAAACGCTTCTAGTGGTATTATTTGTGGCAATACTAGCCCTAGCATTGAGCCTTATAGGGCTAACGCATTTACTCAAAAGACTAAAACAGGGAGCTCTCTACTTAGGAACAAATTTCTCGAGAAACTACTTGAGGATAAAGGATTCAATACTGAAGAAGTATGGAAATCAGTAATTACTAATAGTGGGAGTGTCCAGCATTTAGATTGTTTAACGGAGTGGGAAAAGAATGTATTTAAAACAGCAGTCGAGCTCGACCAGAGATGGGTTGTAGATCATGCAGCTGATAGACAAGAGTTTGTTTGTCAAGCACAAAGTTGTAATATATTTTTTCCTGCTGACGTTTCCAAACAGGAATTGCATAATGTTCATATGAGAGCATGGGGAAGAAGAATGAAAACGCTTTACTATTTAAGAAGTGAAGCACTAAAAAGAGCAGATGTAGTCTCAGATAAAGTCTTAAGAGAGTACATTTTTGATTACCAAGACGAAGAAGGCTGTTTAGCCTGCGAGGGATAAAATGTTATTAGAAGAAAGAGAGTTTTATAAGCCATTTAATTATGCATGGGCTTATGAAGCATATAAAACACAGAATCAGATGCACTGGATTCCAGATGAAGTGAATTTAGCAGATGATTTAAAAGATTTTCGTGAGAAACTAACACCAGATAATAAGTTATTGTTAACTAATATCTTTAGGTTTTTTACGCAAGCGGATGTAGATGTTGCGGGTGGCTATGCAAACCACTATCTACCAACATTTAAGCAACCAGAAGTACGAATGATGCTATCATCGTTTGCAAATATGGAAGCAGTACATCAAGATGCATATTCTTTATTACTTGAAACACTTGGGTATTCAGATGATGAATATCAGTTATTTCATGAAATACAAGCTATGCAAGAAAAACACGAGTATTTAAGTAATTTTACTATAGATACTCCGTATGAAATGGCGAAAACAATGGCTGTATACAGCGCTTTTACAGAAGGCGTACAGTTGTTTAGTAGTTTTGCGATTTTATTAAACTATCCAAGACATAACTTAATGAAAGGGATGGGACAGATAGTTACGTGGAGTGTACGAGATGAGACACTTCATGTTGAAAGTATGAGTCGTTTGTTTAAAGAGTTTATACGAGAAAATCCACAGTTGTGGAATGATAAATTAAAGTATGAAATCTATTGTGCGGCAGAGAAGATTGTTGAACTTGAAGATCATTTTATTGATACTTGTTTTGATAATGCAGATATACCTGATCTAAAGGCGAGTGATGTAAAAGAATATATTCGTTACATTGCAGATCGTAGATTACTTGGTATAGGCATGAAAACAATTTTTAATGCAAGAGCAAATCCACTTCCATGGTTAGACTATATACTCAATGGTGTTGAGCATACCAACTTTTTTGAAAACCGTGCTACAGAGTATGCTAAAGCTAGTACGACAGGAAATTGGCAGGATATATTTAAATGAGTACTCAAGTAGATCAAGAACCGATTTTGGAACTAGATGGTGAAAAACACATCATATCAGAACTTTCTGATGAGGCAAAAGTTATCATTGGTAGACTTCAAATAAATGAAGACGAATTGGTAAAAGCACAGATAGTAGTTGAAAGGTTAATGCTTTCGAAAGAAGCCTATACAAATAGACTAAAAGAAGCTGTAAACGCCCCAGATCCAGATCCAGAATCTGAACCTGAAGAAGTAATAACTTCTTAAATAAAAAACCCGCTTAGTGCGGGTTTTTTATTGCTATTTTAACCTTTTAAGTCCGTGTCAGGTGCTTGAATTTTTGTTGCAAGCCCAAGAGCAACTGCCTGTTGTATTTGAGCAGGCCGCCCAACAGATAAAGCTATTTCATTAGCATTACAATGTTCAACTAGATTTTTAATCATGTCGTCTATTGCAACTCTAGCTCTTTCGTGAGCAAAGTTTTCAATCCATTCTTTAATATCAAAAGTAATGGTTTCAAAAGCTGCTTTTTGTTCGTCTGAAAGACTTATCGTATAGTTATTTGCCATATTTTTCTCCTTATTAAAAATTATCCTACCAAATGCCCACTAAAATTGGTGTGTGAATGACTAGCACCTAGAATAGTAACAGCTGATGATATTTCAGTTCCCATAGTGACGTAGTCACCTGTAGAAAGGCTAAGTGTTATTGAGTGATGTGCTGCAGCATAAGCTGTTGTTCCTGATGTTGGTTTAGAAGTCCAACCTCCTACATAGCGAGTGCTGTTATTGAGTACTATTTCTGCTGAGTGGTATGAAAGAAATGTGGTACTAGCATCAATTCCTACTGCTGCATTAAAGTGGTAAATTCCTGGTTGACGACAAGTGAATCTGCCGTTAACGGGATTAAAATTATTACCATGATCAAATGCTTGTGTGAGTTCATTATTGCCATTGAATTGTCTAGTTCCAGAAGTATAAGACGCACTAGATGTTAAGTAAGCACGAAAAGCTGCAATATTACGATTCTCTTTCCAATAAACGTCTGTAATTCTGTCGTAGGCACTTAAACTACTGCTTGTATATATTTTCCAACCTTTAGCATAAGACTCGTACTCATTGCTGTAACTTTGAATAAAATCAGTCACCGCTAAACTCATATTTCCAGAATGGCTAGATGTTCCTAATATTATAGAAACTGTTCCTGTTGCAACCTTACGAGCAAAATGTATTTCGTCTTTCCAATGATTGGGGATATTGGTACCTGAACAAGATGCGTTATGAATAGCACCCTCTCCTGAATAGCCACCTATATTGAAATCAACTATACCTCCTGCCTCGTTTGCGTAAACAAATCCTTTTAAGCTAATTTGAAACATATTGTTTGCATTTGAGGCATCGTAGTGAGGTATGTTTGTGTCTATTATTGAGTACCCAGTTCCAGAGCCATATAGATCAGCAGAAGCAACATGAGTATAATGTTTACAATTATTATCAGTAACCCCATTGTTCATTTTGCTAAGAATAGGGCGACTATGTGTGGTATTGTCACCGTTTGCTTGCATTATCTCGTCGGAAGCCTGCAGGCTTGTAGCTCCATGTCTTAAACTAATACCACCTTGACCTGCTACACCTAATACACTATCGGTATGTCTAACGCCGATATTTCCTCTATTACCGCCACCTTTTACTAGTATTATACTAGGTTGAAAAGTATTAGCTGTAGTAGAACTATTTTCCATATAGAGTGTGCCGTAAGAATCAGAAGCATTTTTTAGTCTTGTATGCCCTGTACTTCCGTTATAAACTGAAAATACTTCTGCTGAGCTTGCAATTGAGTTTGTAGAGCCAATGTGTAAAGAACCACCAGCAACATAACTATCTCCTGAAGCATCAAATAAAACCTTTCCTGTTCCATCGTCTAATTTTATTTGTAAAAACCCATCACCATCAGATTGTTGTCCTACTGCAAAAACTTCATTTGTTGAATCATTATCAACCAAAGATATTTGTGTGGCATTTGCTCCTGCTGATTTAACTGTGAGTCTTCTTGTAGGGTCTACAGTATCTCCTACACCTAATTTTCCTCCTGTTCCTAAAATTAAAACAGTTGTGCCGTCTTCTTGAAATTTTAAAGTGTGGGCATTATGTTGAGGGTGTATAGAGTACGTATTTGAATTAGCAGTATTTGTAAGCGTGATTTTTGATGCTGTATTATCTGCACCTGATAAGTGCAAACCAGAAGCAGGCGTAGTAACTCCTACACCTAATTTTCCAGAACTATCTATAACAGCTCTTACAGTGTTGTTTGTGGCTAACTCCATCCCATCTGCGCTTGTAGTTCCTAAGAACATATTATTAGCTGCACTACTAACAAACCTATTGGCAGATGAGCCTTCTACTCCAATCATTGAAGTAACTGTAGTATTTCTTATTAGTAATGATTTTTCAGTGTTTGCTGAATCATCCGCTATAAGAAGATTGCCAGTCATAGTTACATTCTCAGAACTATCTATTGTGATTGCAGTTGCATCTGCATTATCGTCTATGCCCGGACTTGTAAATGCTCCTGTCACAGATAACGTTCCCGCTATTGTAGTGGCGCTTGCAGATGAAGATATTCCTGCTACCTGATCGCCTAATGCACCTGCAGCTATTTTTGCCGCAGTAACCGCATTATCTGCTATTTTTGCTGTAATTACAGAATCCGCAGCAAGCTTTGGCGCTGTGACTGCCAAGTCTGTTATTACATCTGTTGTTACTTTTGTTATTGCCATGTTAATTTCCTTGCATTTCTAATACGTGAACACTAAGTGTCATAGTATGAGCAGTTCTATTTACTATGTAAAATGTTGCAGTTGCATTTCCTTTATAGATACAAATTTTTCCTGCTCCTGCACTTGTATCTGCTGTTAAAAATAAGTCGTTTACATCAGCTATTTCTGTAATAACAGAACTAGAATACACTACATAAAAAAGACCACCTGTATAAATAATCGAATTTGAGCCATTTCTCTGACTAGCAATATTTACCATTCCAGTAGTATTGATGTACCCTGTAAAAGTTTTTTGTGCATTTGCTGCCAACGTAAAAGTTTGTGCATTTAGTCTTTGTCTGACTATGCCTCCAGCTGTTTTATC
>CENI01025648.1_pt1 | contig 15737 bp, 16 predicted proteins | sample 530161 | NCBI WGS metagenome assembly CENI01 (sample SAMEA2591107, study PRJEB7988) | marine metagenome | isolation source: saline water (ENVO:00002010), including | reverse complement strand
CAGGGGTTTCCGTAGGGGCCTCTAACGCAGGGGTTTCCGTAGGGGCCTCTAATTGTACATCCTTAGAACCTGCCCCAGCTAAACGCCCCTCCCCATGTTTTAATATTGCTGCAGCTTCCACCTCTGCGTACAAAGACTCAACTATTATTTTGGTAGTATTAGGGTGCAATTCATTCAGCAAACTTGGTACATAATCATTATATATCTCCTCAATTGTCTCTTGTTTATTTTGAGTAGATCGTGCTTCTGCAAGCTCTTCAATACTATCTCGATCAAATTCTATGGTCTTTCTTAAACTTGTTCCGTGAAAAGCATCTGCTTGATCTATTACATCCCAACCTTTTTCTACATATTTTGGATGTATATAATCTGTCCACTCATCACCCTGCTCTATAGCCCTTTCAAACTCTTTGTTATTTTTAACTATGTCCACTAAAATTTCGTTTTTATCATTAATAACTATAATGTCTCTCATGTCTCTCATACTAGTCTGGTCTAACGATTTACTAAATTCTTCCCATGTTTTAACAGCACTGTCTTTATGAAACGTAAGCACTTCAAAATCTTTTTCATTTATTCCTAATTGCTTCATTTCTTTTATCGCAGCAGAACGAGGTAGAAAAAACGACATTGCATCACCACCCGATATTCCTTCTCTAGGTATTAAACTAATTATAGAAGTATCTGCAGCTACGACTTTTTTTGGTAATGGAACTAATTCACTAAAAGGCACTACTTTTTTCATAGCCACAGCAGCAGCAGTTCCTGCTGTCTGTTTTAAAAAAGCCCTTCTAGCAGGGTCCTCTACCGTTTCTATTTCTTGCTCAAACGTGGTTTGCGGTTCTTGTAAATCCCTATCTCTAGATATCTCAATTCTATTTTCTGGGTGTATAACTACTTCAAGTTCGTTTTGTAACGCTTTAATATTAGTAGTTTTTGATGGAAATGCTACACGTGTCCCAGCTGGCACTACTATACGATGTAGTTCACCGTAATTTTTATCTGCACGTGTATACCCTACGTCAGGGGCTAAACTTCCTGATACTTGCTTATTAAGTCCTGTAGTAGATGACCCATGATATATTACTAATGGCTCTTTTAGTGGGACAAATAGATGATCTATTTTAGTAATATCCCCCATAGAATTTTCTACCCACCTTTTTAATAATGTACGTTCTGAAGGGTGTAGTACGTCATACCCATGATCTTTAAGCAGTCTGCTATATGTATCACTTAAAAAGTCTAAATCTTTAGCTTCAGACATGATTTTTTCTAATGATAATTCACCAAAAGCATCAAGAGGAGTAGCGTTAACTTTTTCATTATTAGATTTTTGAAATTTTATTGTCACTGGTGATAAGGGGTCAGCTTTATTATTTGTACTTTTTGCGTTTTGCTCAACAGTTTGATACACTCTAGGTACATCAATATTTACCGAATTCATATCTTCTTTAATAGTAGGTTCAGTCTTTATATCCTCCATTACATCTAAAGGACGTTTGTTATTTTCAGCATACACTTTTTCAAATTTATTACGTACAGTCTTGGCTGATTGTACAGTACCCTCAGCAATTTTTTGAGCACCTTTAAGACCACCTACTGCAACAGCACCTACTAAAAATTCATCTGAATCAGGTATTCTGCCATCTAAAGTTGCACCTACTGTAGTAAATGTACCTATTTCAGCTGCTGTGGTAGCTGTGGTAGGCAAAAATGTTCCGGGAAGTACTTTTTTAGCCAATGGTCCTACAACACTGCTAACTCCCCCAGTAGCAAATCCAGTAACGTACGATTTTAAACCTGCCATAGCGGTGCCTGATAAAGATTCCCAAAATCGTGAAAAACTATTAATATCCCCATTTTCATATGCATCAATCATTGCGTGACGCAATATTTCGGGCATTGCAAAGCCAGCTGCAAAAGAAAGAGGTACATTACCTGCTGAGCCAATACCTGTGGCTATCATTGCTGGAACAATAGCTGGCATATCACCTACTATAGTACCTATTGCTGAAGTGCCTTTTTGCAGCACCGTTTGATTAGGCATTTTTTCAACTCGTTTAGAAAACTCAGATTGTTCACTAACAGCTAAACTACTTACACTTCTTCCAAAACCAGCTTCAAAAAAATCATCTAATGTAAACAGGTCACGTGTAAATTGACCCCCATCCTCACCAAATGTTGCTCTAGCTTTGTCTACCATGTACTCTTGCAATGTAGAAGTATCAAAAGGAGCTATACCTAATGCTTTGTCTACATCATGATTAGACAACCCTTCAGCTGCTGCGTCTTTTCTAATTAAGCTTAAAGCTTCTTCGCTTGTATTAGAATCTAAACCGCTATTGTATATTTCTTTTAATATAGTAGTCATATATAACCTATTGAATACCAAATAATCTTTTTATTCTAGTAACAGTATCATCAGTTGGTTGTGAACTTGGGGTAGTAGCATCTGTAGGACGCATACTTTGTACAGCATCTCGTATTATATCCTTCGCTGACCGATGATATTGTTTAAGCTTTTTACCAGCATACTTTTCGTGATCAGGATTAAATAAATCCATAATATCTAAATTCTCATCTGCTTCAGCCTCTTCCATCAATCTTCTAAGATGTGCTTCAGCCTCCATATACAATTCTGCACCTTTAGGATCTTTAATACCTAACATTGGATTACCTTTTACTATAGCTTGTTTTTGAGCAGCTAGAAATAGCTTTTTTTGCATATTTAAAGGCTCTTTTAATTGTTTTAATAAGCTATTGTACATTGCTAAACTTATACCACCATCATTTAAACTATTTAATATGGATTCTTCTTGTAAAAATATATTTTCTCCATAAGTCTCTGGGTCACTTTTAATAAAGTCTATTTGCTCTTGTAGGTCTGTATACGCTACTAATTTTTCTTCCGTTGTAGTAGAAGTAGGCTTATTTAATGTATTTAAATGTTGCTTTAAAGTAGCTAACGTTCGTCCATCAGGTCTATTTCCATCACTATCTTCATATGTCCTCATTTCTTCAATAGTTACAGGTACCATAGGATCTAATATTCTATCCACCCAATAACTAGTTATTTCTCGTTGCTTATCACTGTGAGCTAATCTAGCAGCAGCTTCATTAGACCTTCTTTCAGATTGATACTGACGTATAGTTGTATTAGCGTATTTGGTTAAAGATTGTTTATTTTTAGCATCAATTATACCTTTAAAATACTCATCCCTAGTTGGATTATTCAATTCTTTAAGCATTTGTTGAGCTTGCACTTCACCAACATCTATTTGACCACGTATAGCATCATAACCTAATTCAAACAATTGTTTTTGCATCATCTCTTGTTTTAATATAGGGGGTAAATTTAAAGCGTTTATACGAGCTTTTGCAGCTTGCATAGTTAATTCTAAATTATTATAGTTATTATATACTGTTGACTTGTCATTTTGGTGAGCCTCATCATTAGATAACAATAAGCGTTTATCTCTAAATACACTATCTTGGTTAATTTCTCTAGCTCTAAATGTACCCATCATAGTACGCAAACCCATACCAACTTTATCTGCAGCTAATTGACTAGGAGCATTAGTTTGCGCTAAGGCTATTTCATCTAACATTTCTTGGTGTATCACTGGAGCAATATCACCATCAGTAGTGCGTCTTAAAATATTAGCACGTTCAGTCATTTTAGCTCTAGTTGAAGATAATAATTTATTAGAATATATTTGAGCTTCTTGAGCTATTTTAGTTTTAGTCTCTTTTATTGCCCAATCACTTATATTTAAACCACCTTGAGCCATTTGTCTAGCTTCTAAACTACCAAATGCTGCAGGTGTTGCACGAGGCATAGCCATGCCCTGAGGTCCTGGAATAGTAGCTACTCGTCTATATGTAGGTATTCTAGCCATTATATCACCTTATTTTAATTCCTCTACTTGCTACATCATATGCGCTAGCTGTCTGACCGACACCTGTTAATAAAGTAGTGCCTGCACCCATAGTTCCAGCTCTAGCTGCTGATGCACCTTCCATCTCAGATAACCCAGCTTGTGCCTCGAAACCTGTGGCTTGCGTATCCCCACCATATATTATAGCTTGCGCATCTAGTTCTGCTTGCTCAGCTGAAGACTCTAAAAATAATAATGGTGTGCCTTCTAAAGCTACACCCCCTTTAGCAAACCCTGTTCTAGCTGCAGCACGTTGAGCTGCACCTTGTTGTCTCTGTTTATCAGCATCAAATTCAGCTTTTTGCTTAGCAGCTATAGCCTGATTTCTTTGAACTGCAGCATTATAATTCGCGGAAGCTTGAGTTGCTTTGCCTTGTTGTCTCGTTCCTAATGCACTTAAAAGTGTACCACCTATTGAAAATGCTGCAGCTACCTCTGGTCCAAAACACATAATATCACCTAATTGTTAGTGTTAATCCTAGTAATTAATGAAATAATATTTTGTGGTAATGGTTGTGTTTGTTGTATTTCAATATTACCACTAGTTTCATACCCATGCGGGTATGGTAATCTTTTATCGCCTGTAAATAACGTAGGTGAAGAATCCATTGGATCTGAACTATCTCTAAACGGCACTATGTCAAGTGTTTGTCCTTCTGAACCAGCCGTCATTCCTAATGACCTATATAGTCTTACTGTTAATTCATTAATACGTTTAGTTTTAGATTGTGCAGTACCATCAGCACTACCTGCTTCTAAATTTAAAGTAACTAATTTAGAAGTATATGGTAATCCTACATGTACTATACTAGCTTTAGTTGATAAAGTGATAGCTCCACTAGCTACCGTCTTATCTGGTTGTACAGCACCATCCCCTAATATACTTACTACTTGTCCTTCTAAATGATCTAGCCCAGTAATAGAAGTAGTTTCTAATCTAGCATTACCACCTGATATATATGCAGTATGACTAGTACCATCTTCTGCATGGCGTATGCTACCACCAGAAGTATATGTACCATACCCACTACTATCAATTCCAGACAATTCAAAAGTATTAGTAGTTTTATTAGCTACGGTAAACACTAACCCATTTACTTGAGTCATTCCAGCAACACCTGATATATATATTTTTTCACTATCAGTAAGACCATGAGATGTAGCAGTTACTACTGCCGGATTTGCTTTTGTAATTGCTGTAATACTAGCTGATATTGCATTTTGATCTGGAACTAAAGAAAAACTGTTAGTACCTTTACTTGCTACTATAAAACTACGATTATTAAGCTCAACCATGCCTTTTATATCACGAATTTTTACACTATCCTCATTACTTAGACCATGAGAGCTAGCCGTAACTACTACTGGATCAGCAGCTGTTGTTGCTGTAATAGTAATAGGGGTATTAAGTGATAACCCACTATCTATAAAAAAAGCTTGTTCTCTAGTTTGAGTAAGTTCTAAACCGGTTGTAATTCTTTCAACATACCTTCTATCAGCCCCATTTACATATCGTTTTACAGCAATATACACTTCGTCAATACCTGCCCCATCGTCTGCAGTTGCTGGTATAATCGCTACTGATTCTACCATAGCTTGAGTGCTTGCCGTGTCTGATGCTCCGCCTAAAATGTGCCGATGCCAAGCAATTACTTCTTGATCTCTTTGATATGTCATACCTAATAAAGTACCATCAGTAACTACGCACCAAAGTACTGAATCTGGCTCTTGTTGATAATCATACTCAACTATACCTGTTTTAGTAATATGCTCAGCTAAAAGCGTTAAATCTGGAGCAACGTAAGTATCTGACTCAAATTTATACACAAATTCACGAATTTTACGTTTTGCTCTTTGTAAAAATAACACTACATTAGAAACTCGTAAAGCACCTACTAAAGCACCACCAAACGTAGTATGTCTAACTACACGAACGTTAGAAGGTGTAAGAGCTTCATCTTCTGAAGAAGCTGAAACAATAAATTCACCGCCAGCAGTTCCTGCTATTAAAACAGGGCCAGAATTTAACCACTGAATAGCATTTACTTGGTCCGTAGCTATAGTATACACCATTGCATCATCAGCAGCAGTTCCTGCTAAATGATTAGTATAATCTCCAGAAACACTAAAAGCCATTAATTGAGGATACTCAGGCGGACCTGCCCATACTAAACGTTGTTCATAAAAAGCTACCGTTTGTGGGAAATTATCAGTATAAAAATACCCTAATGCCCAACTAGTTACAGATGAAGTATCAGCAAAATCCGTTTGTGTAGTACATGCGACTACAGTAGTACTAGTAATAGAGTTTATTTTAGCATGAGAAGTAGTAGATCCTTGTTTTATTTGAATAATTCTATCTACATCGCTTGCTATAAATCCAGACCCCCCATTAATACCGGTAGTAGCTGAAGCAGTAATATTTACTGAACCAGAAGTTCCAGAAGGTGTAAGTGTGGTAGCAGTGGTATTAGCCGTTAACATCGGACCAGCAAGCAATTCATACTCAGCAAGAGTCCAAGACGTATGACCTGTTCTTGATAAAGTTCTAGGCTCATGATTTTTATGAGCAATATACATAATATCTGCTGATTGAGTAAATTGTAATTCAAATAACTCAGCTTCAAGATATGGAGATGTAATTGTATAAATTCTAGCAGCCGTTCCTCCTGATGAATATGCCGTAAATCCTGAGCTATTTACGTCTACACTTAACATATCTTGTAATTCAAAAGTATTAGTGGTTTTATCAGCTACTTTATAATGTTTTCCATTTAATTCCGTCATACCTACAACAGAATCAATATATACTTCATCACCATTGCTATACCCATGCGAACTAGCTGTTATAACACAAGGATTTGCAGCAGTAGCACCACTAATAGTTTTATTAGCCTCGTGTATTTGACCTTGATCTTTATAAAAACGTATATATTGATTACCAAATTCTAGTATATACGCTTGCGTTACTGAAAATTCAAAACTTATTAATCTTACTTTGGTTGTATTAGTTTTTACTTCGGCTATAAACTTTGAGCCACCTCTTCTTACTACTCCACCCTGTGGATTTACAGTCATATTTTCTAAAGTTTTACACCCATTAGCATATTTACCTACATCGATTCTAGAATGTAACCTTGGAGATATTTCTCCAGCAGTGAAATTAGTTTGGATATATGTTGCCTTAGTCATGCCGTATTAGTCGCAGTTGCTGTTATTAATCCTACTCTAGCATTTAACCATGAATCAGCCTCTATATTGTCTGGAGTACCTTCTACTGCATCCATAGATCGAGCTTCTGCAATTTTGCTAGCATATAAATCAATCATAAGTTTGGACATATTAATACTATCAGCAAGTGGTATTGCTAATTCAGCAGCTAATCTAGATGCTAACGCTTCAGTAAACAAACTATCAAATAAAGTTGGGTCCGTTACTTGTGATAGATACCGTACTTTAACTGAATCACTATCAGCTAATAAAAAACCATTTTCAATTTTAAATTCAGCAGTGCTAGTTAAGTTAGTCTCTAAAATCCTTAAACTATCTGTAGGTATAGCAAATTGGTAAGCAAAATCATAAGAAGGCGTAACAGTGCTTAAAGCTAATTCTACTCTTTTAATAGCAAAATTCCAAATATGAGAACGTATTACAGCATCCCTAGTAGGTGCATAGTGTAAATTACATAACCTTGCAGCCTTACTATTTTCTGTAAGGCTGATAATTTGTTCTTCACCAATTTTTGTTAAAGCTAGGTTGCAAACTTGTACTTCTGAAGCCATTATTAATCTCCAAATAAGAAATAGGGGGGTATTATCCCCCCTAAATCTAGTTAGTCAACAACGTAGGTAATTAACCAAGAAATATCTCCAGCCGTGTCACCAGCAGCTTGAGATTCAATTCCTATAAGGTAATGCCCTCCAGGATCAGTACTATCTCCTGCATCTTCATAGACCTTTTGGCCCATCAAGTTAATATTGCGAGCTTCAAAAGCTAGCTCTGTACCAGTAGTTACTGCAGCCCTCATGTCAGTTGTAGCACTTGCATAACAATCAACGTCTTTTGCAGTTACGTTGCCATCAGCAGTGTATAAACCTACATGAAGAGTATGCGTTGAGCCAGAATCAAGATCATCATTAAAAATCTTAATACTAACTACTGCAGCATTAGTAGGAACCATGCATAACATGATTGTATCACCTGCACTTAAATCTCCAGCAGCAGCAGCAATTGTGCCACATGCAACACGCATCCTACCGTGAACATTTTGAGCATCGTTCATAACAGGCGGTTCTGCTAGAAAATTAGTGACTTGGGTACTATTAACGTTCGCCATTATTTATCTCCTCTTAAGTTGGATCACATTCAATATAGCCCACTAACTCTTCTTGCATTCGGGTAGACCCAATTGCCATAGAGTAGAAGACTTGCGTAGCGTAGTTCTTATCGTCACGCTCTGAAATTTTAGCCATAGGATCTTGACCAACACCTAAAAGGATACCTTTCTTTTGAAAAAATAGCACTTTATGATCAGAATTAGAATCTACACCTATTAACTCAGTACGGAGAAACCTAAATCCTAAAAAGGTGTCAACTTCACCGTTAACAAGAGCCTTAATAGAATTAAAGTCGGATGATGTAACTTCAGTTTGACCTAACAAATTTTGAAGTTGCTTTGCATTTAAAACACAAAATCGCTCATCATCATCTGCTTCGTTAGCATCAAGAACTTGTTTTGCAGCTCTTAATTTGCCAACATTAAGGCCAGTGTCAGCAGCAGGTGAAATACCTACTTGAACATCAACCGTATTGCCAGCAGTGTACGAAGTACTAGTAGACCCATCTACTCCTGTAAAAGCTGTGCCATCAGCAGCAGCAATTATAGCTTCGTCCATAGCTCTACCCATAGCATTTGCTGCAGCTTGAGAATATGGAGAAGTTGGATCAATAAGCATCCGTACTCTATCTTCGTTATCAATTAAATCGGCCCAATCATAGTCCGTTAAAGAAACCCTACGTCTTGCGTGTGGGGTATCCATTCTTGGAGTATCGGCATGTCTTGACGTTCTTTGTCTAGCAGCCGTTTTTCCGATTTGCTCAAAGAATGCATTTTTACCTACTACAGTTTCAACTGTAACCGCACTACGTAAACGTGACCCTTTTTGTTGTGCAAGATGTTGCACGTTTGCAGAATATTGCTCTACAAAAGCAGTAGTAATTTGTGTGCTCATTGCGCACCCCTTTCAAAAGTTAATTTCAAAAACCTATCTAAAGGGTATCGAAATAATCGGCCTTTTTGATTGGCGATACGCTACATAGGCGTTTAAAAAAACGGTATCTACAGTAACGCCTTAATTACATTATACACTATGAAAGTCTATTTGTCAAGATAGTGGCTCTGGATGTTTACGAGACATTAAATCTTGAACTTTTTTAACTAATGCAGGCCTTTCTAGACTATTTTCATTCCAATAGTCAGGATTAGCCATAATAGACTTTATTTCAGTATCTAATTGTTCTGGAGTAGAAGACCCATCATTACCAGCCTCTAATTTGCCCTCTCCAATCATACCTTCACTAATTTTATGAAATATTTTTATCATTGAAGGATGATCACCTAAACCAGTAGACTCTAAATACTCTACAAATTCTTCATCAGCAAATTCAGATAAAGCAAATTGTGAAGATTGTAAATTTTTGTCATATGCTTCACCCCAATCAGATTTTAAAGCATTAAATCCCTCTTTTTGATTTTGAGCTGTTATCTCTTCTGCTTGTTTAGCCGTATCTGCGTTACCTTGCATATACCATTCATGTAATTCAGACGCTTGAGTAGACGATAAACCAATCTTATGGGATACTTCTCGAAATGATTGTTCTCTATGAGACACATATTCTTGCAAATTATCGGGTACTTCAAATGACTTAAATTGATATTCTTCGTTAGTTGCAGGCCGACCTAATTTATTATAAAACTCAGCCCTTTCATCCTCGTTATCGGGTACTTTTAATTCAGGCTCTTTGCCCAACATTGACACAGCATTTAAATGTCCTTTTGCAAAACTTTCCATAGAAGTATACTTTGCAAAGTTAGGGTTAGACCTTAAATCCTCTGGTAAAGAAGACTTCCAATCACTTTCTGTGGGTGCTTCTTCAACTGTGGGTGTTGTTGTAGGTGGTGGTGTTGTAGGTGCTTCTTCAACTGCTTGAACTTCTTCACTCATCTTGTATCTCCTGTGCTATTTGCACGAAATCTTCTGGTTTAAATTGTAAAATTGACAGGATGCGGAGTGCTTCATTTCGTGCTCCTTCATTAAATGCCGTATAATACGGATCACCATTGAAAGTCGGCTCAAGAACATGAGTATTTTTAAGGATATCGTAAAGCACACGTTTTCCTTCGGGCGAGTTAAAAGCAATACTATAATCTGTTTTTAACTGCTTAACTTTATTGAGGGGTAAAGGCACTAGAAGCTCCAGCCAGTTTTTGTATAGCCCCTGCCCCAGTATCAGCCATATCAGCCATTTCTGCCATCTGAGCCATCTGTTGTTGTTGTTGTTGCGCTTGAAGAATTGCTTGTACTTCTTCTTCAGATTTAAATAGCGAACTTGGTACTCCAAATAAATCCCCTAACCACCTCATAGTGTCTGGTCCATTTAATACATTAGCTGTAGAAGGATCAACTTGGAGTACTGGGCCACCAATTTCAAACACTCTCATTAAACCATTAGCCTCAACTTGCCTTTGTGCACGTGCTAAAGGTGATACGTACTCTACATTGTAATCAGCTTCTTGTAGCTCAGGTGGTGGAGTGGGCAGCTTACCTGACCTACCTAAAATACCAAACACTCTTTCTATTAATGGTGAAAGTAGCTCTGATTGAAGCCTTCCTAATACTGGACCAAGCAACCTTAACTTTTCTTCTGTTCTTTGTAATACCTCAGTAGCCGTCATTTGAGGGCCTTGATGTAGTTGTAGTTGATCTATATAAAATCCTTCTCTAATCCTACTTCGTAAATCCTGCATCATTTCTAAACCAATTGGTATATTAGCTCTAGTCTCTAAAGGACGAACATAATCACTTCCGGGCCTGCGGAAATTTAATCCTCCCGGAACAGTACGCACTGGGCCTAATACACTATCGTCTTCAGCTTGCAGTGGAGGGTCTACAATTTTCTGTGCAGATTTAATTATAGTTTTAGCCATTTCTTGCAACATTTTTACGTCAGGAAGACTATTCATTCCTGGACCTCGACCATATATTTCTCCAGCTACTTTAGACCAACGTGGAGTCATGTATGGCATTTCATCAAAACCACCCTCAGATAATATTAGTTCATCTTTACATAGTATATATACGGATGCAACTGGTAAATTTTCAACCGTTCTCATTTTAGGATCGCGCTCTTTGCGTGGGTATACTGCGTGTAATATTTCAAATTTATCCTCATATTTATTAGCATCCCATAGCTTCTGTATTCTTTCGCCATGACTATCAGGCCACCTATTCATAATTTGACGTACAGTAAATTCAAACTTGCGATATACTGTATCCACAATACCATAAGGATTTTCAGATAAATAACACTCTTTAAGGTGACGAGTTGAAAATGTTAGTCTACCCATGTCATCTGTGCCAATAAACATAACAGAAGTACCAAAGGCCGTTAAATCTAAATATAATTCATGCATATGAGAAGTAAACCCCGATATAGAGGCATGAAGTTCTTGAAATATTAGTCTTTCAACATTTTCTAACCACAATTTTACGCTACGCTGTTCCATTAAATTAGAATCTGATACACGTAGTGTAAACCATTTAGAAGCTGGATTAGTAAGCATACCATGTAAGCCAGCAGACAATAATTCATTAGCAACAATAGCAGTAGAATCAACAGCTTTAAGACCTCTTTTGTCGCCTTTAGCACGTGCACCTACAAAATCAGACCTTCGCGGAACTACTAACTCTGACACTTCTTGCCAGTGATTATCCCAAGAAGATCTATCCCCTTCCATTTGCCTTATTCGTTGCATATTTTCGCTAGCATTCATTGGCATTAGGCATACCCCCTCATAGGCGTAATCCTTTTTTTAGATTTACCAGATTTTCTCATAGCTATAGCTACCGCCTGTTTTTGTGGATAACCATCGGTTAATAATGTCCTAATATTAGAGCTAACTGCTTTTCTAGAGGACCCTTTTTTTAAAGCTAAATTTTTAGTAGGCATGGTATTCTATGCTCCTAAAGTCTTTTTAAGTACTGGTGCGTCTTCAGTTGTTCCAGAACCACTAGTTAAAATGGTAGAAGACCTACCAGCAGCAGCGAGTCTGCGTTTTGACTCATTCTTTTTAGCTGAGGCTACTTCAACAGAAGTGTCAACAGTAGGTGGTAGGGGTGGTGGGGGTGGTGCTTGTATTTTTGGTGCGCTAAAACACATTATATATATCCTTATTGTTAAATATGTTTACTCATTAATGTACCTTGATCAAAATACTTTAATTTTTTAAAAAAACACACGGTTTTTTTCGTGTCAATACCTGAACTTAATCCTAAATTAAAAACTTTAGCCTCTTTAGTCTTTGCCCAATTTTCAGCTGCACGTAAGAGCTTAATTGCAGCTGAAGACCCTCGATATTCTTTTTTAACATAAAACACTATATCTGATGCTATCTTATTATCTGAATACCATAATGAATGAACCACACCAGCCCATATACCATGATAGCCACTTTTATTATAAGCAATATAACAAGCCATATTGTCGTCAGTATGTATTTGTACTGCTAACTGTTCTAACTTGTGGGTATTTAAAGGATGCTGTTTAAACATTTCAGACTCGCCCCACATACTAAAGCCTAATTTAATTAAAGGTATTTCATCACCTGCTTGTAATTCTTTAATTACCAAGGCCACCACCCTGTTCCATCAGCCGTTTGTTGCTTTTTACTATAAGTATTATATGGGTCCATTACGTCATACTCAGATATTGCCCTCTCTTGTCGTGGCCCTTTTTTAGCGTCCGATAAAGATATTGCTAGGTAGCGGAATGCGTCCGCTGCATGACTAGTCCAGTCATGGTGGGGCCTTTGTCGGAATGTTTGAGTCTTTTCATTATATGCTGTTTTGTACTGCCTTAAAGCTTCAATACCCCTCTGACAGTTAGCTTCATCAAAATAACACCTAGGTAATATAGCTCTGACTGCATTTATTCCATCATCAACAGGCGTTTTAGCTACCACTCTACCATTAATACCTAAGCTTCTTAAGGTTTCAAGTCTAGACCTACCAGTAGACAATTCCTTAACTTGTATATCGTGAGGTAAATAGTGCTCCCCATATACGTAGTTTAGCTCCTTTAATTTTTTAACATAATGATCTAACCCTGTGCCACTACTTTCATAATAATCTATTAGCCATATTTCTCTATCAGACTGCTGGTAAAACCAAATTGCTGTGCTGTCATCAATACCTAAATCCCATGAAGTATTAACAGGTAGAGTAGGTTCCCAAGGTACAGAGCAGACTTGGTTTTTATTAGTAATATCCTCCATTATTCTACCATAGTACGCACCTTTTATTGCAGCTTCCCAAGAACACTCATACTCTTGAGCATACTCTTCAACAGTCATATCATTTTTAGCTGCTAGTAATTCACCTTCATCTACATAATTTGTACTACTAGCTTTAAATAAGTGAGCAGACCAATCAACATTAGATTGATCCTGTGAGTATTTATATAGTTCCCAAAACACATTTTTACCTTTAGGTGTACCTATAAACATAGCCGTGCCTTTTCGGTCGGTCAAAGCAGGACGTAAAACCTCAGACCACATTTTTGGATTCATTTGAGCATACTCATCTAATACTACTGAATCAGCATATATTCCTCTCACACTGTCTGGGTTATCAGCCCCAATTAAAAATAACCGACAGTCTTCTAAAAAATCGATTCTAAGCTCCGATTCGTTAGGCTTATAGTGGGGTAATTTTTCACAATAAAATTTAGCGTAGTCCCAAGCAATTTGCTTAGCTTGTCTATATAGAGGGGCTACATATACTGCACGTGGTCTTGGTAGGCCATTACGTTTAGCCGACACTAAATCTTTTATCAATTTATTTACAGCCATAACCGTTTTGCCAAATCTTCTGTGACACACTACTACTGAAAATCTAGCCATATTTTTATGCAAGTCTTTTTGTAGAGGCCTTGGTCTATACGGTATTTTGATTGTTTTCATGTAAAAAACATTAACAGCACACTCCGCTGTCCCTTGTGACTTGCGATAAAATGTGTATTTTCTGAAATGTGGTCATACACCCATAGCTGTCTATACCCATATATTGGGGTGTTTGGTTCATCTTTAAAATAGAATTCTCCTCCAGTAAAATGCTTTTGTGGGTTAAGCAACACTCTAGCGGAATATCTGCACCAAGACATATGCCCTGTGTTTCCAACGTCTGTGTGCCAAGGATGGCCTTCTTTTTTGCACTCCACCCTAACGTAGGCAGGGCTATCGATAGAAGCATTACAGGAATTTTGCACCAGAGTAAGTATTTTACTAAGACGTGGATCTTCAAACGATAAATACTCGATTTTAGACCTAAGACTAACCGCCTGATTAGGGGTAATTGCATTAGGAATACACACCCTCACTCTATCAATTTGCCCCCAAGATACCTACCCCCAACTTGTCTTTGAGCTATTCTCTGGTCTTCTGATTTTACTTCTTGTACAAATGCTTCATTAACGTTAGGAGTTGAAGGATCGTCCTTTTTATAGTGACCTTTTGCTGTTCTTGCTCTAGTCCGTGCTTTTTTTACTGCTAGTGTTTTTGCCATTAGAATTCTCCTCTATTAAATTGCCATCAATTACTGTAGGATCCTCATCATCTAGCCAAGCTATTGAAAAAGACGTTTCTACTTTTTTCTGTTCTGGAGCATCAAGGCCTAACAATTTTGCCCTTCGATCCATAGCCTTAAATACTACTTCAGCAGCTTTATGGTCCCCCTCTACCGCAGGTTCATAATAAGATGCCTGTACCTCGTCTAGTCTGTCTAGTTCTAATTGCCTTGCTTCTATAGCCTCATGCTCTTGTACTAACTTTTTATACGCCCCTGATAGCGAAGATTGAACAGAAGATATAGGAATACTTAACATTTCAGAAATAGCACTGATAGAATGACCGCGCCTTCTAAGACGCAAAAGATATGTCTGACGTTCCGTAGTAAGAGCCATAGACGATTATACCAAAAAAAGAGCCATTTGTCAAGGGGCTATTGTCAATAAGACTATTTCTAAATAATATGCTAGCTCTCTGGGTCCCATCGTATTCTCTCTTCCGTCGCTCGTCTTGGGGGTGGGGGTATTCGAAAAAAAGAATGCATCGCAAGATGTGTGTTCCGTGTTCTATTCCATCAGCCAATTCAGAGCCGGAATGCTGCTGCAAGGAGCGGAATGCTATTCGTTGCCACGATTGCCACGATTCTCTTGCCCTTCGTTGCTCGTTCCGTGTTCTTTTTCTCTTGTATTGACAACCAGATTCTCAGGGCTTGCCACGATTGCCACGATTGGGGGGTGGCTTTGGTGTCGGAGAGGGGGTTTTTTCGACTCTTGCTTAGAAAAGAGAGAAACGAAACACAAATCGTGGCAATCGTGGCACACGTCTTGAGGCCTTTTTCTTTCGGCCCTTGGCTTGCCCCAATCAATCGTGGCATCAATCGTGGCATCAATCGTGGCAAAGCCTTTCGCCCAAAAAAAAGACAGCCACACCCAGCCGTCGCCACGGTTTGCCACGCC
>CENI01000962.1_pt1 | contig 15755 bp, 9 predicted proteins | sample 530161 | NCBI WGS metagenome assembly CENI01 (sample SAMEA2591107, study PRJEB7988) | marine metagenome | isolation source: saline water (ENVO:00002010), including | reverse complement strand
AGCTGCGAGAATTGGTGATACGGTGGCAGACGTTGACCCAGTAGGGGATGGCACAATATCTTCTGGTTCTGGCACAGTTAAAATCGGAGGTTAGGTATAAATAGAAGATGGCAACAGTTAGAACAAACATAGCAAGAATATTTAGTGATTTAGACTTAAATTTTACTAAACATCCAGTTCGTAAAGATGTGAATACACTTACGGCTGAAAGAGCGGTAATCGGTTCAGTAAAAAATCTAATTCTCACAAATCACTATGAAAGACCATTTCAGCCAGACTTAGGCTCTAATTTGCGTAGAATGTTGTTTGAAAACATGGATTCTATACAAGCGGCTTCACTTGAAAGAGAAATATCAGAAGTCATTACTAACTTTGAACCTAGAGCAAAAATTCAAAATGTAACAGCCAACCCGAAATACGATGAAAACGGGTATGAAATTGAAATGACTTTTTTCATATTAAACTTAACAGCACCAGTAACAATAAACTTTTTCTTAGAACGGATTAGATAAATGGTAGATCGCCTAAGAGTAACAGAACTTGATTTTGATACAATCAAAACAAATTTAAGGTCTTTTTTACAACAGCAAGACGCTTTTTCTGACTATGATTTTGAGGGTTCAGGACTTTCAGTTTTACTAGACCTTTTAGCTTACAATACACACTATAATGCTTACTATTTAAATATGGTAGCAAATGAATCATTTATAGATACTGCCGTTTTAAGAGACTCGGTTGTCTCTTTAGCAAAAAGTTTAGGGTATGTTCCTTTTTCAATTAAAGCACCTACAGCTACAATAAACTTTACAGCAAATTCTGATTCATCATCTGTAAATACTCTAACAGTACCTAGAGGTTTTAGTTTTATATCAGATCAAATTGATAATAAAACTTACAATTTCGTAGTGTTACAAGATACTTTAGTTACGAAAGCAAATAGTCAATATGTTTTTAATAATTTAGAAATAGCTGAAGGGCAAATAGTTTCATACAATTTCACTCATAATCAATCAAATAATCCTAAACAAATTTTTACATTACCTGACTCTAATATTGATACAAACACAATTGACGTAACAGTAGTGCCTAATATTTCAAATACGTCTACTAAAATATTTTCAAAGGTGGATGAAATTCTTGATGTTGGTCCTACCTCAGAGGTATATTTTTTACAAGAGGGTAAGAATGGTGAATTTCAAATTTATTTTGGAAATGATAATGTAGGTAAAAAATTAAATGATGGTGCAACTGTATCTGTTTCTTATCTTGTTACAAATGGCACGGCTGCAAATAAAGCAAATAATTTTGTACCATCAGCCGTTCTTGTAGATTCTGCTAGTGAAACATTACAAGACTTATCTGTTAATCCAATATCGGCAGCTTCTGGTGGATCTGAAAGAGAAAGTGTTGATTCTATAAAGTTTTCAGCACCAAATCAATTTACAACTCAAAATAGATTAGTTACGAAAAAAGATTATGAAACATTTATAACGAAAGAAGTTCCAAGTATAGAGGCAATATCCATATGGGGTGGTGAGGATAATGTACCAATCATTTATGGAAAAGTTTTTGTTTCACTAAAAGCTAAAGCAAATTTTTTCATATCAGAAACAGAAAAACAAAGAATTATTGATACTATTCTAAAGCCAAAAGGTATAATTGGTGTAAATGTAGAAATAGTCGATCCCGACTTCACTTTTTTACTCGTATCAAATATTGTAAAATATGATACAAGAAAAACTACTGCAACACCAGAAGGTCTGAAAGAGTCGATAAGAGATTCTATAATTACGTTCAATAATAGCTTCTTAAATTCTTTTGATGTTACTTTTACTGAATCTAAATTTTCTGAAGCTATTGATGATACAGACACAAACGCAATTTTAGGTTCTCAGGTTGACGTAAGACTTCAAAAAAGAGTTACACCAGTAATAGGTACAAGTTCCTATGAAATTAAATTTAATGAAAAACTAGAAAGAGGCACAGGCCAAAGTAAACTCACATCAACAAAATTTAATAGTTTTGATAATACGGGTCAAACACAGGAGGTTCAATTTGAAGAGGTACCTCAATCATCTACTGGCATATCAAGAATTGAAATAGATGAACCCGGATTTGGATATAGTGTGGCTCCAACTGTAACAATTACAGGTGATGGCATAGGTGCTACAGCAGAAGCAATTGTGTCTGGTGGAGAGGTGGTTGAGGTTAATATTTTAAATCGAGGTGTAGACTACACCACGGCAACTGCCGTTTTATCGGGCGGTGATGGTATTGGTGCTGAACTTTCTGTAGCTGTTGATGAAAGAAACGGCACACTTAGAACTATTTTCTTTGACTCAAATGGTGCTAGACAAATTATTAATGACAATGCTGGTTCTATAGATTATGAAAATGGTATTTTAAATATTAATACAATTAGAATATTATCTGTGCCTACAAGTGCAGATTCAGCAGGTTTAATTAGGTTTACAATAGGTTCTGAAACTGGAGTATTAAAGTCTACAAGAAATAGTATTTTGGCTATAGACATTGAAGACCCAGCGTCCATAACAACAACCCTTGAGGCAGTAACTTCATAATATGTCCCACGAATTAGATTCTTCTAAACAAATAACTTCTCTTTTAATTGATAGACAAGTACCAGAGTTTGTTCGTGAAGAACACCCTCTTTTTATTTCGTTTATGGAGGCATATTATGAATTTTTGGAAACAGAGCAAGGGACACAAAATAATGATTTAGTAAAAGTATCTAAAGACATGAGAAGAAAGTCTGATGTTGATGATTCAATAGAGGCTTTTGAAAACAGTTTTATGAATACTTTTGCAAATCTTATACCAAAAGATGCAATTGTTGATAAATCTTTTTTAATCAAAAATATTTTACCATTATATTTAGCTAAAGGTAATGAAAAATCTTTTAAATTACTTTTTAGATTACTTTTTAGTGAAAATGCAGATGTTAGATTTCCTAAAGACGAAATTCTTAGAGCCTCGGATGGTGAATATACGATTGAACAGGTTGTTAGAATTAGAGATGCCGTTTCAACTTTTTATGTTGGCGATGGCACAACTAAAATATTTAAATTAGCTCAAGCTGTTGAGGCAAATCAAACAGTTGTTAGAATTAACGGTGTTAGACAATACACAGGATTTATCGTTAGAAGAGAAAATAAAACAATAGAATTTACAACTGCACCATCTTTAAATGACGATATTCGTGTTGAGTATGCCAACTTTAACGAATCTGTTTTAACAAATAGAAAAATAAGAGGTGCTACATCAAATGCAACTGCTATAATTGAACAATCTGTACCAAGATTACTTGAGGCTCAAAGGTCAATAGAACTTTTTGTAAATAGAAAAACTCTTTTAGGTACGTTTAATCAAAGAGAACAAATATTAACTGATATAGTTGATGAAAACAATAACTTAATCAACGTATCATGTAATACAACATCTTCACTTGAGTCAATTAGAGTTATTGAAGGTGGTACAGGTTACAATATTGGTGATCCCGTTACTATCACTGCTGGTGGTTTTGAACAAGAGGGAGCTGCCGAAGTTTCAGTTGTAAGAAGCGGATTTACTGATAATGCAACCGTTCATTTTGGTGGTGCCGGTTTTAGAACTTCAGATTTGGTTGTTGGTACATCAGGTAATGCACAAACAACTTTTGCTGTTACAAGTGTAGGCACGGGTGTTCTAAATCAACAAAATACATTTACATTATCAACAACAAGAATAGATGAAATAGACGTTAATCAAGACCTTACAAGTTCCGATTATGGTTTTATTGCAAACGTAATTGCGGGTAGTGGCACAACTGGATTATCCGGTATAGTGCTTGATACAGTAAGTGGTAATAGTGGCCTTTTAGAGTATGAAGAGAGAATCGTATCTAACATCGCAAACTTACAACAATTTGCTAACTCAACAATAAGACCAGTTTTTCATTATGTAAGTGGTAACAGCTTTACTGGTGATTTACAGTTAGATGAAATATATGTTGGTGATGGTCTAACTGGTAATATTGCAAACTTTACTTTTGAACAAGTACAAGTCGGTTTAAATGAGGGTACTGGCACACTTGGCTGGCAAACAAGTACGGGTAATACCAATACTTATTCGGATGTTACATTTACAGATATGGCTAACACATCCACATTTACGCATGGTAGATGGAATATGTTGGTGGATCGTAATACACCTTCAAATAATACAGGTGTTGGATTTGATGGAACTGGTGAAGGTAACTCCATTGTTATCCCTCCTGGAGGCCCTCCGGTAGAAATTCAAGAGATTTATGTTTACGCTGAAACAAGTACCGTGGGTCACCCTAGTGCGAACTTTTGGTTCAGAGGACCTTTTATACAATTAGGGGCTAAACCATCATTTAGATATAAGGTCGCACGTTTTGGTGATACGATAGGCACACTAAGAGTTTATTTTGATGTAACAAGTAACGCACTCGGTGGCGGTGAAAATGTATCAACTAGAATTGTTGATTGTTTACAAGACGAAACATTAACAGATTTAGGTCCTATTGATGGTTTAGTTTTACTTACATCAAATGCAACAGGTAATGTAATATCATTTGACTCAGATGGTCCTGGTTTAGATTCTGGTGGTGGAGTAATTAGAATAAAACCATTTAGATCATTAGGTAGATTCAGAATCAACAATGGCGGCACAGGTTATCAGCCAGCAGATGAGATTATATTTACAAATACTGGTACAGGATTCGGTTCTGCAGCTGCTGTAAAATCAGTAGCAGCTAATGGTGCTATTACTGAAATAGAGTTTCAACCATCTAGGATTGCTGGTAATGGAAATGTAACATCAGTTTTAAATGAAGTTGTTGGGGTAGGCACATCATTTAACACAGAACTCACCGTTGGTGATGAGATTATAATCAACAATGAATCAAGATATGTAAATGTTGTAACAAATGCAACACACATCACTACAAATACAAATTTTGACAATGACACATCAGTTATTAGAAAAATTGGTGCATATAGAAGGCATATAATTGGCGGTCAAAACTACACAGAAAATGTATTCCCAACTTTAGGTGTTCATTCGTATAGTGGTGGAGGTTCAGGTGCGAACATTGAAATTTCAGCGGCTATAGCAGATCAAGAACAAATATCTGCAACATCAAATGGTGTAACAGGTGTAGTAGAACAAATTAGAATTACAGAGCCTGGTTTAGGTTATCAAGCTGTACCAACCATAGACCTCACAACAAAGGGTGATGGTTTAGCTACTGCCGAAGCACAAATACAAACTGCTCTAAGATCTTTTCCAGGCAGATGGACTTCTTCAAAGGGTATTATCTCTGCATCTGAAAGAAAACTACAAGGTTTAGACTATTATCAAGATTACATATATGTAACAAATGTACCAGTAGAATTTTCAAAATACAAATCCATATTAAAGGGTTTGGTGCATCCAGCTGGGTATAAGAACTACGCAGAGTTTGATGTAACTAAAGTTGTTGATGCTCAAATAGTAACCTCTCAAAATATATCTAATACTTTGGCCGGTACTGTAAATGTAACATCAAATTCTGTTTATGTAACTGGCTCAAATACCAGATTTGTTACCGTAACAAATACGTCTGGCAATTTAGTAAATACAGGAACTAAAGTTGTAGTAAATAATGAAATCAGAACAATAAACACGGTTATTTCAAATACAAATGTGGAAGTAACAGTTGCATTTACTTCAAATGCTACTTCACAATCCATTATAATTCTCGTATAAATAGGAAATTATGGCAACAAAATACACATCAAAACTACAGGCTCTTAAAAGTGCTGAACAATATATTGCTGGTCTCGATGGTGATGCACGAGATATACAGTATATTTTTATTGGCAAAACTGATGCTTATAATGATACTGATACGCCAAATGATATAGCAGAGTCTATTGATGTAAACAATAGGGCTTTTAGAGATATCATAGCCGCTAAAAGAATAAATGCGGGGGATGTTAATTTAGTAATTCCAAGGGTGAACTGGACTGCTAATATGATTTACAGGCAGTTTGACCCCCAGCAACTTTCTAGTGAATTGATTACAAGTAATACAAGTCAAAACTTAGAACCAATGTATGTGATGACGAGTGATAGAAATGTTTATAAATGTTTATCAAACAACGCTGGAGCTGTATCAATAACTGAACCCACAGGTGATTATACAACAACAAGTGGTGTTATATCAAATGATGTGGATACTGGAGATGGATATATTTGGAAATATATGTACAATGTTCGGGCAGCAAATAAATTTTTGAATACTTCATATATGCCAGTACCAACAAGAAACAATGATTCAACTGAAACAGACACGGTTTTTAATTTGAACAATGATGGTGTTGTTGAGGGTGAATTAACTACAATTGTTGTAGTAGATGGTGGTTCTAATTACAGAAACTTTACAAATGTAAGAGTTGAATCATTTGAAACTGGTAACACAACATTTACTGTAAATAGTGCGTTTTTATCAACAGGCATGAGTAATATTACTGTTGATGATATAGCATCCCAAAATATGAGTATAACGGGCACAGGCATTGCAGCTGATACAGTTATTTCTAGTATTGATGATATTAATAATAAAATAACCATAAGTAAACCAGCGTCTTCAAATGGCGGTGGGGTAGATGTAGCAAATAATTTAAGTATAACAACAAGGGTTTTTGTTGATGGTGATGGCTCAGGTGCTTTAGCAAATGCAACAGTATCTAATGGTGTTGTTACAAAAATATCAGTAGACACTATTGGCACTGGTTATGAAAAATGTAATGCTTTAGTTTTTGGCACAGGCACAGGGGTTGATTCAAGAGTTATTATAGCGCCAAAGTTTGGTCATGCTTTTAATTTAGCAAAAGATTTAGTTGCAAATAGTGTTATGGCAACTGCAAAGTTAGGTCTAATTGATTCAACTGAAAATGGTTTGATTGCAACTGGTGTAGAATTTAGACAAGTAGGGCTTTTTAGAAACCCATATAAATATGGGCAAAATACAGCTGTAACAAACTCTACAGCAAATGATTTAATTTCACAAGTTACAACATTACAATTATCATCTGGTGTAAATTACATTGATGGTGAAAAAGTTTTTCAAGGGTCGTCTTCTAATGTAAACTTTGCTCAAGCTGTTGTGCATAGAACGAAAACAGCAACTGAGATAGAGGTTACCGGTGTGGATGGTGCTTTTAGGTCTGGTGTTATTTTAGAAGGTACTGTATCTGGTGCATCAAGAATTATTACTAATATAACCACACCAGAATTTGAACCAGATGCAGCTGATATATTATATGTTGAAAATGTAGATCCAGTAACAAGAGTAGATGGACAAGCAGAAGATATAAGACTTGTTTTACAATTTTAAGGGTAAAGAATGGCACTTAATTTTAACACAACACCGTACTATGATGATTTTGATGAAGATAAGAATTTTCATAGAATACTGTTTAGACCAGGTAGAGCAGTACAAGCTCGTGAATTAACACAAACACAAACTGTATTACAAGACCAAATCACAAAGTTTGGTAATCATCTATTTAAAGATGGTTCAAGAGTTACTGGTGCTGAAGTTTTTGGTATTGGCGAAGGTAAAATAGACAAGTTAAGTATAAATTTACAGCCATCTATTAATCATATAAATTTAGCACCAATACTACCAGAGGGTGGCGTTCTTGAACAAGTCGGATCTGCGGTAAACGTATCGAGTTTCATTAATAGTTTTATAACGGTGCCAATCACAGGTGTAGGTAATGCTAATGCTACACAGAATATAAATTTTTCTAATACAGTTGCAAATAATATTTTCTTTGTTCATCACGCTGATGCAGCTGCAAACGGTGACCCAGATACACTATATGTTTCACACGTTAAAACTGCAAACATATATCTTTCTAATGGCGCTTTAAATTTAGTTAGCTCTAATGGTCCTGGGGGCACAACTTTAGCAAATGTAAATGTTGATGCAAATGCAACTATGAATGTGTATTCTTCTTTTGACTTGAATACTGAAAATTTAATTGCACAAGTAACAGCAAATACAAACCCATATGGTGATGCAAAATTATTAGGTGTTACTGAAGGTGTTTTTTATACCAATGGTCTCTTTGTAAAAAATCAACAACAAATTGTTGCTGCTGACAAATATAATAAAACTGCAAATGTTTCAATAGGTTTTGAAGTAACAGAAAGTATTGTAAAATCTTCTGATGATGCCAGTTTGCTCGACCCGGCATTAGAGTCATCAAACTACTTAGCTATAGGCGCTGATCGGTATAAAGTTAATTTAACATTATCAAGAAAACAGTTAGACGATGCAACAAAATCCATACCAGAATTAACTTCTACAAAATACATTGAACTTGTGAGGTACAAGAATGGTAAGTTAGTTATAGATAAATCTACCACAAAATATTCAGATTTAGGTAGAACCCTTGCAAGAAGAACTTACGATGAATCTGGTGATTATATTGTAAGAGGTATGGAGCCAAGAGTTGGAAACTTAGGTAATTCAGCAACAGGAATTCTTACAGTTGAAAAAGGAAAAGCCTATGTAAAAGGTTATGAAATTGAAAACATAACTGATGAAAATATAAATTTACCAAAGGCCAGAGAAACAGAAACAGCCAATACATATAGTTTAGAACAGTCGTATGGTAATTTTATTTACATTAAAAATGCAAATAACACATTATTTACAAGTGATGCTGTGTTCCCGAAAGTGTCTTTACATTCATCAAACTTGGCAAATGGCGGCCCAAATTCCACCACACAGTCTTTTGCTCAAAATACAAAAATTGGTGAAGCTCATGTAAGAAATATTGAGTTCTTTCAAAATGAGACTGGGCTTAAAGGTGATAATGTATATAAACTATCTTTGTTTGATATTAGAAATACAAGTAATGCACCACTTGAGTTGACGAGAACAATTGTTGGTATAGGTATAAACAACTCAGCTAATGCTAATGCAAATGTTGACTCAACGTCTATTCAATCTTTTACAACCGTAGCACAATTAGCAAACAATACAAATAATATGTTTGTGATAAACTCCTCTCAAATTAGAGTTGGTGACATGGTTGAAGGTTTTAATGTTTCAAATAATGGGCCAACAACATCAGGTAATACAAGAGGCACTAGAATAGCTCATGTTGTAGCAGTAAGGGGTGCAAATATTGAAATAAGTTGCACAGTATTTTCTGGATCAACTACTGATTTAGGAGGTGGATTTGTAACAAATGATGTTCAAAAAACATACACGTTTAGTCGTGCTGTATTTTCTGATGCAAATGAAGATAGAGCTGTTTTTCCAACGTCATACAAATATGTGGCAAACACAGGAGCTCAAACATATTCTTATCAGATAAGAAAACTTTTCCCATCTGTAAGTTTTGCATCTGGAGTTGGAACAATACAATCTGGGTCTTCCAGAAAAACTTTTATAACAGCAGGCACATCCACATTAAGAGCTAAAAATTATCAAGTAACTGTTGTTACATCTGGTACTGCAACCAATCCAGTGGGCCATCAGATAGAGAACTTAAATTCAGTTACAGTAACGGGTGGTGCTACACCTGAAGCAGAAATTGATACAGGTGATTCTGGTTTTAGTGGAACAGCAAATGTTATAGCTACATTGTCGGTTGAAAATGCTCAGAATGATAGAAGATCTTTAACTTCAAGAAGAAAATTTAAGACTTACGATGTAGGTACACATACACAGAGATCAGGCACTAAACCAGAGAAAATATCACTAGGTGATCCTTATGTTGTAAACGTAGAGGCGATTTACATTGCAAGTGGTACTGATGCAGCTAATTCAGATAATGTCAATGTAAGAGATGCTTTTACTTTTGATACCGGTCAAAGAGAAAGTTTCTTTGATTATGGTACAATAAGATTAAGAGCTAACAACACCACATCCAACGGATATCCTGATACTGCAAAAATAAATGTGGGTAAAATGAATGTTGTATTTAATCACATTCAAGCAAATGGTAGTGGATTTATAGATACTGCTTCGTATAACCCAGTTATAAAATATGAGTCAATACCGCAATTTACTAAAAAAGATGGCACAATTATCTCTTTAAGAGATTCCGTAGATTTTAGACCATTTAGAAGCACAGAAGTATCATCAAATGTATATTCAAATACTAATATGGTATTTTCTAAACTTGAGATGCCAGATTCAGAAGATCCAACGGCGCTTATGAAGTTAGATTACTTCTTACCAAGAAACGATAAGTTAGTCTTAGGATATGATGGCAACTTTAGAGTCATTCAAGGTGAATCAGCTCTAAATGATCCTCCTGTGCCAACGGATGATCCTGATGCCATGACAATTGCTAAATTAGGATTAGAGGCTTATACGTCAACTGCAAGTAATGTAAGTTTAGAGGTTGTTAAAAATAAAAGATATACAATGAAAGACATAAGCGGTATTGATGACCGTTTAACAAGAGTTGAATATTATACTTCTTTAAATTTACTGGAAACTGAATTAGCATCACAAACTTTCTTATCCAATAACAATACAGAACTTTTAAGTAATGGTTTTGTTGTTGATCCATTTAGAGGTCATAGCATTGGTGATGTTGCTGAGCCAGATTATAAATGTGCTGTTGATTATGAAAATGGTGTATTAAGACCTAGATTCAAGGCAAATGGTACCACAGTTTCACAATCAACATCTTTTGCAGACTTACAAAACACTGGTAATAGATTAACATTACCATTTACTAGAGCAGTATTTACATCACAAGCAGTTGCTTCAGGTACTATAAATGTAAATCCATTCAAAGTAATGGGGTTTGTTGGTCATGTTCAACTAGAAACAGATGTTGCATCTTATGCTGATTTTGGTGCAAGGCCTTTTGTTGGCATTAACACAGAGGGTAACTCTGATAATTACGAGTATGGTGAAAATTTTGAAGGTTCAAGATGGAGTGAGTGGAATTTAGTAACTTATGATAGAAGTGATGCAAAAGTATTTACCTATTATGATACAACAAATCAAAAAGTAAAAACAACGACTTCAGCTGAAGAAGCTGGATATTTTAGTCAAAAAACTGAAACTGATAAAGTGTTTCATTATGCCGAGGCTCAAAATATTGATTTTCAAATATTTGGATACAAACCAAATACAGTAGTTCATGCTTTCATAGATAGCAGAAACGTATCTTCATTTTTAAATAGATGGAACGGGTCTGGTTACGATGATTCACCAACCATAGTTTCTGATGATAACGGATATGTAAAAGGTAGACTTAAATTACCAAATGTTGCTGAAACAAACGAACAGTTTTTTGCTGGTGAACATCAGATTATATTCTGTGATGCTATTATAAATCCAACATTTCATACCACATTAGCATCAACTAGATATTTTTCTGGAAAAGTTAGAGTGCCAGAGGTTGCACCACCACCGGTAGAAACACCACCCCAGGTGCCATCACAACCTCCTGTTTATGATTGTGATTTCTATTGGGATCAAGTTAATCAAGAAGCTAATTGTATAACACTTACAGGTAAAAATAATGACTTAATTAATAGAGAAGGTGTTTCTTCTTCAGTTGTAAATTCATGGGGGCCAGTTATATACTCAATATATCAGAGTGTTTTAGGAAGAAAACCCGATAAGGGTGGCTATGCTTTTTACCTAAAACAAATTGATAACAATGATTTAGGTGATATAAGAGGAAAATCTGGTGACCCGGCTGCAAGAGGTATTATAGAACAAATATTTAGAAACAGCGAAGAGTTTAATAATAGACAAAAAGGTATTTTTGTAGATCCACTCGCACAAACATTTACGGTGCCGGAGGGTTCTAATCCAAAAGGTATATTTGTACCAAGTATTTCAGCCTTTTTTGCTACTAAAGATAGTTCACTACCTGTTTCATGTCAAATTAGAAGAACTGTAAATGGTTATCCTAGTGCTGATGAAATTGTACCTTTTGCTATAGCATTTAAAAATCCCGCTGACGTTAATTTACCATCAACACCAAATACACCTGTAGCAACAAGGTTTGACTTTCAGAAACCAGTATTTTTAGAACCTGGTGAATATTCTATTGTTTTACTCACTAACTCTTCTGAATACACCGTATTCATTGCTACAGTTGGTCAAACAAGACTTGACAATGGTCAAGTTGTCTCTGGTCAACCATACACCGGCTCTTTGTTTAAATCACAAAATGCTAGGACATGGGAGCCAGATCAATTATCAGACTTATCCTTTATAATACATAAGTGTGCATTTAACACTGCTGGTAATTTTATTACAGATGTGGATGCTAAAATAAACAATTTACCTCCACAGTATGTTGATTATATGAAAGTATCCGCACCATATGAAACATATACAAAAGATACTTCCATATCATTCAGTTTAGCAACAACAGCAAATGGTGATTCTGGCTTGAGTGCAGGTAAACCAATCTACCCTGGATCAGATGTTTATTTTGAAACAAGACAACAATTTGTAGCTGATAATGAAGCTAATTTAAGAATCACAATGGCAACAACTGACTCTGACATTTCACCAGCATTTGATTTGGATAGATGTAGATTTATTTTTGCTGAAAACTTGATTGAAAGTTCTTCAAACACAACTGTTACAGATAACCCAGAAACCTTAAGTGAAGGTGGTGGTGCATTATCTAAGTATATTATAAAGAAAGTAAAATTAGCAGATGATTTTGATGCCACTCACTTGAGAGTAATTCTTTCTAAAAACTTACCAGAGGGATCATCTGTTGAAGTTTATTATAGAGTTCAATCAGCTGTTGACTCAACAGAATTTGAGAATCTACCATATACATTAATGACTCAATATACAGCAATTGTAACATCACAAAATTATAATGAGTATTATGATTGCGAGTATCGAGCAGATGATATAGTGTATACAAACGCTGATGCAACATATGATAACTTTAGGTATTTTCAAATTAAAGTTGTTTTTCATACAACTAATACTGCGAAAGCACCAACAGTTAAAAACTTTAGGGCAATAGCATTATCGTGAGTATTTTAAAAGTAAAGGACCATAAAAATCTTGTAAGAGACACAAGATCAAAAGCCATATTGAATACAGATTTATTAAAAATGAGAGAGGCTAAAAGGAGAAAACGACAAGATATAACACTAGAAACTTTAACTCAAGAGGTGAATACAATTAAAAATGAGTTTCAGGAAATTAAATCTTTACTGAAACAAATTGCAAAGAAGAGCTAACAAATGGCAATCGTAGATCATTTAAATTTAGCAAATACTTGGAATGATTGGTTAAATGTTACTTCAGAGTTAATTACTTTTAATAATAATTTTACTGATAGCGCAAATACTGGTAATGGTATTTTTGAAATATTTACTGATGCGGACTATCATAACCCCACTTTAAATATTGATGCTGATTTAACTGTAGCTGGTAACTTAAACTTAGGAACCCTCGGTGATTTTTCTGAGATGGTGTTACCAGGTAATGTTGTAGTAGAACCATCTGATACAGGTGGATCTGGATTTCACGTTACAACAGCAAATGTTTCAGGCACGGTGGCCTCTCGTTGGGCTATAATGGGTGATAGTTTAGTTTATACTTTTGATTTCTCTAATGAAGGTAATCCAAACCTATATGTAGAACCTGGTAGAACATATGCTTTTGATTTACAGAAATTAAATGGTCTTCATCCTTTTGTGATTAGAACAACAAATGAGGGTGCTAATGTTACTGATGGTGGTTCATTTTATAATGTAGGTTTAACTCATGTGGAAGTTTCAAGTAATAATCTTATTATTAGAACAGGCTATAATGCACAATTAAGAAATAGAGGTATATTATATTGGAAAGTACCAGCAAATACTCTTGGCACACAACTGTATTATCAATGCACCGCACACCCTGTGATGAATGGTACTATATACATAGAAAATACTAATGATGCGGCTTTTCCAGCTGCAAATGGTATTCTAGATGATGCAACGGCATTTACAATCGCATTAGGTGGTTCTGGTGTAGGTGGAACACTATAACAGGAGAAATTAGTGGCAATTATTAACCAACTTACAACTTCAAACACATTTCAAGAATGGTTAACTTCAACCACAGGCCTGATTGATTTCAATAATCAATTTGTTGAGGGTACAAATCTTACTGATGACCAATTCATAGTTAATAGTAATTTAAGGATTAATGGTCAGTTGTTAGTTACTGGTAATGTTAAATTAGATGAAGCCGGTTTTGATAATATGACAATCACGGGTAATCTAATTTTAAGTCAAGATGATACCGGCACATTTTTTAGTGTTGCAAATACATCTGGCGCTGCCACAACTAGATACGTCATTGATGCTGCTGGTTCTAGTGCGTACACTTTTGATACTCATCCTACGAGTAACCCAACTATTACATTAAAACCTGGTCATACATATGCCTTTGATACTCAAAAATTAAGTGGTTCCCATCCATTTGTAATAAGAACAGCTAATACAACACCGATAGAAGCCGATGGCAACACATATTATAATGTAGGATTAACATATGTTGAGACTGATGGTACTGATAGTATTTCCAGATTAATTGTCAAAACTGCTGGTGATGCACAGGGACAATCAGGTGGTGTCTTATATTGGAAAGTGCCAGCCAATACCGTGAATCAGACATTCTATTATCAATGTCAATCTCATCCTGGTGCTATGAATGGTATATTAAAAGTTGATAATACAACAACTGCTGTTTTTGCAGCTGCAAATAATGTGATATCAGAATCACTTGCTCTTGCAATAGCACTAGGATAAATAGTATAAATATGAAATAAAGGATAAAAGGAAAGATGCCTAATACATTTAAAAATTATATGCAAGCCAATGTATCAGCGAATCAAGTGGTTCATACTGTGGCTTCAGGTACACAAACAACTGTGATTGGTTTCACCATGTCAAATGTTACTCAAACAGCTCAAACTGGAAATGTATCAGTTGTAAGCACAGGTGATACTAATAGTTATTCAGTTGTTCATAATGCGAGTATACCATCCGGTGGTACTTTGGTGCCAATTGGTGGTAATCAAAAACTTGTATTAGAAGCTGGAGATTCTATAACAGCTAAATGTTCTGGTAATACAGACATAATCATGTCGGTTCTGGAGATCACTTAATGTACATTGGAAGAACACCGGAGACAGAGTTATCTAAAAGATTTACTCAACAATATAGTGGGGATGATTCTACTCAGTCTTTTACTTTACCAAGTCCAGTTGACAATGCAGCTGATTTAGACGTATATGTAAACAATGTTCATCAAGACCCATTTTCATCTTATACAGTAACGTCAGCAAATAGTGGATTAAATTTTGCTGATGCTCCACAAACAGGGACAAATAATATTCTAGTTGTTGTGAGAGATAAGCAAAAAGTTGCTGGTGTAATTGTTGATGGTTTAAGTGTTGGTGAATCTCAATTACAGTCCACCACAGCTACAGCTGGCCAATATGGTGGCACAGCAAATCTTGTAGTTCATACAATAAATGTAACTGGTAAAGGTAGAGTGAATAATGTAGCAAACATAGCCGTGAAAGATTTAGACTTTTCAGGATTACCTACTGGTGGTGGGTCAGTTGCAACTGGTAGATTATATAAAGAAGCAAATAATTTAATTTTTATTAAAACATAGGAGTAAAAAATAATGTCTCATTTTGCTGAAGTAATAAATGGTA
>CENI01006167.1_pt1 | contig 15791 bp, 29 predicted proteins | sample 530161 | NCBI WGS metagenome assembly CENI01 (sample SAMEA2591107, study PRJEB7988) | marine metagenome | isolation source: saline water (ENVO:00002010), including | reverse complement strand
GGTGATGCGGTGAAAGTTATTGATAGGTTAGAGTTTTCCTATGCCAATTTTTCACCAGACATATTAAAGGGATGGGATAAGCCAGGGAGAAATTAATGGCAATGTTGTCATTTAAAGATCTATTAGCTAATCCGGATGCATATGCCGGCTATGATGATCAGCTAAAATATCGAAAACAGAAACAAAAGCGGATGGGCTATGAAGAAGTAGAACCCACCGAAGAAGAACTATCGGTATCTGGTAGACGCAAACTCGCTCGAGTAATGAAGCGTCGAAAGTCTCAACTCAAAAGAGCTCGTGAACGTGCTAAGAAGCGTATGGCTAAAAAAGATGTAATAGCCAAGCGCGCACGTCGTCAGGCAAGATCTGCTGCCGCTAAAAAACTTACAAAGGGTAAGTCAAAAGCAGATCTTTCAGTAGCACAGAAAAAGAATATTGAAAAGCGGCTAGCTCAAAAAGGCTGGCAGCAAAGAATTGCTGTAATCAATAAAAGATTAATGCCTAAAGTAAGAAGACAAGAAATTACCAGAAAACGATGATACCAAGTTTTAAAAATTATTTAGTTGAAGAAGAAAGGATTGTTTATTTTACCTTTGGTAGAATGAACCCTCCTACTATTGGTCATGAGAAACTCTTGACTAAATTAGCAGCTAATGCTCGTGGTTCATTTCCATATAGAGTTTACTTATCGCAGTCACAAGACGCGAAGAAAAATCCATTAGATTATAAATCAAAAGTCAAGTACGCTCGTAAGATGTTTCCAAAACATGCTCGACAAATTATGTTTGATTCTAAAATCAAGACTGTTTTTGATGCTATGGTCAAAATGTACGACGAAGGATTTAAAAGAGTAGTGATGGTTGTTGGTTCTGATCGCGTTAACGAGTTTGATGCACTCTTAAATAAGTACAATGGTCAAAAAGCAAGACATGGTTTTTATAATTTTGAAAGAATTCAAATTATCTCAGCTGGTGAACGTGATCCTGATGCCGAAGGTGCAACAGGAATGTCAGCTTCAAAGATGAGAGCTGCAGCTGCAGAAGATGACTTTCCAATGTTTGCTCAAGGTCTTCCAAAATCAATTAAGAACAATGACGCTAAGAGCATTTACAATGATGTTCGTAAAGGCATGGGCCTCAAAGAACAAAGAGAATTTAAGAATCATCTTCAGTTGCAGCCAGTTTCTGAAGCACGTGAAAATTATGTCGAAGGCATGTTTCAACCAGGTGATCAAGTTGTAATAAAAGAAAATGATCAGATTGCTACAATTATTCGTCGTGGTTCTAATTACCTGATTGTAGAATCAAATGGTCAGATGATGCGTAAATGGCTCGATGCAGTCGAGATACTTGAAAAGAAAAAATCAAAAGAACGAGTTAAGATGGCTAAACAGGATCCAGACATTGGTGGAAGACCTGGTACACAGCCAAAGGTATATCATGCTGGGCTATCAAAGAAACAAAAGGTAGCTCGGGATCGGCAGTTCAAGCGCCAGGCAAAGATGGATGATGATAATCCAGCAGCTTACAAACCTGCACCTGGTGATAAAAGTGCAAAAACAAAACCAAGCAAACATACAAAAAAGTTTAAACAAATGTTTGGAGACGACTAATGGCCGATGACGGTGTACTTAACAAAGCACAGCAAAAAATTCGCAATGATAGAATCAAGGCTGCTGCTATGAAAGTTAAAAAGGATCGTGAGCGTATGGCTAAAAGAGATGCCAAAGCTAAACCTACCAACTTAGGAACTAAAATAAAATTTAAAGAACACGTTCAGTATATTGAGGAAAAAGCAACTGCAGCTTTAAAGAAAAAGGCTGAAAAGTCAGGTATGCCATTAGGTATTCTTCGTAAAGTTTTTAACCGAGGAATGGCTGCATGGCGCACAGGACATCGGCCAGGCACTACACCACAGCAATGGGGACTGGCAAGAGTCAATTCATTTATAACAAAATCATCTGGAACATGGGGTAAGGCCGATAAAGACCTTGCAGCTAAAGTAAGAGGTTCAAAATAATGCCATTAAAAGTATCAGATGGAATTGGAGCGTACATTAAAGATTTTCAAAAGTCTGATGCTCCCCAGTTTAAAGGTAAAAGTAAAGATGAGCGTCGTGACATGGCGATTGCTGCATATCTTTCTGCAAAACGTGGACCGTTAAAAGACAATAGAGCACACGCTGAAGCTAAAACGGCCATGAGACATTCTGAAATGATGGCAAATATTGCTAGATTTAAGAAATTGCCAGACGAAGGTACGCCTGAAGCAACTAAAAAAGCTAAGTCTATGACTCCTGGTTATAAGTCTGAAGCACTTAAAATCTATGAGGCACAATTTATTTCTCCTAAGATGTATAAAGTAAAGCAACTTGCACGCCTTGGCCTTGTTAGTAAACAAGATGTACAAAAGTTACTTAACGCTATGGACACTATGAGTCAAGGAAAAGAAATTCCAAAAAAGCAAAGGGATATTATCTTTGGTGCATTTGGTGATTTGATCGACTTAGTTACTGGCGATAAGATGATCTTCCAAAAAGCAAAGAAAGCTGTAAAGGAAGAAAAAGATCCGAATGAATATGATAACGAAGGTGAGGCAATGAAAGATCATCTAGACATCATTATGGATGCTGCTGACGAAATCTATGATATGGTCGATGATCAAGAAAATTTACCTGAGTGGGTTCAAAACAAAATCACAAAGGCAGCAGACTATATTGATTCTTCACGTGATTATCTGATGTCTCAAAAAACGGATAGATCTGATGATTAGATTTAAAGATTTCGTAGAAGGTAAAAAAGGTTCTACCGATGCGCCAAAGGGTCCTGAGTCATATGAAGCTCAGTACAAGAGACGTTTGGTAAAAACTACAGATCCTGAACATAAGGAAAAAGGTTATAACTGGAGAATTAAAGGTAAGAAGAATAGTTCACTTACTAAAAAGTTATATAAGAAAAAGCCCAATCAGGCTGAGTTTAATAGACAAATGAGAAGGATCGCAGCTTTTGAGTTTGGATAAGTTTAAAAAATATCGAGAAGATCAGATTGATAATATCTGTGAAGGTATGTATGACGATTTAGAACTTGAGGAAGCAGAGTATCAAGGTAAGAAAGTTACTTTGAACGATCCAATTCGTACGTCTGAAAATCCGAATAAAAAGTTTAAAGTATATGTAAGAGGACCAAAGGGCAATGTTGTAGTCGTTCGCTTTGGTGATCCAAACATGGAAATTAAACGTGATGATCCTGGCAGACGTAAGTCTTTCAGGGCTCGTCATAACTGCGATAACCCCGGACCAAAATATAAAGCACGCTATTGGTCATGTTTTCAGTGGCGCGCAGGAGCAAAGGTAGATAACTAAAATGGCTACTACTCAGCAAAGACTCGATCGCATCGAAGAAAAAATAGATAAACTTGCTGACGCAATGATTTCTCTTGCGCGTGCAGAAGAAAAAATTGTAAGTCTTGCTGAGTTGCAATCAAATCAAACCGAAAGGTTAAATCGCCTTTCGCACAAAATAGACGAAATTGCGGCAGAAACCGCAGACAATACTCGGACGGTCCAACTTATTAATAAGCTGTTCTGGGTTGTTTTAGTAGCGGCGATGGGTGCCATTGCTACAAATCTCTGGATGTAGGAGTAAACACATGAGAAAAACTTTTTATGGTGTTCGGGCCGCACTCGAAGAAATGGCTCAAAAAGATATGGACAAACTTCTTAAAGCATTAAAAAAGAAGTTGTCAGATGAAGGCGGTGCAGCAGGATTTAAGCCTTTAAAAGATATCGCAAAGACAATGGGAGTTGATTTAACTCCTGCTATGTTAAAAAGCATGGATGGAATCATGCAACATAGAGATGGTGATTATATTTTAGAAGAATTAGAAGAAGGCATTTTTGATAAAGCAAAACAAGGTATTTCTAAACTTAAAAGCATGACACCGGCCGCAAAGGCAGCTAAAAGGGCGGAACGCGAGAGAAAAGCCATGGATAATATGACCAATAGTATTGTAGCTTTAGGAATGGCTAAAAGAGGAAAGCCAAAGAAAGAAGCTGTTAAATATCCTCATATGATGTATGATCCAAAGACTGGTAAAGAAGTAACTGCTAAAACACCAGAAGATCATGATAAATTTGCAAAGATGGGTTATACTCATGAAAAGCCAAAGATGGATGAAATAGTAACTTCAGCTGATAAAAAACCACAGAACGTTGTCGGACCTGATGGTAAGACTCGAGTTCGAATGGTTCCTGTAACAAAAAGGTCTGAACCAAGAGAAGCTATGGATCCAGTAGATCCAAAGGCTGTTAAGAAAGATTTTAAAGATCGTAAAGATAAAGATATTGACAATGATGGTGATGTTGATGATTCTGACAAATATCTACACAAAAAACGTAAAGCAATTTCAAAATCTGTCAATAAAAATGAAGATGAGCCAGATGGCGATAATGGCGAAACAGCAGTCATGAATCCTAAGAAAGAAAGTAAAGCGACAAAAGAATCTACGATTCGTGAGCGTTTAATGTCTATCTGGGAAAAGGCAGATCGTGATAAACACTATAAAGGTGCGACTGAACCTGAGCCAATGACAAAAGACGATGAGCGCAGTGCAAAGAAAATGAAGGATGGTCATAAAAACGTAAAACGTGATGATCATATCGATAAAGAAACTTCTGTAGATGCTGAGAAAGCTGGCCCATCTACAAAGTATCGTGGTAACGATAATCAGAGTGGTGATAAGAATATTATTCCTTCAGCCACAAAAGACAATCCAGCAAATAAAGTTAAAAAGGAGTCAGTTATGACTGATAAAAAAGAAGAGTATGGTGTATTTGGCCAAAAGATATCGTCTTCTATGCTCAAGGCGTACTCAATGGTTGAAGGCTTCACACACGAATTCGACTATGCGGAGAGCGGAAGAAACACTGCAAAGAGTTTTGTAGCAAAAGCCAAATCCGCTGGTATTAAAGCTAAAATCCATAGCCCATCAGGTCCTGGTGGTGGGCATCCAGTTGTACATCTCGGACATAAAGATACTAAACACATGCATAGCTTTTTGAAAAAGCATTATGATCCAGGCATGCATCATGATGATCTACATGATTATAAAATCTCTAGCACGAAGTCCGAAGCTGTGCAGACTGAAAGCTTCACGCACGAATTTGACTATGCTGAGCGCAGGGGCAACACTGCAAAGAATTTTGTAGCAAAAGCTAAGGAAGCAGGAATTAAAGCTAAAATCCATAGCCCATCAGGTCCTGGTGGTCACCCTGTCGTTCACCTTGGACATAAAGACACTAAACACATGCATGGCTTTTTGAAAAAGCATTATGATCCAGGCATGCATCATGATGATCTACATGATTATAAAATCTAAAGCAATGGGTGACAAAAATGCTTAAAAAAGGTCCAAAGGGTGCAGTCCCAACTACTCGTGGTTGGATCAACCCACAAACTGGTGAACTTTTAAAATCTCAAAGAATTACACAAGAGCAGCTTGATGAATACAATGGCGTGCAGGTTCTAGTCGAGCCTGCACCAGTCATTGAACCAGAACCTGAGCCAGAAATGGAATTGATCGATGACTTTACACCAGTATTTAGTGAACAGCCAGCTATTAAGTCGAAAAAAACAAAGAAGAAACCTTCTAATCTCTTTAGCTAATTAATATATAGCTTTGTTATGATATTTAACGAGCTAACAGAAGAGAATGTATTGCTATATGCAGCAAAAGCATATTACAAACCGCAGTTCTCTGACATTGAAGAGTTTTATGAAGACTTAAAACGCTTTAAATATATTAAACGATTAGTGAATCGTTATCTTGATCAAGGTGAATTATCAGAAAGATTGATTATTAATCACCTTATTGTAATATTCAATTCATTTGGTGCAGATCCAGCTATCAATATATTAAAGCTCAAACTTGATAAAAAACATTGGCCGGTAATTAAGCCGTTTTTGATTTATTTAAAATATATTACAGACGATAAAATTACTGGATTTAAAATGGATGCAACCGTAGTCAATAGGCTAAGAAAAATATGAGTATACTTAAACGCGGTGCAGATATGATCTACACATTCCGGTTTATCCGGCTACTTGTGCTTGATTGGAAAAACTGGGACGCCTATAAGCTAGGAATTATCGATGAAAAAGGAAAAAGACTTAAGTCTCAAGAGCTCGACACTGATGCTCGTAAGTCGGCATACACTCCTTTTATTCGTCTTACCGCTAATGTTAAGCGGCTGCTTGGAAAAGTTCCAGGGCTCGGTTCTGGACTCGGGTCATTTGCCGCAGGTTTGTTTCTCATTAAAGAAAAATACGGACTATCCGACGATAACCTTTCGAAAATCATGTCTGAGTTTGGAATCGAACCAACAGACTTATTAAGTGAAGACGCTGAATGGTTTGTTCTTAAAAATGGTGAGCTTTCTCCAGGCGTTTATAGAATTAAAAATACTAAAGTTTTAAATTCTACACTTGAAGAAATGGTGTTAGCGAAAGATCAAATTAAAGTATTTGACGGCAAAGCAATTGGTGATGTTTTTGGAATTAGTGTATATGAGGCAACACACCTTAAAACCAACCAAAAAATATATATTACCAGTAGCGAAATTTACAAATGAGTTTATGGGCTAACATTCGTAAAAGACGAGCAGCAGGTAAGCCAAAACTTAAACCTGGGCAAAAGGGATATCCTAAGACGTTGAATATCGGCGAAAAGGATAATCCACGCATTCCTCGTAAAAAGGGTCAGCCTGCAAATTCTAAGAAGCATAGTGATTTATATACAGACGAGAATCCAAAAGGTACTATCAAGGGTCTTGGTTTTAAAGATGTTGAAACTGCAAAAGCAAGTGTAGCAAAAATAAAAAAATCGGGTAAGACTCATGCTCATAAAATACAAGCAGCAATTGCAATGGAACAACGTGCTAGAGTAATGGGCAAGACAGCAGAAGCTGCAGTTTATAGAAAGTATATAAACGCTATGAAAAAGAAAACTAAAGAAATGAATAAGGAAGAGATTACGACAACTGCATCTATTCCTAATCCGGCTCAAACAGCAATGGGACCGACTGGAAAAGGTATGGTATCATATGTCACTGATCGACGTCGTAAGAAAAAAGAACGTTCTATTATGCTTAAGCGATTTAGAGATTACATGAAAGAAAAAGGCATTATTGAAGATGCTTAGAGTTTATATTTTAATTGTAGTAGTCATGGCTGTTGCCGGTATCGGTTACGGCGCCAAATATTACTATGACACAACTCAAGCAACTATTGCTACTCTCCGAGAAAATAATGCAAAACTAGAAGGTGCGGTAAAAACTGCAGAAGCAAGTCTTGCACTTCTTCAAGACAATATAGTTAAATTGTCCAAACTAAATAAAAATCTTCAGGCCGATCTTCAAAAGGCAGAGGCCTATGGAGACGAATTACGTGTCAAATTGAATAGACTAAACCTTGTACAAGAAGCACTAAGAGATGCTAAAGTGTTAGAAGGAAAAATGAATGGTGCAACTGCAAAACTTTGGCGTAACCTCATGGACGATACTGGTAATCCTAATGAGTATGATCTTCCTAGCTGGCTGCAGCCGCTTCCAGCCGGAACCGGAGATCAAAATAGTGACGAAAGTGGAGAAGGTTCAGATACCGACAGTATCGAGGCCGAAACCTCTTCAACTAACTGATACTCGTGTCTTTGTAGTTACGGAACAAACACTTGAAAAATTTATTGCCGAGTTCAAAGAGATCAACGGTGAAGTAGCATTTGTAGCTCTCTCAATGAAAGACTACCAAAACTTAGCACTTAATATCGCAGAATTAAGAAGATATATCGATCAACAAACGCAAATTATAGTTTACTATGAGAATGCAGTGACTGATGAACCAACACAGGAGAATGGTCAAGATGGAACTGAATCTCAATCTAGCAAATAAACTAGCTCGATGCGCAGACTTAGCGTATAAAGACCAAGATGCTCTCGAAGGTTTTGAAGAATTAGGATACACAAAACATATATTTCTTGAGAGAGAAGAAGCACAATGTCACGTTGTTTGGAACAAAAAAGAAATAGTTGTTGCTTTTCGTGGCACGGAACCTGATCAAATATCTGATATTTTAGCAGACTTAAAAGCATGGCCAAGAAAATCCATGACTGATGGTTGGGTACATGCTGGATTTCGAGAAGAACTTAATAAACTCTGGGGTCTGGTAAAAATAATTATAAAAGATTTTCCAGAAAAAACGCTGTACATTTGTGGACATTCTCTTGGTGCTGCAATGGCAACCATATGTGCTTCTCGTGCTGAAGAGTTTAGACCAGTTGATGGTCTTTATACCTATGGATCACCACGTGTTGGCACAAGATCTTTTGTCAAAGGAATTAAAACTCGGCATTGGAGATTTGTAAATAACAATGATGTTGTTACTCGTGTTCCACTAGCGCTGATGGGTTATAAACATCATGGTCAGTTGGTTTATATCAATCACTATGGTAAAATTCGTAAAATGACAATGTGGCAAAGAATTAAAGATAAGTGGAGAGGATGGAGGTCAGGACTTCTTGACGGCGTACAAGATCACGATATGCCTAACTACGTTAGTTACACAATCAAGGAGAATTAAATGATCGAAAGAATGTTTGATGATACGCTGTGGATATATACAGCTATAGCAGGTTCTCTTCTTGGTGCTGCATTTCTTGCGTATTTCAAAGATACAAAAGCTGGTTTATGGTGTTATGCTAAGTTAGATCAATTCCTTGATTATCTTGTAAAAAGATGGGGATGGACTTGGTTCGAACAGCCAGCAGATGCATGGAGAAAAAAGTATCCGTATGTCACTAAAAAAATCGATGAACTCGAAAACAGGATAAAGGAGCTAGAAGATGAATTGGCTAAAAAGTAAATTTACTCAAAGTAATACATATGAAGGAGCTGTTATTTTAGCAGCAGGTGTAATGATGGTTGTAGCACCACTCAACCTCATTGCTTACGGCATGGTCATCTATGGTGCAATTAAAATTATAAAGGATTAGTTATGAGAGACATTCTTATCGAAGCATTCAAAACGCACGCTAAAGGACATATTGATAAACATATTGCCAATGTAGAAGTGTATCTACACAATCCAGCTGGCATTGGCGAGCATTCAGATATTATGGAAGCAATTGAACAAGAAATTGAAGAAATTGCAAAATATAATGATCAACTTGAAATGATGGAAAAGTATTTTTAAGATATCAGTAATATTGTTTCACATTTTTTGGTTTACAAAAACTAAAAAATGATATATAATAATTCCATATAAAAAAATCAAAACCAGGAGAATATCAATGGCAACAGCTCATGTTGACACAAGGCAGTTTTTGTCTCAAACTAAATTTTACGAAGGATATTCTCGTTTCAAAGATGAAGAAAATAGATATGAATCTTGGGACGAGGCTGTCGATAGAGTTATCGGCATGCATTCAGAAAATTATAAAGAAAAAGGCAACGAGTTAGAGCCATATCTAGAAGAAGCAAGGGAAGCTTACAAAGAGCAACGCGTACTTGCAGCTCAGCGATCTCTCCAGTTTGGTGGTGAACAGCTACTTAAACACCAAATGCGTATGTATAACTGTACGTCATCTTATGCTGATCGTCCAGAGTTTTTCGGCGAAGTATTTTATATTCTTTTGTGTGGTGCAGGTGCTGGTTTTTCTGTGCAAAAACATCATATTGCTAAAATGCCACAGATTGCAAACCGTACGAAACAGGCAAAAGGTTATATCGTAGAAGATTCAATTGAAGGTTGGGCATCGGCTCTAGATGTGTTAATGTCATCATACTTTGTTGGCGGTGGTAAACATCCAGAATTTGAAGGTCGACGTGTATTCTTTGATCTTTCTAATATTCGTCCTCGAGGTGCTAAGATTTCTGGTGGATTTAAAGCTCCTGGTCCAGAAGGTCTTCGTCGTTCTCTTGATAAGATTGAACACATGCTTCAGTCTATCGTCATTGATCAAAAGAAACCGATTGATCTCAAGCCGATTAACGTGTATGACATTACCATGCATGCAGCTGATGCTGTTCTCTCTGGTGGCGTGCGTCGTTCTGCTACAATTTGTTTGTTCTCACCTGATGATGAAGAGATGATGACTGCAAAGACTGGTAATTGGTTTATTGACAATCCACAACGTGGTCGTTCTAATAACTCTGCGGTTATCGTTCGTGATGAAGCTGATAAAGAACAATTTGCTAAATTGATGGAATCAGTTAAATCATTTGGTGAACCAGGTTTTGTTTTTGTTGAATCAAAAGAGCATACAACTAACCCATGTGTTGAGATTGGTATGTATCCACAGATTGATGGCGAATCTGGCTGGCAAGGTTGTAACCTTACCGAAATCAATGGTGGTATGTGTAAGACAGAAGAAGACTTTTATAAAGCATGCCGAGCTGCAGCCATCCTTGGTACAGTACAGGCTGGTTATACAGACTTTAAATTCTTATCATCAACATCAAAAAAAATCTTTGACCGTGAAGCACTTCTTGGTGTTTCTATTACTGGATGGATGAATCAACCTGAAATCCTTTTTAATCCAAAAGTCTTGGAAAATGGAGCCAAGATTGTCAAAGAAGTTAATAAAGAAGTCGCAGCCATTATTGGTATTAATCCTGCCGCTCGGACTACTTGTGTTAAGCCTAGCGGAAACGCATCCGTCTTACTGCAAACCGCTTCTGGTATCCATGCTGAACACTCAGATATGTACATCAGAAACGTCCAAATGAATAAAGAATCTGAAATTACACAGGCAATCATTAAGTCAAATCCGTATATGGTAGAAGACTCTGTATGGTCAGCATCAGGTACTGACGTTGTTGTTTCTTTCCCGATTATTCCACATAAGGGTTCTATTCTTAAGGATGATCTTCTTGGTGTAACACACCTTGAAAAAGTTAAGATGGCTCAAAAACATTGGGTTGTAGCTGGCACAAATGAAGAACTTTGTGCAGACAAAGGCATTCGTCACAACGTATCAAATACAATCATTGTTGATGACTGGAATGAAGTCGAAGAATATGTCTTTAAAAATCGTCATTCGTTTGCAGGTATTTCATTTCTGTCAATGAGTGGTGATAAAGACTATAATCAGGCTCCAAACACTGCAGTTATAAATGCTAAAAAGATGGTTAAAAAATATGATGAAGCAGCAATCTTTGCCTCCGGTCTAGTAGTTGATGCGCTCAAAGCATATAATAACCTTTGGGATGCATGTTCTACTGCACAGGGTTATGGTATCGATATTTCTCTTGAGTCTGCAGAAAACTTTGCACGGGCTGACTGGAATCGCCGATTCGAAAACTTTGCAAAAAACTATCTTGACGGTGACATGAAAATGGCTGAACATTGTCTTAAAGATTCTTATTTGCTTCATAGGTGGAATAAAATTCAAGCAAATCTTAAGCCAGTTGATTGGAAAGACGGTTTAACTGCAAAGGTGTACACCGACGTTGATACTATTGGTTCTGCAGCATGTGTTGGCGGAGCGTGTGAAATTGACTTTTAGAAGAATATTTTTAGATGTTGGAGCAAATGTAGGTCAAAACATTCTTAATTTCAAAAAATTATACGGTGATGATTATGAAAATTATGAAATATTTGCCTTCGAACCACACCCTGATAATTTTTTATATCTAAAACAAAAATTTGAAGTTAATCCAAAAGTAACACTTTTTCAGGCTGGTGTATCTAACGTAGATGGAGAAAAAAAATTATACCTCGGATCTTCTAAAAGTCATACGTTTAGAGAAGATAAGTCAACTTTTATGTTGACAAAAGATCCAATAAAAGTAAAATCTATAAATTTGTCTAAATGGATAAAAAATAATTTTACAAAAAACGATGAAATTATTTTATATTTAGACATTGAAGGTGAAGAATATGCTGTCTTACAAGAAATGATTGATGACAATATATTAGATTGGATTGATGAATTATATGTAGAATTTCATGAAAAAAAATTAAACAATTTAGATGAAAAACAACATGATCACATAATGCAAACTCTAATCAACACACTTAAAGATAAAGTTTACATTCACGCAAAATACCAAGAAAAACTTTATGAAAGACTAGGTTAGGAAAAGTTAATGAACGAGTATCAAATCGAATGTCACGGATGTGATGATGAAATGGTAGTAATATGTGGTTCAGATATTCCAACTTTCTGTCCACTTTGTGGAAGCGATGATCTAGTAATCATCAAACGTGAAACAGCTTTTGAAGATTGGGATGAAGACGAGTAATATATACTCGTATGTGGTATTATAAAGGCAAAGAATTTAATGAAACACCAGAAGAGTATCAAGGATTTGTTTATGAAATTACCGAGTTGCGAACTGGGAAAAAGTATATTGGAAAGAAAAATTTCTGGCGTCCAAAAACTCTTCCTAAAAATAGCAAACGATCTCGACGAGTTAAAACAAAAGTTGAATCAGACTGGAGATCCTACTATGGATCAAACGTGGAATTACAAAGACTCGTCGAAGAATCAGGATCAGACGCATATAAAAGGGTAATTCTTCGTCTTTGTAAAACTAAAGGTGAGATGTCTTATTTTGAAGCAAAAGAACAATTTGAAAAAGATGTTCTCTTGAGCGATAATTATTATAATGAATTTATAGGATGTAAGATACATTCTAAACATTTAAAGATATAAATAAAATCATGGTGGTGATATGCTAGTATATGAAGTACTTGAAAAAGTCAGAAAAGCTCGATCAAAAGAGCAGAAAATCAAGATTCTAAAACAAAATGAAACGTGGGCATTGAAAGATATCTTACGTGGCACGTTTGACTCTACAGTAGAGTGGAATCTTCCGAGCGGCGAACCTCCGTATAAACCAGCAAAAGAAGACGCACCAACTAATCTTCTCAAAGAACATAAGAATTTTGTATACCTCGTAAAAGGATTTCGCGAATCTAATCGTTTGCATCCGGTAAAGCGCGAGAGTATCTTCATCGGTTTGATCGAGGGAATTCATCCTAAGGATGCAGAACTCGTTATTGCTATGATAAACAAAACTAAACCTGAAGGCATTAGCCGACCAGTAGTAGAGGAGGCTTTTCCTGGATTACTGCAAGACTAGTGTCATCATCTTTAACTGGAGACAATAAATGCCTGCAATTCAACTCGAAAGACTAAAAAACGACATTTCTGAATTAGAAAATTATATTAAAAAACTAACAAAGAAAGGTCAAATTGATCGAGTTTCAAAACTTCTTGAAAAGAAAACATTCCTAGAAGAAAGGTTAGCAGCTGTAATTTAATTGTTTACATTTCCTCTGTTTAGTGGTATAATTATACTATATCATTAAACAGGGGTTTTTTTTATGAATATTTTTATCCTTGATGAATCTCCAGCAGTGTCTGCTATGTGGCAATGTGACAAACACGTGCCTAAGATGGTTGTGGAATCCGCTCAAATGCTGTCCACCGCTCATCGTATACTTGATGGTTCGGTAGAAAAACGGCCGTCAAAGTCTGGTAAGACTATGGTTAAATACTATAAACTTAATGATAGTCGTGAAGATGTCTTTTATAAAGCTGTACACTTTGCTCATCCTTGCACTATATGGACAATGGAATCTGTAAAAAACTATGAATGGCATTACCAGCATTTTTGGACACTTTGCAAAGAATATACATACAGATATAATAAAATACATAAGACCGAAAGCGTTTTACTCGAAGCTCTGAAGAAACCACCATACAATATTCCTGATGTTCCTCAGACTCCTTTTAAACTCGCTATGAAATCTAATCCAGAATGTATTGCTCTTGGCGATCCTATAAAAGCTTATCAAGCATTCTATCAAACGAAACAAGAGCGCTTTAAAATGGTATGGACAAAGCGCGAAAAACCGGAGTGGTTTAATTATGTACAATGATCTTGACAGAATTATGATTTTACAGGAAGAGATTGCTATTCTTAAATCTCGTCTTGAACCGCATGACACTGGTCATCTACACACCACTATTCATGTGCTGAGTGAGCGTGTTGTAGAACTAAGAGAGGAAATCGATGCCCGTTTACACCCTTCGAGATCTTAAAACAAACAATCAGTGGGATGTTAATTGTAGCTTCGAAGAATTAGAAGTAATTCTGGATGAATTGCCAGACACTGAACGTGTATGGAAACCAAATGCTTTTATTACACAGGCCGGTAGTACACTAAGTAGAACCGATACTGATTTTAGAAGCCATTTGAAATCACTTAAAAAGAAATATCCCGGAAGCACTATTAACGATTAGGTATATACATGAGCTCATCACGTGCTAAAATAGAAGATCTTTGTGAATTTGATCCGATCACTGCAAACCAGGAGAAAACATTTAAACTCTGGGATGAAGGTGAGAATCTTGTACTCATGGGATCAGCCGGCACTGGTAAGACTTTTATAGCAATGTACCTTGCATTAGAATCTATACTGGCTAAAGAAACAAGTTATGACAAAATTATATTAATTCGTTCAGTAGTGCCAGTGCGTGAAGTTGGTTATCTTCCAGGTAAATTAGAAGAAAAAACGTCTGCCTTTGAAGCACCTTACAAATCAATCTCGGAAGAGTTGTTTGAAGATAAGACAGCGTATAATAAACTGGTGTCATCACATCAGTTACAGTTTGAGACTACATCGTTTATTCGTGGTAAAACATTTGACCGTGCAATTATTATTGTAGATGAGATGCAGAACTTAAACTTCCATGAACTTGATTCTGTTATGACTCGAGTTGGTGAGAATTGTCGTATTATTTTTGCTGGTGACTATCTACAGTCAGATTTTAAATATGACGGAGAGCGCGATGGTTTAATGAAGTTCCTCAACATTATTGAGAGAATGAAACATTTTTCTATCGTACAATTTGGATGGGACGACATTGTTCGTTCTGGTATTGTTCGTGATTACATCATGACAAAAGAAATGATTGGATTGAAATAAAATGAAACTTTTACTAACGGCATTAGTCGCAACTGTGCTTTATGCATGTCAACCGGTACACGCACAAATATTGTACCAAAAACCTGTCATTTGTGGATCCATGAAAGCACTTATTCCTGAATGGGAAAAAGATGGTATGTACCCACTAACAGGTCTTTTAGGTGGATCACCTACAAAAGAACTGGGTAAATATAAAGATTCTTACTCGGTACTTCTTGTAAACCCTGAAGGAAAATGGGCATTTTTTGAGTATAATGGAGGAAAATCTTGTTTACTTTCCGGTGGATTTATGGTACAATATAATTCTAATGAAATAAAAGAATTTATGGGTTGGGAATGAAATGGAGTTTATTCATGAGAAAATTGATCTTGGATACGAAAGCTTGGATCGTGTTGAACATTCAGATGGTCGGCGCTATCTCACTAGCAGTGGTAATGCTTACCCTTCTGTTACTACAGTCTTAGGTGTTTTAAGTAGAGAATCGATTGCTCAATGGCGAGCTAAAGTTGGTGAAGAAGAAGCCGACAAGGTTAGTCGTCGAGCAACTACACGCGGTACAGCGGTTCATTCTATTATTGAAAAATATATGAACAATGAACCTGACTATGCCGAAGGTTTTCTACCACATGTTGTACAATCATTAGAAAATCTCAAACCACTCTTACATAAGCATATTACTAAAGTCTATGGTCAAGAAGTTCCACTTTATTCAGACCATTTGAAACTTGCTGGTACATGTGATGCTATTGTAGAATGGGATGGTGTACCTACAATTGTTGATTGGAAAACATCACGTCG
>CENI01019162.1_pt1 | contig 16193 bp, 6 predicted proteins | sample 530161 | NCBI WGS metagenome assembly CENI01 (sample SAMEA2591107, study PRJEB7988) | marine metagenome | isolation source: saline water (ENVO:00002010), including | reverse complement strand
ATATTTCTTGATGAAATGAAAGGGCCAGAAAGATTAAGTCATATTATTTTTAGAGATGGACAATTATTTGTTCCAAAAGAAAAACAAACATTACAAAAATTTTTAGATTTACATCCTTGGAATGGCCAAAAATTTAAAGAATATAACCCTGTAGTAATTGCTGAAAATGATATGGAATATCTTGAAGCTGAAATTAAAGCATTAAATACAGCTCAAACGTTAGATGTTGATAGAATGGAAGCTATATTAAGATCAGAGTACGGAAATAAGGTATCTAGTATGAGTTCTAAGGAAGTTAAAAGGGATGGATTGCTATTTGCTAGACAAAATCCTTATTTGTTCTTAGAATTAGCGAATGATGAAAACATAAATATTAGAAATGTTGGAATTAAAGCTACTGAAGCTGGTATTATAAAGCTATCAAATGATCAAAGAACATTTATGTGGGGTACAAATGATAGAAAACTTATGACAGTTCCATTTGATGAAAATCCATATTCTGCTTTAGCACAATACTTTAAAACCGATGAAGGTATTGAGGTATATCAAACTATTGAGAAAAAACTAAAGTAAACAAAATGTAGGTAAGGGCCTGCTTTTGTGGGCCTTAACCTATAATAAAAAAATAATGGCAGTAAACGTAAACACAGTATACCAAAGGGTATTAGCTATAACAAATAAAGAGCAACGAGGCTATCTTACACCTCAGGAGTTTAACACTATTGCAAATCAAGCACAACTTGATATATTTGAGCAATATTTTTATGACTTAAATCAGTTTAGCAGAATACCTGGTAATCAAACAGAATATGCTGACATGTTAAATATACTTGAAGAAAAGATTAGTATATTTGAAAAAACTGGTATAGCGGTTTCTAATGGTACAACTTTACCAACCGATTTATACAGATTAGGTTCTATATTTCATGATAATGGTGCTAATTATCTTAAAGAAATAGAACAAATAACTCAAAAAGAATGGCTATATATTAGAAGATCACCTTTAGCCCAACCATCAAATGAATATCCTGTTTATATAAGAGACAACGCTGGCATAAAGGTTTATGGAACTGATAATACACAAATAACGACTAACATTAAAGTAAATTATGTTAAAATTCCAACAGCTGTTGCTTGGGCAGCAAATAGTGGCACGGGATTATATGACGGATCAAATTCAGTTAATTTTGAACTTCATGAATCCGAAGAAACAGAATTAGTAGTTAAGATATTAGCGCTAGCAGGAATAGTTATAAAAGATAATTCTATTTATGCAATGGCCAGCGGAGAGGATACAAAAAGTATACAACAAGAAAAAGCATAAGATATGGGATTTATAAATCAAACACACTATCAATATTACACACCAGGACAAAAGTTTGTAACAAATACAGCTACAGCAAATAGTGGGCAAAGTGGTGTATTTCTTTTGACACTAGATCCTTTACCAACAGGAATTACTAAATTTCTTGTATTTAAAAATGGCATAGAGTTAGATGATAGCTTATATAATTATTCAGGCACAGGCAGTGGGGCAGGTGAAATAAGATTTACATCGGGAAATCATCCTGTAAATGGAGATATTATTGAAGTTGAGCTTACAAACCCTATAATAGCTGGTAATTATAGATATATATCTTTAAATCATATAATAGATAATTTTATGGTTTCTTATGTTGGACAAGATAAAATTATACCTAGAATAAAAAAGACAGATGTATTATTCCATGCTAAAAGAGGTATACAAGAATTCAGCTATGATATAAGTAAAGTTGAAAAAATACAGGAAATAGAAGTTCCAGATTCTTTAGTTATGGTAATGCCACAAGACTATGTTGATTATTCACAAATTTCAAGAGTAGATTCATTAGGTATAGAACATAATTTATATCCTATGAGATTTACATCAATACCATCTGAGTCTATAGCACAAGGTGGTGATTATAAATATTTATTTGACGATGACGATAGTTTATTAACTCAGACTTCAGCTACAGAAACTAGATTTAAAGAAGCTAATATGGATAATGTTACATCAACTTTTGTTGATGATTCTTTAGACGATATAGATGCGGTAAATCAAAGAGCCGCAGAATATGGACAAAGATATGGTATTAACCCTGAGTTAGCAAATAGAAATGGACATTTTGTTATAGATGAACTACATGGTAAGATTCATTTCAGTGCTGATTTAGTTGGTAAGGTAATAACATTAAAATATGTTTCTGATGGCATGGGTACGGACGCTGAAATGCGTGTACACAAATTTGCAGAAGAAGCAATATATAAACATATTATTTATTCTGTAGTTAGTGCTAGAACAAATTTCCCAGAATATGTAGTCCAAAGATATAAAAGAGATAGATTTGCAGCAATGCGAAACGCTAAAATAAGATTGTCTAATCTTAATCCTCGTGAGCTTGCACAAGTAATGAGAAATAAATCAAAAAGAATTAAACACTAAAATATGCCAGAAATTAAAAATGCTTTTATTAAAGGTAAAATGAATAAAGACCTTGATGAAAGATTAGTTCCTAATGGTGAATATAGAGATGCTTTAAATGTAGACGTTGACTATTCTGATGGCAGCGATATAGGTGCATTAAAAAATATTTTAGGTAATACACAAAAAGATTCTATTAGTTTAACTAGTGCAAAGTGTATAGGTGTTGCTAAAGATATTGAAAACAGTAGAGTGTATTGGTTTATAACTTCTTCTGCTAAAGATTTAATTGCAGAATGGAATTATGCAACAAATACATATGATACAATAATAGTTGATAGTAGTAATATATTAAATTTTAATACTGCTAATTATATAACTGGTACAAATGTTGTAGATGGATTTTTATTTTTTACAGATAATTTAAATGAACCGCGACAAATTGACATAGAATATTGGAGAAGTCAAACTTCTGGTTCAACTGGCACAAGCACAGGGTTAAGTGCGGAAAGAATCACGGTTATTAAAAAATCACCATTAGCAGCACCTGGTTTAACTATGAGTAGTTCTACAAGAGGCGGAAAAGGAACAGCTGGTAATACTTCTGTAATAGTTATGCAAGCTGATTTTGGTGCTTCAACTAATGCAAGTGCCCTTGTTAATGCAATAGACCCTGGTTCATCTTTTAATAGTGCATCATCTGATTTTAGTAAATTTTTAGAAGGCGGCAGCGCGGTAAGTCCTAATTATCAAGTTGGTGATATTATAATACTTACACATAAATTTTTAGATACTGCTAATCAAACTGAAAAAACTATTAAAGCCAGAGTAAAATTAACAACTTATAATGCAAGCGCAACAGGTAGTGATGTTGGAACTTTTACCGCTACTTTATTAAATGTGTCAGAACAAGTACCTGGTACAGCTGTTGCATATACAGCTATTTTAGAAGAAGACGAACCATTATTTAAAGAAAAATTTCCAAGATTTGCATATAGGTATAAATATAATAATGGACAATATTCATGCTTTTCCCCTTTTTCAAATGCAGCTTTCTTACCAGACCCAACTGTTGGAAATAATACAGGATTTGCATATAATCAAAAAGAAGGTTTTAATTTAGCAATGGTAAATAGCCTTAGGTCTTTAACTATTACAAATTTAAATCACAATATACATGCAGATGTAGAGGAAATAGATGTTTTATATAAAGATTCTGTTAGCCCTAATTGTTATGTTGTAGATACTATTAAAAGAAGCGGAGGCAGCATTGCAAATACATTTGAAATAAAAGACGACCAAATATTTAGAACAGTACCATCTAATCAATTGTTAAGATTATTTGATAGTGTTCCTAAAAAAGCTAAATCGCAAGAAATTACTGCAAATAGATTAATATATGGTAATTATACAGAAAATTTTAATTTAAAAGATTCTAGTAATAATGATGTAAAACCTGTATTTGATTTAGAATTAAAAAATAGATATAATACTAATCATGCAACTGATTGTTCATTTTTTTTACAAGTTGATACTGATGAGTCATCTGCTATAAATTTTAGTTATACTGATACTAATGGTCAATCTGCAACTGTATCGGTTGCCCCTAATGCACAAACAACAGTATCTGGTAGGTGTGGTACAATGCAAATGACCTCAACACCGGATGATTCAGCAAATGTAACAATAGATAGCACACCTCTTTTAAATAGCGATAGGCTTAAAAAACAATCCATAAAGTCAAAAAGAACATATCAATTTGGTGTTGCATATATGGATGAGTTTGGTAGACAAACACCTGTATTAACTAGCGATAGTGGTGTAATAAAAATTGGACAGAATAGCGCTCCTTTTTTAAACCAGTTTAAAGCAAAAATAACATCAAATGCTCCATCTTTTGCAACACATTATAAATACTTTATAAAAGAAAACGCAAAAACTACTTATAATTTTATAGGACAAAGTTTTTATGAAGACGATGAAGGATTTATATATATAGGCATACCATCCGCTGATGTTAATAAAGTTCAAATTGAAGACAGTGTTGTAATAAAGAAAAAAAGAGATACTGAAGTTTCTGATATTACGGAAGAATTTAAAGTATTAGATAAATATACAACGGGTCCGCCTCCTTTTTTAGCAAAGCCTTTGAAAGTTGTTTATTCACCTGATGTGTTTATTTTTAGTAGAAATTTTGAACAAGATCATGATCAAATTATTATAAAACCAGGAAGCACACCTGTTCCTGGAAGAAATAGAATTACTATAAATACTATGGCACAGTTTGGAGATAATACATCTTCAAGTGTAGATGATGGTGGTTTTAATGCGGGTGGCGATGGTGTATTTGATAATATAACAGACACCGATCCTGATGCGGGCGTAAGTAAAGAAGCTTATAGTAAATTAATTAAAGGCGCAAAAGTTAAATTTGTTGTATCTAACGCAGAAACAAAAGTATATGAAATAGAAACAAGAAAAATGGATGTTAGACACGATGATGATGTTGAACTTCATTTTACCGAACAATTTGGTGATGATGTAAAAATTTTATATGAAGCATTTGATCAAAACCCATCTTCATGCGTGTTAAAAGGTGGGGATCCAAACGCAACTAAATATGCTGGTGGTGTAAAAATGGTTATACTTGAAGAAGTAGATGAAAGCGGTAAAGAAGAATATCAAGGATTGTTTTTTATAAAAATAAAATCAGATAGTAGGTTATTAGATGAAATAAAATTACAACAAAATATAAATAATTTATATGCTGTTAGCACTATGTCATTAGATGGTGATTCTTCTGATACTAATGACCCTAGGCAATTTCATATGTATGGAGGAGGAAAAGCTGGTACAAATTCAAGTGTTACTAGATTAGGAGGAACTAACGCTATAGACCCAAACCTAGGCGGCTTTAAATCTAATGGTGATTCTGTTGGTAAAACTGGTGAGGGAATGAGTTATGCACCTAATTTAGGTTCTGTAGACCAAGGTGCAGGTGCGGCTGTAAATCAAGTAGCGGGTTTTTCTTTACATGACGGTCAATATCAATTTTGTATACAATCTGATTTAGGGTTTGGAGACATTCCTTCTGGTTATGGTGAATTTCCATTTGTTCAAACTCTTGAAAAAGCGCCAAATAATAAAAATGGTATGGACACATCTAATGATGTTTATATTAAATTTGATAGATCAAGAAATCAAATTAATGGCAGTTCAGGAAATGTAGGAACTTCTCCTGGAGTTCGAACTATTAGTGCACAAACTGCAGATAATACTCTTTATAAAATAACAAGGGTATTAAAGTTTTTTGATAGAAAAGCAGGCACTTATAGTCAATTTGCAGACGGCGACGCTATATATTTAATAGCTTTAGATCAAAATTTACAAAAAGATTTAATTTTCCATGGTGATAGAGGACATGATAATGTAATGCAAATGACATTATTTGAATATAGGAGTAAAAATTTAATGGTTAATATTCCTGTGCCACCTATATTTGAAGTATTGCCTAAAGATGATGTTGATATAGATATATATTATGAAACGCAAGAAGTGTTTTCAGTTTCAAGTAATCATGGTAATGATAACTTATTAAGCTATTACAATTGTTTTAGTTTTGAGAATGGTGTTGAATCATTTGTCATTAGAGATGATTTTAATGGCGCACCACTAGGTAAAGGCGTTAGAGTTTCAACTGTATTTGAAGATAAGCCATATGTAGAAGAAGTAAAAAAGAATAGTTTAATATTTTCACAAATATATAATAATAAAAGTTCATTAAATAGATTGAATCAATTTATTATTGCTGAAGATATTACAAAAGACGTTAATCCTGATTATGGTAGTATTCAATTATTACATACAAGATATAATGATATAATAGCATATTGCGAAAATAAAGTTGTTAAAATATTAACTAATAAAGACGCTTTATTTAATGCGGATGGTAATGTTAACGTAACCTCTAATAAAGCTGTTCTTGGGCAAGCAATACCCTATAATTCAAATTATGGTATTAGTAAAAATCCAGAAAGTTTTGCTGCATATACACATAGATCGTATTTTACAGATAGAAAAAATGGTGTAGTTGTAAGACATTCTATGGATGGAATGGAGGCTATATCTGATTATGGTATGAAAGACTTTTTTAGAGATGCATTAGCCGCTAATAACAATTTAATGGTAGGCTCTTATGATATTAAAAAGCATCAATATAATATCAGCACACATCAAAGCAATGCTAATAGCACGGTTTCTTTTTCAGAATCAACAAATGGTTGGGTAAGCAAAAAATCATTTATACCAGAGGCTGGATTTAGTTTAGAAAATAAATATTTTACATTTAAAAACGGTCATATATATGAGCATCATGTGAACAGTGCTCATGGTAATTTTTATGGCTCGGCATCTATTCCTTATGTAGAATTTTTGTTAAATGAAGCACCAGCAAATATGAAAAATTTTAGAACGCTAAATTATGAAGGTGATTCAGGTTGGACATGTGCTAGTATTACAACAGATCAGCAAGATGGGGATATAAGCTCATTTATACAAAAAGAAAATAAATATTTTAACTATATTAAAGGTATTGCAGAAACAGAAACAACACTTGATCCAAAAGCATTAAATGTGCAGGGCATAGGTACATGGAACTCTAGAAACGCTGTCCTTGCAAGCGTTACGCTTACTGTGAACGCAGGAATACCGCCTGAGTTACAAATTGGCGATAAACTATATGAGTATTTAGGGCATGGAGGTTATAATTTAATTGGTGTTATTACTGGTAAAACAGCAACAACAGTTACTGCGTCAACCGATGGGACTGGTGAATCCGCGGGCTCATCATCCGCGGTATATTTGCTTTATGTAAAAGACGCAAGATGGCAAACAAGTGGATTATTAGGCTATTACGCTAAAGTTAAAATGCAAACTATACAAACCACAGCTAAAGAAATATACTCTGTGGGAAGTGAAATTAGTATAAGTAGTTAATACGTAATAATAAATATATAAAAAATTAATAATATGAGCACATTTGGTAGCAATTTTAGCGATAACGTTGACATGACAGGTATTGGTGGTTCACTCTATGACTCAAGTAATTTTACTGGTAATGTTAGCCAAGGGCAGACAGGTTCGGGTGTTGCAGGAGCTGCGATAGGTGCTGGTGCACAAATTGCAAGCGCTGCTCTTAGCGCTGCAAATCCTGCTGCGATGGCTGCAAAAGCTGTAGGTGGTGTTGTAAAAGCTGTTGGTAGTTTATTTGGTGGTGGCAAAAGAAGAAGAGAACAAAGAAGAGCAAGAGCTGAATTAGCTAGAAGAAAAGCTGATTTTGAAGCAACAGACACATCCAATCCTTACAAAAATCTTACAAATACATACGAAAATTTAACGGTTAATACTCAGGCAGCTGATTTTGCTGCTCAACAATCTTCACAAGGTGCTGCAAACATAATGGGTGATTTAGCTGCTGCCGCAGGTGGTGGTGGTGTTGCTGCTTTAGCACAATCATTAGCTAATTCACAAGCACAAGCCGCACAGCAAGCTTCAGCAAGTATTGCACAACAAGAACAAAGAAATACAATGTTAAGTGCGCAAGGTGAAGCTTCAAGGCAAAAAGCTGTTGCTACAGGTGAAAGACAAAGCCAAGTAATGGAATACAAAAAACAAAGTACATTACTAGGTATGGCACAACAAAGAAAAGCAGCCGCTGATCAAGCTAGAAAAGACGCAACAAATGCGTTAGTTAGTGGTATTGGAGATATTGCAGGTGGAATTGCCGGAGGTGGTCTTGGGCAAGGAGGCCTCAATATAACAGGTGGAAGTGGAGGATAATAAAATAAATAATTATGGCATCAGATAAAAATTTGATATTAGGCGCAGCAATGGCTGCTCCAAAATTTAATACCGGGTTTGTAGATATAATTGACAGAGAAGTTAAAGAATTTACAACTAGAGTTGAAAAAGCAGAAAAAGAAAAACAAGCTAGAGCGGAAGCTATTTCTTTAGATACGGCTAATTTTTTAGAAAGTTTACCTGAAAATCCAACTGTAGAACTTCTTGATAGATCATTAAAACCAGCCGTAGAATCTTTTCTTGCACAAAAAAGAATGAATCTTGCTGGATTATATAGAGCAAGAAGAGGTGACACAGTAACATACGCACCCGGGACAGAGGCTTATAATAAAATTACAAAAGAAATTGAAGACGGTACTCGCTCTATAAATAATGTATTAAATCAATTAAAAACTCACCAAGCTAATAAAGCTGATTATAGCCAAGAACAAAATAGTATATCACAGCATTGGAAAGAAGAAAATTTAGACATGTTTGCTGATATGAAAAATATATATTTAGATAAAAACTATGGGACTACAATAGACGCGGAGGGTAATATTACAATAAATGGTAAATATAAAATAAACGACTGGGGTTCTGGCGAAAATATTAAAAAGTTAGATTGGAATGTTCAAGAAGATCAATATAGTATAATTTATTCAAATGTAATGTTAGATGCAAAGAATAAAAATAAAACAAGAAAAATATCTAAGAATGACTCACAGGGACTTAGTGTGTATACACAACTTAAAAATTATTTTTCTCAACAAACAGATGGAGGGAAAGACGCTATAACTTCTTTAATTATGGATAACCCCGATGTTGAAGGTTTTAATATATTGCAAACAGAAGATAATGTAGATGGCTTGAAAAATCTTATCAAACAAGGAAAATACAATGATGCGATTGAATCGGTGGCGAGATCAAATGCACTAAGAATAATAAAAGAACAAAATGATGAATACGATGCATCAAATACGCCTAGCGGTAGTACATATAATGCGGGCGATCAGTTTGATATTATGTCTTTTAGCGGAACATTTAATGATGCACAAAATTTTGTTAATTCTAGTCCTAACGCAAGCCAAGTTAAAGATTTAATAGTACAAACTAATATTGAAAATGCCAGAAAGTACATAACAGGAAAAGAATTAAATAGTATGGTTAAAGATGGAGATTATCAAGATAATACTTTATATTCTTATAATACAGATGCTAAGGGAAATCTTGAAGCAAATGCTATTAATTTAGGTCCCGAAGCTCTTTTTGATGTATACATGGAAGCCTACGGAGCACCTGATAACATAAAAGCATATTATAAAAATAAACTTGAATTTCCTAAACAAAAAAATAATCAATCATCTGAAAATTTATTATTACAATCTAACCTTACCCCAGATGAACAAATAAAGTTAGGCCAATATATGGAAAACTTAAGTACATCACTAAAAGGAGTAAATAGAACAGGTATACCAAGAACGGACGAAGAATTATACGAAGAATTTTAAATGGAAAAATTACTAAGACAATTATATAGTAAATACGCTGATAATTTGAGTCAGGAAGAAGTAAATAAAAAAATTAAAGTTGCTTTAACCGTTGAACCAAATAGAGCTATAGATTTATTTTATAAAAAATACACCGGAGCTGGACCTACAGAACAGCAAAGGAGTGCTGTTGTACAGTTTTTACAAAAACAAACTTCTAAAGAAGCACCTGTTAAACCTAACTTTTGGCAATCTATTGGTATAGGTTTTAAAAATGTTAAAAAAGGAATGTTTGATGAAGGACCTATGATGAGTGCAGCTGATAGACTTACAGAAACAAATAAACAAATTAATTTTATACATAATAGCACAGACGATAAAACATTTTTTGTAGGCGGCAGATATTCTATGAAAGAAGGCTATACAATAGGTGGCGAAAAAATGGATAAAGAAAATGCTCTTAATTATTATAAAAAGAAAAAAGCCGAAGATGAATTAATTTGGTTAGAAAATTTTGCAGAAGCTGAAGAAGTTCAAGCTTCAATTGATAAATACCAAAAAGCCAGAGTATTTGAAGAAGATGGAAGTATTGATTTAACACTTCAAGAAACTGGGCAAATTATAGGTGAACAAATACCACAGATGCTTTCTAGTTTTGTTGGTGGTACATATTTTCAAGAAGCAGGTGGCGTTATGGAAAGAATGATAACTAAACAAGCTGCTGAGGATTATGGTATTTCTGAACAAGCATTCATGGGATTAAGCGCAGAAGAAAGAGGTACTGCTTTTTTGGATATAATAAATGATGGTAGAGCTGAAGAAATGTTAGACCAAGCACACAGAGTAGGATTACAAAATCAAGGTTTAGATTACGCAAGTAATGTTTTTTTAATAGGTAAAGCATCAAAATTTATACCTAAAGACGCCTGGAGAAGAGCATTAAAAGGTAATTTTAAAGGAATTGGGCAAGGATTAAAAGATCAAGGAATAGCTACAGTGTCTGAAATAGCAACAGAAAATCTTCAAGAAGCTAATTCCGCATATACAGCAGGTGATCCTCTTACGGCTGAGTTATTTTTAGAAACCACAGCACAAACATTAATAGGCGCGGGTAGTATACAAGTTGGTGTTGGAAGTGGAAGTTTTGCATACAATGAAGGTCTGTCACAATATGCTGCATTTACAGACCCTAATAGTGTTGCCGCATTAGCAAAGAAAATGCGAACTCAAATTAAAAATGATAGAAGAAGAACTGAAGATAATAAATTAGATTTACTAAGGCAAATAGATATAGCTGAAAGCTTAACAAGGAGTAGTCAATATAATAATTTAAATCCCGAAGCAAGATCAGAATTTTTTAAACAAGAATACGCAAGGCAGAAACAATATGATAAAATTGAAGCTTTAGAAAATAGGTTTAAAGATAAACCAAATAATTTAGAATTAGAATTTCAAATAAATGAAGCTAAATTAGAACTAGGTAATATACAGGATTACATGTCTAGTATATTGTACTTTAATAATTATAAAGCTAATGGTGCAAAATTTATTGAATATATTAATTCTAAGAAAAAAGGATTTTTTGCAGATAAAAGTATTATTGTAAGAGATAATGCTGAACAATTAAAAAAGTATTTAGAAAAAACAAATCCTAACTTACTAAATGACCCTAGTATTAAAAATTTATTAGACGGTAAATCAAATGGTGTATTAGCGCCAGATGGTAAAACCGCTTATATATTAAATGATAATATTAAGAATAACACTTTTATAAAAAGCAAAGAAAGAGGAGGAGCACAAGGTAGAGATGCGGGTAATGTGGTACATCATGAAGTTATACACATGCTATTTCATAGTACGGATGATAAGATCCGTTTAAAAATGAGAAATGAAATTGACGCAGCTTTAAAAAATAGCACAGACGAAAACGTTAAAAAGATATACGAATCATTACAAAAAAGATTAGCAGTTTACGAAGGCAAGTCAGAGTCTGTTAAAACACATGAATTTTTTGCGGGGCTTTCAGATGTTCTTAGTCCAATACAAGCTGTTCAAAATCTTGAACAAGTTGGTTTATTCCGTAAAATAGGAGAAATATTTAATAGCAATATCAATGTATTAAATTTACCCATGATTATAGATAGCGAGAATGCGCTAAGTGTAATGCAAAAATATAATTCATTTAATGGTGTAAAAACATCGTTATCACAAGCTACTGAAAAAACAGTAGGTGATGTAGTTAAAGTTGCTAGTAAAGGTGGTAAAGAAGCTTCTGATGACCCAATAACAGATACAAAAGAATCTTTAGAGTCAGTTGATGTAGATGAAACAGCTATGTCTGAAATATTTGATAATTATATAACAGACGATATAGTTACGCAAAAAGATTTTCAAGCAAGCGATGCCGCTAGGGCTGGTGTTTATAATGAAATAGAAGTTAATGACATCCTTGACGGATATATAACAAACTTAATTGTTGATGATGATAATGTAGGTGGATTAACGGTAAATATTCAAGAAGATATAAAAAGAAAAATAAAAGAAAGAATTACTGACAGAGTATTTAAAAACTTTGATCCTAATAAAGAAGGTAATAGAAGAAGTTTATTTAGCTATATATATGGTAAAAAAGATTCTAAAGGTAAAGGTGGGATTGCATTTAGAGCATTGCAAGATATAAAATTACAATATGCTAAAGATCCAAAAACTGTATCAACTGTAACTGACGATGGATCCACAATAGATATAGTAGATGAAACTACGCTTGATATTGAACAGAAAATAGATAATAAAATATTAAGTGAAAATATAGAAAATACTACAAATCCTAAAATTGAAGAAGAAATTGATATTTTTAGTGAGGAAGATATAAAAGACTTACAAGATTTTTCTTCTGAAATATTTGGTGAAGATCAATTCCTTGATCCATCAGATCTTGATTTTAGAAAAAACCTTAAAAACTTATTTGAAAGTGCGGTAATGCCTAAAGTAAGAAAACTATTTGGTAATTTTAAAGAAAGTTTTGAAAAATATAAAGGAAGACTATTTAGTCCTAAATTAAAATTATTGTCAATACAATATTTATACCAAGCTGAAAGAAGTGCTAAAGATAAAAACTTTGCTAAATTTAACAAAAGATTAACAACGCAAAAAGAAATAAGAAAAGCAAGAGATGAAAAAAATGCTTTTGTTGAAAATGAAGCTCAAGGTGTTGATTTATACGATAGACTTAGACCTAGTAATGAATTTTTAGATAGTTACTATGAGACTAATAACCCAAAACCAAATTCTACAATAAGAGCAAGAAGAAATAAATTGTTTTCTGAAATTGGTAAAGAAGTTTTATTTAATTTAGCGCCTGCTAATATTAAAAAATCCCAATTAACTGAAGAAGAAAGAGCAACAGCTGCTAGAAAAATTGAAAGAAGTTTAGAAAGCCGAGAGCTTGCTGATGAAGTTGGATTAGGTGATATATACTATGAGTTAAAAATTGGTGACATAGCTGCTGCTAGAAAATATGCCAATGGAATGATAAAAGTATTACCATATTTTGATAAATATCCTGGCTTGCTAAATTTAGGAACATTCACAAATGGTTTACTTAAAGATGGTGTAATTAATGAACAACAAAAAGCGGAAATTGAAAAAATACTATTAGCTGGCTCAAACAAATGGATTGGTAATGAAAAAAAATCTTATGGTAAATCTGTAAAAAGAACAGAAGAAAACTATTATAAGGGTGGGCCATTTACAAAAAAACTTTTAAATGACGACTCTGTTCAAAAATTAATAGCAAGAAGCGATAGATATGCTAATGCTGGTATACATTTTTGGACAGCTGTAAATGATGCAATAAATGATCCTGAAAATGGTGATTTAAATTTTATAGCTATATCTCATTACCTAGATAATGCAAGGAGCGAAAAGTCGCATGTTCATAGAAGAGCCGCAAGGCTTTATGGTTATGATGTTGTTGCTCTTGCTAACAATGAACAAATGGTGTTTGAACACGCAATGCAAAGCACAAGAGCAAAAAATGAGTTAATGAAAGGTGCTAAAAAACCTGCTGAGCCATTCCATAACTTTTTAGAAAAAGTTTTTGATAACTATTATATAATAGGTATGTCTAAAAAAGATGCTGACATAGTAGATTCTGCTGAGTTTATGGATTATAAAGGCAAAATTAAATTCTATAAGAATTCTATGGGTCGTGATTGGTATGTTGATACAAGCAAATGGATTCAAAGATATGCTAATCCAGATGTTGCTGCTAACGGGGGTGTTAATTTAAAAAGATTAAAAACATTAGAAGGTGTTACATTTGAAAAACAATTTAACATAAAAAATGACGGTACAACATTAGATACATCTTTAGAAAGTAAAGATCAAGATTTAAGTCAAGATTTAAACGATATTATAGAACAAAAGAAAGGCGCTAAATTTGCGTCTGAAAAAAGATACTCAGACAAAAAAGCTAGAAGAAGAGCTAAAAAAGCTGGACCAAAAGGTATATTTAAATTTTTTATACCACCAGGAGCTGAAGATTTTCAAGGATTAATGTACCCCTTATTACCAAAAGGAAAGCTAGGTAATGCTGCAATGGAATGGATGAGGCAAAATTTATTTAGACCATACGGTTTAGCAATAGAAAATATAAGTAGAGAAAGAATGGCTTTGATGAATGATTTTAGAGAACTAAAAAATAAATTAAGTGATGTTCCTAAAACATTAAAAGAAGAAATACTTAAGGGTGATTATACAAAACAAGATGCTGTTAGGGTATGGATATGGAATAAACAAGGTATGTCTATTCCTGGGTTAAGCGAAACAGATCAAAAAAATTTAGTAGCAATTGTTGAAAAAGATAAAAAATTAAAAACTTTTGCAAATCAATTAATAAATATAAATAAAGGTGATGGTTATGCTAAACCGGATAATAACTGGGATATAGGAACTATTACAACAGATTTATACCAAAATGTTAATACAACTAAAAGAGAAAAGCATTTAGAAAAATGGAAAGAAAATGTTGAAAAAATTTTTAATAATGAAAATTTAAATAAACTAGAAGCAGCTTATGGAAGTGATTATAGAAGTGCTTTAGAAAATATGTTAAAAAGAATGGAGTCTGGTAGGAACAGACCAGGTGGAGGTAATCAACAAATAAACGCATGGTTAGAATGGATTAACAATTCAGTTGGGGTTATCATGTTCTTAAATGTTAAATCAGCTATGCTACAAACCATTTCTACTATAAACTACATGAATTGGTCGGATAACAATCCTTTACAAGCCGCAAAAGCTTATGCTAATCAAAAACAATTTTGGGCTGATTTTACATATATATATAATTCTGACTTCTTAGTTGAAAGAAGAGGTGGTTTAAAATTAAATATTAATGAATCTGAAATTGCTGAAATGGCAAATAGAGGAGGAGTAAGAGGGGCTATAAATTATTTACTTAATAAAGGTTTTGTATTAACAAGAGCGGCTGATAGTTTTGCTATTGCAAATGGAGGAGCTGCTATGTATAGGAATAGAGTTAATACTTATTTAAAAGAAGGCTTATCCCAAAAAGAAGCTGAAGCGAAAGCGTTTCAAGACTTTAGAGAATTAACAGAAGAGTCTCAGCAATCTAGTAGACCTGATAGAATATCAAGGCAACAAGCAAGTGAATTTGGTCGTATTATATTAGCTTTCGCTAATACACCTATGCAATATACTAGATTAATGAAAAGAGCCGGTCAGGATATTATAAATGGGCGTGGTGATTGGAGAACTAATTGGTCTAAATTAATATATTATAGTACAATACAAAACTTTATATTCAACGCTATGCAACAAGCATTATTTGCTATAGGTTTTGGAGAAGAAGATGAAGAAGAAGTTGATAATAAAGTTACTGCAACTGCTAATGGCATGGTAGATTCAATATTAAGAGGTACTGGTATTTCAGGTAATCTTGTAATGATGGGTAAAAATGTTGGTTTAAAAGTTTTAAAAGAATCACAAAAAGACGGAAGAACTGATTACGAAGGTGTAATTGATGAAATAGGTAAAATATCTCCTCCTATATCATCTAAAATTAGTAAAATTAGAAGTGCAACATATGTATTTGATAATAAAATGGATGAAGTGCAAGCTGAAGGATTAAGTTTAGATAATCCAGCTGTATTAGCTACAGCACAAATTATAGCAGCAGGCACAAACGTACCGTTAGATAGAGTTGTTAGATTATATGATAATTATAAAACAGCAATATCAAGTGACGCAGAAGCTTGGCAAAGAGTTGCTTTAGTATTAGGGTGGAGCAGTTGGCAAATAGGTATAGAGGATGAGGTATTGCAACTTAAAAATCAAAGATTACAACCAAAAAAATTACAAAAGAAAAAATTTAAGAAAAAACGACTAAAATAAATAAG
>CENI01088516.1_pt1 | contig 16216 bp, 19 predicted proteins | sample 530161 | NCBI WGS metagenome assembly CENI01 (sample SAMEA2591107, study PRJEB7988) | marine metagenome | isolation source: saline water (ENVO:00002010), including | reverse complement strand
ATCCTAAAGCAGTTAAAGCACTGTTAAATCAATATATCACAACCAAAAACGCTAGAAGGCTGTTTAAGTTAAATACTATATTTAACAAAACAAAGATAGACAAACATCTACATGGTAACTATTCATCATATAAATCATTGAGGGATTTGGTAAAACGATCTTCACAGATACCTACACCGGGCTACGCCTTTAAAGGTAGAAAGAAAATACGCTTTAAAGTAGTAGAAGATGCAAACATAACAGATGGTCAAGGTATTATGAGTCCTGCATTTGCAAAGGAATTTGCAGAATACATGGGCGTAGAATATACAAATGGTGCAACTGAATCAGATAGTATTAAACCTAATGTTAGATTTGTAGCTCCTGATGGTAGCGTTAAACAACTTAAAGGTAATTTAATTAACTCTGCTGTAGTAGACAACAGACCGGGCTATGATAAAATACATGAGTTGTTAACAGCAGAAGGTAATAACATAGATATGATTATACCCGCTTCTGTTGCCAAGTTAGGTTACGTGCCAGAAAGCGATATATTAGAACTTAATTTAGAAGATACAACAACACATGAAATATCAGGGGAACAGTTTTTAACTGTACAAAATTTAAATTATTCTAATGACGCAACTGTTGAAAATGTAGCGAAACAACAAATAACAGATACATTATTAGGTTTACATGGTGCGGAGGTAGCAAGTCTAGCAAATGAAAATGCTGAAATACTTAGAGATATTGTTGGTCAAAATTTTAATTTATTATTTAGTAGGCAAGCACAAGAGGTTGCAGAAGAAATTGCTGAAGCAGGTGGAGAAATTGACAACGTATCTGAAGAAGCAGCGAGAGTTATTACAAAGATTGCAAAAGCTTTAAGACCATATAATAGAACTGAATCTACTGATGCACAAATTGCAGCAGAGATGCTAGATGTTGTACGTGAAATTATTAACGATCATGCATGGCACAAACAAGCTGACACAAGTTATTTTGAAACAGTATTCCAATTACTTAATACTGGCGTATTGGAAACTGATCCACAGATTAGTCAAGTTGTAGAACAGATAAAAGCTGACTTTGTAATTAGAGCTACACGTAGAAAAATGCCACGTGTAATGATGCAAAAAATAGCACAGTTTGAAGAAACGATACCTGATTTTAAAAAGATAGGTAATGATGTTAGGCTGCCAATGATTGTCAGCAACACTAAAAACGTGCGTGTTGCAGAAGGTGGTTTTTCTACAGCAGCGGCAGCAGTAAAACAAATTAAAGAAAATCGTAATCAATACCTTGATATGTTTGTTATTAAGGATGGTAAAGTTACAAATCAAGTGCGTGAATATGAAATTCGTACACCAGAAGAAAGTGCTGAAATAGGTTTAGAAGGATTTAGTATACCCGGTGGATTAATTGTAGAATCACGCATACCCGGTGAAAACCTACAGTCACATATAGCTCATCGTTTATTACGTCCTGTAAATGCAGATTATCGTGGTAACTTTAGTATGTCGCCAACAGATGTATCGCTACGTAAAGGTGAAGACTTTGATGGTGATATTGGTTATCAATTTATATTGCATCACGATTCAAGAAGTAAAATTGAAGACAATAGAAACTTAATGTTATTATTGATGGCTGATACATATTCTAAAGCAGAGTATTTAGATTCTGTACAACGTAGTGTTGATGCTAAAATATTTGACAAATTAGCACCTGATGCTACAGCCGCTGAACTACAAGCGCAAAATATATATTCTAATACAACTGAAGGTGAAGGTTGGGCTAATGAAGCCAACTCTACTGCACTAGATGCATTGGGTCGTGTAGCATCGAATATTAAAATGTTTGATATATCAGAGTTTTTAGAATTTACACTAAAAAATGATAGCAAACTACAAGGTCGCAGCTTTGGTAATATAAGAGTTAATTATCACAAAGGCGGTAGAGCAGACTCTCAAGAAGAGTTAATTAAAACTGCAGAACGTAAAGTAGCGTATGCAACAGCAATGGTTAACATTACTGTAGATAACCAATCTACATTACAGATGCAGAAGCTAGGTTTAAATGAGATAACTACGCCTATAGCACAGGCATTGTTGTTTTTACAAACTGATCTAAATTTAAATAACTTAGAACAGAAAATGGCTCAGATTAAAAAGTATCTGGAATCTGCACCAGTACAAGCATATGTAGAATCAATTCGTGAACGTGAGTCTTTAGATTTTAATCGTGCTGAATTTGCACAAACTACACGTGAATTTATGCTAGAAAAACTACTGGAACGTCGAGGTATAAAAGGACAAAATACAGTACAAGAACTGTTGTTGCTTGATGAATTAGTAAGTGAAATAGCAACTATAGCTAGAGTTATTGATTCTCAATATAAAAAACCGGGCAATGCAGCAGAGCTTCTGCAAGTTGAATCTAACTGGAATAGTTTAATTGAAAACAAATACAGATTGTTTGACACATCTAATGCTAATAACTCTGTCATACTAGAGAATGTAGGCAGAAATTTGCAGATGATGAAGGATATGGCATTTAATCGTAATGTTTTAATGTCAGAATTAGGAAAACAACTTATTGATGCAATACCCGAAAAGCATGAAGGCAATAAATTTTATCTAGAACACATAGAAGATTTTGTATTACGTACACTAAGTGTAAGAGCATTGTATAAAAGTAAACCAAACTATGTTGAAGAGCTGGGATATTTAATACAACAAATTGTATCATACGAATATGAGAATGATAGCAATATGTTTTTGGGTATGCTTGAAGTAGACGAAGGCAATAGTCATCGTATTGAACTACAAGAAGCATTTCATAGAAAACCAATACCACGTGAGCTTCGTGAGTTAGCAGCAAGAGACTTTGCTGAACTACCAGAAGAGTTACAAGAAGCTTTTATACGTCATCAGGTGCTTGTATATGGGTTAACTAATAGCACATACAATGGTGGTTATCTAAGCATTATTAGTGAGGCTGCTAGACGCAAAATTTCTAAAGACATAGATGCATTAATAAATCAATTTATTGAAGGCACATTAGCAGAAGAAACTGTTGAATATATTAAACAGAATGTAGAACCCAACTACAAAAAACGTGGTCAAACTGTATGGTATACAGAAGAAAAAATTAATATGGACGTACCACCATCATTTTTACGTGAGGGTGTAATGCGTCAAAACTTTGACTATCTAGAAAGAATACCACCTGCATTAAAAAATGAGGTAGTTAGTGCTGAAGAATATAAAGATGCTGTTATTAAAGCACGTACTGAAATGCAAGAAGCAGCAGAATCATATAACAATCCATTCAATTATACTGTTCGTAGTAATAATAATATTGGATCAGATTCATTAAGTTATTCATTATTGCAATACCATCAAGCTGTAACATATATATCACCAACTATGATGGCTGGAGCGCAGGGTGCGCATAAAAGATTCCAAAAACTTGTAAATGATGCAGATGCTGATCGAGTTATTGCTCGTTTATTACGTGAAAAAATTGAACGTTCAGTAGGTGCAAGAAAAGAACTTGGTCGCAAAGCTAGACCTGTTAGTGAAAAACAAAGACAGAATGGTAAAGACGTATTAGCTGCTATTGCTGCACAAATGACCGCTGCTGATACGGTTATTATAGATGTAGTAGAACGTGACTTGCCTATTGATCTTGCTGTTAAAGAGCTAATTAAGCGTTATAGAAAACGCTATGGCGAAGCAATGGATAAAAAGGATCAAAGTGCAGAACGGCTTAAAGCTGCATCTCGTTTAATGAAAGAGGGTACTGTTGCACAGCGTAAACTAATTACGTTGCAGGATAGTATGTCTGTTATTATCGAAGCAGAATTAAAAGATTATGCTGCAAAACAGAAACGTACTACTGTACCAATTTCTATTCCAATAGAATCTAGACGTAGTATAGATCAGATTATTGCTGAGTATGAAGCCAACAAAGAAGACTGGATGGCATCAGCAGCTGAGATATTAGAAGAACTGACTAATGCTTTTGAAAGCAGCAGAGAAAGTTTTAACAAGCAGAATACAGCTTATCTTAAAAAAATACCTAAACGTGCTAACTATCTACCTATGTTAAAGCGTGCAGATCGCTATAAGCTAGAATTGTTAGAACAAGATATTAACACGTTAAATAATTATGGTGGTGATGTACGTAGTCTATCACGTTTAAGTGGTATTGATACATTTAAAGATATGGTAGATGCTGGTTATATTCCGCTTAGTACAAACCCTGCTGAATTGTTTGAGAAGTATGTAAAACAAACATCTAATGACAGATATATTAGTTCTGTATGGCAGATGATGATGATGAGTTCATTGCCTGACGGATCACAAGTTGTCATACCAAGATTTAATAGAGATGAATTAGCAACTAACCCAATGGTATCTACAGAATTTATTGAAGCATATGCTGAAAAGCTAGAGTTTAGTATGTCACAACCTAGGCAGAAAGGTGAAACACCAGTAGACTACATTGATCGTATGATTGAATTACGTGGCAATGATTTTGTCGAGCTGGCTACAGGACAAGACTCAATGCCTATTATTTATGTACGTAAAGGACAAACAGAAAATGTAGCACGAATGATTATTGGAGCTAGATTAGAAGGCAAGTTCTGGAAAGCATGGGAAACAATAACATCGTGGACTAAGTTTTTTGCTATTGGCGTACCATATCTATCATGGTTCCATCATACAGCATTGCTAGAATCACAGGTAGCTATTGGTGGTCTTACTAAATCCAGTGCATATAATCCTAGAAAACATTGGTTAGATTGGAAGAAATTTAAAGATAATATAGCTAATGATCCTGAGATTGCACGTAAATGGTATCAAGCAGGTATGCGTGCTACATTAGAAGACCCAGATTATCAACAAGGTGTTGTGAATCGTGATATAGAATCAGCAGCTGAGTTCTTACAGCGTAACAAACATGGCAGCACAGCTAAAGCACTACGTAAATTCTTAGTACTAAAAAAGAATTGGGATACTAAATTGTGGGTAGAAATGCACGCACCATTAAAAGTATGGACTGCTGAAGGCTTACTGCATGATGCTCGTATGAGTGCAGAGCGTACTGGTGAATTCTTTGATGAACAACGTGCTGTAAGTGAAATAGCTGAATTAGTAGATCAGCTATATGGTGGTATTAACTTTCAGCGTAGATTGTGGGCTACACCTGTTGCATTACAAATGGCTAACAATGCATCATTTGCATTTGACTGGACATTTGCTGCAGCGGGTATGGCAGGTGCTGGTAATGTACCGGGACTCAACGAGTTCTTTGGTAGACCTACAGACTATCAAAACGAAATACGTTATGGTAAATACATACCTGCATTTGCTGCTATTGTAATGTTTGGTATACCGAATGCAATACAATCAGCTATCTGGACATTAACAAGACCTATTGGTGATGATGATGACCAACCGTTTACATTTTTAAATGAAACAGATAGAGCTACATGGATTGATCTTACCCCGCTGTATCGTATTATGCCTTGGTATAACTTAAAACAATACGGAACAGATACAGGTGAGCGTAGAGTATATATGCGTTGGGGCAAGCAAGGTTATGAGATTCGTCGCTGGATTGAAGAACCATTTAGAGCTGCTGGATATAAGTTATCTGTACCACTTAGACTAGCTATTGAACAAATGACTGGTCGTAGCATTGGTGGGTGGGACTTAGCATTTAAAAATGCAGATTACTTTGGTGTGTTCCAAGCAAAAGGTTCTTTTTTAAATAGTCGTGTTGGTGAAGTTGTGAAAGCATTTACGCCATTTAGTGTGCAGGATATTATGAATAACAAACCTACACCTATACCCTTTGTTCCTGTTAACTTTGCTAAAATGAAGCAGGGCAAACATGGCTGGTATGCTGCAAAACAATTAACTGAGTTGTATTTAGGTTACGTTAAAAAAGGTAACTTCGATAAACTACAGAACCATAAAAAGAACATTATGGTTATTGGATCAGATATATTACAAGCAGCAGCCCGAAATGGTTACAATGCTACAAGTGTTCAAAAACAAGCGTTAGCCAATGCACGTGCTGATCTTTATGCTAAACTAGAAGATGCATTAAAGAAAAAGAAAATTGACCAAGCTAATGATATTGCTGTTCGTCTACGTGGACTAGAAGCAATGGCTTGGCAGATTAAACGTGTATGGCAGAAAGCTAGTCAGACTTCGTAAAACATCGTCTTATTACATAGCTGCGTAAGAGCGATATAAATGTAAATACTAATCCAATTTTTATATTAGATGTAAATGGTATATGTATATTAAAAATAGGAAAGACCAATGTTTGTGCTAACACATTGATCCAATATCCTATTATAATATTTGTTATCGCTTCTTTAAGACTTCTGGCTTTGCTTTGCATCGCATTCTCTTTGAAGATTAGCCATAGCTCTCCAAGCTACAGCAGCCCAATCACCTTCTAGCATATGCCTCATTAAAGCGTCTAATTCGTCCGTAGACTTACTTTTGTCCCAATGTAGGTCATCATTAGGGTGATGCTGTTGATTGCCTTTACAGCTCAATTTCGTGACTTCTACGATAGCATCAGGAAAGTATTTAATAAATCCATTATATACTGGTATATTTTTACGCTCTTGTGCGTCTGTTGGTAACATTTATTATCTCCATTATATAGAATAGCCCCCTTTCGGGGGCATAATGATTAAAACGGTACATCGTTACCGTCATCTTGATTGTATTGATTGTCTTCTGAATCTTTTCTTGATCCTAGAAATACAACATTATTACCAACTACACGTAACTTCTGACGGTTGCTACCATCTTCAGCTTGCCATTGATCTAGCTGCAATTTACCGTCTATCAATACCTGCGAACCTTTGCCAATATATTCGGCACAGAGTTCAGCAATACGATTCCATACGGTAACATCCACAAATACAGGTTTATCTATCCTTTCTCCATTTGCGTTCTTATAGCTTTCATTAATAGCTAATCCAAAATTAGCTACGCTACGTTGGTTATCCATTTCTTTTAACTCAACATCATTAGTTAAGTTACCTACTAGTGTTACTTTATTATAACTTGCCATTACTATTTCTCCTATTTAATAGGTGATTCGCCAGTATATACCGGGTTTATCACCATAATTTTTATTTAATGTTACTTCATAGAACCGACTGTCATTTTCAATTAAGCCAGACGTTTCCATGCAATCCATGAGTACTTTCACCAGATTATCTACATCCGGCTTAGTAGTCTTTATAATTATTTCTTGCGCACGTTCTTTTTTAGTGTGACCTTTTAACCAAGGAAACACAAAAGATACGTGTAGTTTCATGCCTATGTTTAAAGGATAGTCTTCTTGGACATCCTTCATGGTCTGTTGTAGTTCGGATATTAAATATTTTTTTAATTTATTTAATTCAGAGCTACTACTAGATGTAACAAACAGGTATTTCATCCATGCAGATAACATCTGTCTTGGATTTAATTTACCATGTTGTGCTAAAAACTTATCATAACTAGTACGTTGCACTATGCGCAATGCACTTTGATGAGTTTTAGTTGGAAGGTTGAAGACCATTGAGCCTACAATAGTCTTCGAGTCTTGCAATTTGTTCATTTATTATTTCCTCATTTGCACTACGTTCAATTGCAGAATCCAAGAATAATCGTACACTTGGATACATTGTTTGTATAATTGTGTCAAACTCTTTTGGATGTTCTTCTATCCATTGATGACACGATGGACATACCGCAAAACCATTATTCATATCGAATCGATAGTTTAAGTTTTTGCGTGGGACTAAATGATGCGCCCCATTGTATGCCATGTAAGTACAATTTTCATCATAATTTAATTGGCATCTATTACTTGCTATATAACATACAGCTAGTTGCCACAACTTATCATATTTTGATTTGTTTAATATTTTCAATACAACCCCTTGGTATTACTATTTTATCTGATAATTCATCTAATTCACCTACATATTTTGTAGTTGATAATCTAATCCAAGTAGGACTAGAAGCATCTACCCAGCCCAGCGTAATTGCATGAGCGGGTAGTATATCTTCATCAGTATGTAAAGCAGCTTTAATATCAAGCCACTTAACACATACCGATTCACCTTTCCTAACTTGTGCTAGTCTTTTTGACATTAGATTTTTTTCGCAATCTTCTGTAAAATTCGTGGTTCCATCCTTTTGGTGCAGTAGCACGTTTTGATGCTAACTTATCAGGATAACCCACATTAAGCAACTGCGTTAATAAATCATCGTATGATACATACTTTTCCATATATGGTTTGTATGTATCTGATATTAATTTTAAATATGTAAAATCTCTATCGTCTGCTAATGATTCATCTGTACTATCCCAATAGATAATACAAGCTGTTTTAATACGTATATATTTATCCTCAATAGCAGAAAGAAATGGTTCAAAGTTATTATCAACTGATTTCCACATCTTTCTGTTCCAATGAGAGTCACGAATTTTTTGTTCAATAGTATATTTAACCATATAAACTCCAGTCAAACTCACAAGTTTTTTCATTCCATGCATCTTCTGCATATGGTTTACATTCAAACAAAACTTCTCTTGCTTTAGTACCATTGCACAAATCTTCGTATTCGTAACAACAGAAAAACAAAGGTTGTCCATTTTCTATTTCATATTCACCATAGTTAGAACCTAAGTCTTCATCAGCATACATACCTTTGAAATGGCATTTATCAAAACGTTTGCCTAATGCTAACATAAATGGTGCAGGAACAGACCAAGCAGTATCAAACGTTATGTCCATTATGAATCTGCCATCATCCATTTTAGTTACTTCACTATAAGTTACTTCAGATGCATTCCATTTAGTACCCCAGTTTTCAATCGACCAAGAATACCAATCATTAGCACCGTATTTTTCTTTCAAACGCTTGCTTTCTTCAGGCGTTCCTTGGTATGGAGATGTAGCATCTGCTAACTCTTCTGGCATCGGAAGTATTTTCTGAAAATCGAACTGAAAATTATCATCCGTATGCATTAAGTTTCTTAATTCTACTATGTCTTGTCCTTTACCAATGACTTCTACTTTATTTGTTATCCAGTTTGGCATGTTATCTCCTTTTATTATAATAGTTTATCTAAACGTTTGATTTTTCTTATCAAACAACATTTTAACTTCACCTGTATTACCACCACGATTCTTTTCCCAAGACATAATAACTGGTTGTCTTGGTGTATTCACGTGAATATGTTCTGGATCAGGATACAATAACCCTGCCAGATAAGCATCTTCTTCTAACGCACCAGTTTCTTTAAAGTGCGATAGTCGAGGTGCTTTCTTCTTACGTTCTGACAATGATTCATGCTTGTTAATATCAGCCTCACGGCTTAATTGTGACAAGATAATCATCATTGGATTCGATGGAAGATTCTTTAACGTATCAGCAATATCATTAGAAGCACGTGCATAAAACTCACGATCCTTCTTATTCCCTGTGAAGGCTTGCATACGTTGTACATAATCCAATCCAAAGAACGTAGTCTGATGCCGCTCTGATGCATATCGCATAGCAGAACATATTTGTTTAGGCGTTAATGATTTATCATAGATAGTTAATGGTGCTTTCTTTAACATACAAAAGTGCGCATTAAACTTTTCTTTTTCTTCATCATTTAATTTATTAGCCTTAACTCTACGTTCTTCAATGCCAGACAATATACATATACATTTTCGCATAATGTCTGCTCGTTGCATTTCAAGACTAAACATAGTAGCATGTCGATTCTTTTTATATCCAAAAAACGAATCTTTACGTTCAAGAATATGATTAAGCATCTCATTTACTAACCATGTAGTCTTGCCTACACCGGGTCTAGCACCAATCACGACAGGAAAACTAGGTGGATATTTAGTAATCACTTGATTAATAGCGTCAAATTTTGACGGGTATCCACCACGTACTATCAAATCATCGACAGTAAGTGTGTCTTCCTCTTCTACTTTACTAGCAGATAACAGATGAAATAAATCTTCCGTTACACCGCTAATATTTTCTTCTACATTGAATGGGTTAGACAAGTCTCGTTTAACTTTATCAATGCGTGTTATTGCTTCTCTAGACATCTTATATTTGCGCAGGAGATCGCACCAATACAAAGGGCGACTCTCACCATAGGCAAATATAGTATCGAGGTTAGAGGAGCTATAACGTGCGTCTATCGCAACGATTCGTGACCATATAGATGATTGAGTTAAAGGCTGCCCTTGAGCTAGCATAGCATCTACTACCTCAAAGACAACCTGATTAAACTCAATTACAAACGACTCACGTGTAATACCATGTGTCGCTACAGCACGAAACCCCTGCGAAGGATCATTTATAATACTGCTTAACGCTGAACCTTCAACAACGGGATCATGCATAATTTACTCCGATAGATAATGTGTACCAAAAACATCATCAAAATCTACAGAACCTTGAATAATATCTTTGCCTAATTTTTCAATCTTATTGATTGATAACAACGACCATTCTTCTAACGGTTGTTCAACATATTCCTCTAGATATTCTAGATAGAATTTATCTTCTATTTTCATTCTAAACAATTGCACTAAATAGTTGGCATACTGTTCAGAACAAGAACCGGGCAGAGCAGTTGGTCTGTCTGGTCTTTCTGGTAATTCAACATCTGTATTAGCACCACGTTTAATTTGTTTACCTTTGGGTTCATCAAATGTTATTGTAGATTCTGATTTAACATCTTCTACAACTACTTCAGATTCAACAACTTCGGCATCTTTTGATTCGACAACCTCTGGTTCTTGTTTCTCTATTACAATATTTGCAGTAGGTAATTTATCTGAGTCAACAGAATTAATTTCTTCCTGCGAATACATACCACCAAAGGTATCTGGAAACGCTTCACGTAATGCTTGCACCAATGCAACCTTTTGCAACATTGTGCGAGGCTTATTAGCCCACATAGATGAAGGCGTACCGTCTCTCTTTGTACCTACATATTCTTCATAGAATACAGTACAACTAATAGGTACTTGATAGCCCTGCACGTAAACTTTAGCAGTAGCTGACATTTCAGGTACAGTACCTTCAATGCTGCATTCGTGACCAGCATAACGTGGATCACGCTTTGCACGTTTTAGAAACGTTTCTTTACCAGTAACCATACTAGCAGGTTGATTCCCAAACTTAATGAGATAAACCTCACGTAAGAATGGATTTAACTGCTGGTGTTGACATAGTTTTAGAAACATTGCCATTTCACTATCAGTGATAGCACTGTTGTTACAGATATATTTCTTAACAACTGCGGGTGTTAATTTAATATCGTTATCATTGAGATCACGATAAGCTACTTCCATACTCATATTACTACTCCTTTATTTATTTAATTTACGTTTTAGTGATACTCTACCGTCAACGAAAGCTACCAATGCTGCCACATCTTTCTTTCTTTTGGCAAGCAATTTTTCAACTTTCGCAACACTTAATAATTTACTGTCGTATAATTCACTTGGACATATACGCTCTTCGTTGCATATTTCTTTTAGTCGATCAAACGCTTCTGATTCATTACGCCAGATACGTTTTCTGCGACCAGCACCTAACTCATAATTGTTAGATTCTTCACCTTTGTTAAGCCGCAAATATAACTCTTGTTTCAATGCGCCACCAAAGGTTTTAATTTTATCATACTGTTCAATCATACGTTCAAGAGAATCATTAGGTATATTATATATCTTGATCTCTTTATTTTGAGTGACCATTTGATTAGATTTTTCTATCGAACCTATTGTAGCAGGACAACGCATATTCTTACTGCAGTAATTACATTTGTCATGCTGTATATAAGGTGGATTATCTAATTTAGCCATATCAATGACCTCACGCATCATACGTTGATGATAATTCAAATGTGTAGGAGTAACCTCAAACACTTGTGCCTCATCATAAACTTTTGGCTGTATGATAACTGTATACATTTTGTCATAATCATTGAATGGATTCAATCCAACCATGTATGACAATAACTGTTCACTTTGGGGGCTAACAGGTAGCATCCCAAACTTAAAGTCAATCAGTACAATAGTTCTATCACAAGCTAGTACTAAATCCGGTGTACCACCAGATATTCCTAACATATTTAGATTTACCCATTGTTCTGTTATGACTTCTAGTTCATTAGAACATTTATCTTTCATGTGAGATATAAATTCACGTGCTTGATCTATAGCTGTAATTACATCAGATATATCTTGAGCATCGAATTTATATTCTTCTTCACGAGCATCATTACTTTCACCTATGAATTCATGCAGAGAATAAGAATCATCTGCATAATATTCAGCTTCAGGATCGAGAAATAATTCACAATATTTATGTTTCTCGGAACCTTTTATAGTATGTACTGTATCACCCGATGTGCTGCTATATGCTGGGCATTTAACTAGCATCGGATGTGTACTCGGACCGTATGGATCGTGTTTCATAATATCTCCTTTACTTTATTCCAATATTTTATAGTTGATTTTTTATTCCATCCCCTAGGACCTCCATTCCAAATCCTAGCGTATGTTTCAAGAGACGGTTTCATATCCATCTCTTGTTCGTATTTATCACCCCAATATGCAAGATATAACCTGCATATTGAATCTGAATGTTTAACATCAGTTCTATCATCATAACGATAATCTGTGCCATATATACGATTCACATCGTCTATTACTATTTTATGAATCTGTAGTATACCAACAGCTTTACCATTGTCTCCTATTTCATTAGGATTACCACCAGATTCAATCATCATTAATACAGCTATTAATTTATCAATCATTTTCAGCTGCTCTAATTGATTTAATTTCATTTAGATGTTGTTCTAATTCAGTTACATCATTTTTAGTTGATGTTAGAAGCTCATCTTTATTAGCTATATTATCTTCAAGAGATTCTATCGCATCAATTAAAAGTTCAACTTTTTGCAATACACATTCTTGTAAATATATAGCTAGTTTATTACTAACTTCATCTTGTTTTCTGTATAACGTAGGTATAATTTTGCGAGTAAGCTCGTCCATATTAAACACTACATGTACGTCTTTTCTATTTTCATTAATAATTTCCATTATATTTTTCCTTTTATTATTTTATTTAAATAAGGGGGGCTTTCGCCCCCCAATTAGTTATTAACCTACTGTTGCATACTCAATTACTTTGAGAGCTTTTTCTTTAAATGCAGCAGTATTACCAGCGATATTATCATAAGCAACTCGCATTGCTTGATCTGAATCGCTTTCATTCTTGCTAGATTTACGTCCTTTCTTACGTGCTTCATAGTTAGTGATAGCATTAAAGAACGCATATGGTGTCTTAGAATAAGCGGGATCAATACCCTCTTGCCCATAAGCCATCAATTCATTGATGTGAGCATGAGCATCCTTTCTGCGACTACGTTTAGTAAAGTCGCCATTCTCATCATATGAGACAGGATACAACATATCTAAGATTTCTTTACGTACACTAGCTGACATATTTCCATATTTAGCTAGCGCATCTAAACGTAACTTTTCATTACGTGATGCAAGTTTAATTTCAGTCATATCTTGCAATGCATTCAAAATAACATCATTAACTGTGCTATTATGTTTTGCAGCAAGATACGATTCTGATCCACCAGCTTTAGCTTGTGTAATAGCCCAGCCACGTGTGTTATCACAAACAGTACGTACAGTGCTAAACACAATGGCTACGCCATTCTTACCAGTCATATCATTTGTAATCATAATACGAGTAAGAGTAGGCGAATCATCACCATGAATCTGTGTTCTATCTACTACAAGGCTTACGAATTGAATCGCACCGCCTTTAAGTGTTCCTACTGATTCTATTTCAATAGGATGATCATCATATGAATATGCTTCCATGATCTGTGATACAGCATATTTGATACAGTTATCCATATCAAATAAGGTATATCCTTTTGATACAGCTTCATTGAATACAATGCGCTTATCAGGACGACCAATCTTATAAGAATCACACTTATTATAAGTTAGGTCTTTCCAGAAGATACCCGATTGACAAATATCAATCGGATAATCAAACACTTTTAGTGCTTCTTCTAGTGTTACGGGTCGATCCAAACGCACGTATTCTTCCATACGATGCCAAGTATCTCCCCATACGAATCCTGCGTCTACGCCTTCCATTATTGCATGTGCCATGATATTTCTCCTTTACTTATTTGGTTTATTAATTTACTTTATTTATTAGTTAACTACAAGGAACAAATGCGACTGAATTTACACCAAGAAGATAAATCATTATCTGCTAGTGATTGGAAACAGACGGCATTTGAACTATATGTTCAACGTCAAAGTCACAAAGATATATGCGAAAAGTGTAACGACTTATCACCACACACCCTTAAAGAATGGATCAATAAAGGTGAGTGGCGTAAGCAACGTGACGAACTAGAAGAACAAGCAAAGCAAAACTTCGTACAGAAGTATCGCAACATGGTTCTATCTAATCGCATAGATGTAACTAGTAGACATTTAGATATTTCTAAAGCTCTCGAACAACGCATTGCAGATAAGCTGCTAGACGACAGTCGTAACTACGACGACGAAGAGCTGCTTAATTATGCAAGAGCATTGAAGAGTGCTTCCGATGTATCAGCTAGAGCGGTGGGCTTATCAGACAAGGTTGATCCTATTGCAGACAATCCTGCTGCTGCCGGAAATGGCATGATTATCAACATTGGCATGCAAGCGTCACCAGTCAAAAATGCTGATGTACAAATCGTAGAAGAATAATCTTTACAGAATTATTTTACTATGATTTGCTATCGTTAATGCTTGATTCCTTATTGCAAGCAGGGACATTTGGGAGTTTTTTCTTCCTTTCCTCCCATTTGTCCATTTTTTCACTCTCTTCACAATGAATTTGAGTATCGTACTTGCATAGTTTAAATATAGCATTTATAGATGCTATATGTCCTTGGACGGTTTTATCATCCATCTTTTTTCTCCTTTTTATCTAGAAACCTATTTCTAGCAACATTTATACTCTCTTGCAATGATTCTAACAATTGCTCTGCTTCTGGCAGAGTTAATGGTATATCCATATAATCAAGAAAGAATCCATCTTCTTTAATGTCTATATGGTCAGGGATTTGTAATACTACACTATGTCTATTACATATTGTACATATTGGTAGTGATTCATCCAGTTCAGCATATTGCTCATCGATCATTTTTTGAGTTACCCCTCCGGGTAAGTATGGGTCTTGCATTCTATTTCTCCTAATTTAGATTTAATTTTAGATAATTCATATTTCAATGTTGTAGTACTACGAACCGCTGCAATTAATGCAGCAGCTCGTTTTTCTGGTGTATCAAACCCGTCTTCGGGTTTAAACCAGTAATCTCCTTTCATAATCTCCTTCTTTCTTTTGAAGCGATAGATTGTAATTCGTCTATAACTAGACCATAATACGGATCATCGCTATTATTTACTTTCAAGTTACGCAATAACCAATGTCTATTGGATTTTTTGCGCACGTCTTTTTTACTAGTAGGTATCATCTTCATACCTGCTACCATTCTTTGTAGGTCATACGGGTTCAATCGTATTTTTCTCCATTCGTTAGCATTTCTGCGTTAGCTTCCTCTTGTGTCATAGACGTTTGAACCTCCTTGTCGTCTATTACAATAGTATTATCCTGTTTAATATTTTTCTCGATTTGATAACTTTCGAGTGCGGCAGCTATAAATTCTAGTTGCCTTGTTGACAGCTCAATTGTTTGAGCTTTACTAATATCCAGATCAAATATATAGATTTTCCAATTACCATCTTCAATCTCATAAAGATACTGCGTTCCTTTTTCTTTATCTGTTTGTGTTATTTCATATTCGTACATTTTATTCTCCTTGTTCTGGCAATGCCATTATATCGCTTAATACTTTGTTTAGCTCCGCTTCGTTCAACCAACATATAACATCATCAGTTATTGGAGTTGTATAACACAATTTACTATGTTTATCTAGGACAGCTAGCTCTAAACCATTTGCTATTGGATTCCCATAAACAACACTAGCACCATATCCATTAGGAAATTTATAGATAGATTGATTAAAATCACTATAGACCTCAGATTTCCTAGAAGTTATTATATAACTAGCGTATTTCGT
>CENI01002419.1_pt1 | contig 16272 bp, 14 predicted proteins | sample 530161 | NCBI WGS metagenome assembly CENI01 (sample SAMEA2591107, study PRJEB7988) | marine metagenome | isolation source: saline water (ENVO:00002010), including | reverse complement strand
TATATAAAAGTGGATAATTCTCTTTCAAAATGGTTTTGCAACTATTCTTATAATTGCAAGTGAGGCAAGGTACACATTTTTTGTAAAGATCCGTGTGTTCTAAACAATATTGCAGCCCCCTTTTGGTGTTATGGTATTTTTTTCTTTGCTCAATAGAATAATCTGAGTCTTCTTTTGGTGGCCTGAATGGCTTTACATTGACATTTAAATTAGCCCAATAATTTGCTAATTTCCAATCATCAACTTCTAAGAATCTATCTATTGCTTTCTTTCCAACAAACCAATGGAGCTGAGGCTTTCTTGCCGTTTCTTTATTGCCCCAATACTCAAACTGAAATAAGAGAAACCTTTCTAAAAAATTTATACCTATTACCTCTCGACCAAACCCCTTTTTATCAAATATCTTATAAAAAGAGTCTATGTGCTTTTGGCTGTCTTTTAAATTAAGCGAATAGTTTTTCTTATATATCTGAGAGTAATAGTGCTCAAATATTTGTACGATCATTTGCCAAATTTAGCTAAAAAAAACAGAAACTAGGTGTATTCAATAAAAAATGAAATGGTTTCTTTAGATTGATCAACTACATTTCCACTCTCATAATTATCAAATAGTTCTTGGTCTGTCAATGGAGTGTTATTAGTAGGATCTAAGGTAGCCTTAAACCATATGCCTATAGTTTGCTCATTAGATAAGTCACCTATAGCGGCGGGACTTCCAGACCCAACATACTCTGCAAAAGTACCTGTTAATGGCAAAGATTTAGAGCTGTCTATTTTTTCGTATATCGGATCGCCATTAGAATCAATTGCTGGATCTACAAAAGCCAATTCTACCTTATACTTATTAATGGGAGTTGGAACTCCTTCCACATCTATAGTAGGGTAATCATAATAAATCGTTATTCCTGTTGCATCTGAACCAGTATTGTTTTTGAGAACAAGTAGAAATACTTGCTTGTCATCATCTTGCTTTATTAATCTCGATATAGAGCTTAATGTTGCCCCAACTCTATCATTAGGCACTTGGTCACTCGAAATATAGTTTCCTAGCGATTGACTTACGTTTGGTTGAGGCGCCTCAAAGTTGGCTGCTCCTGAATAAAATAATCTCATAATATTATATTAATGAAAATGATAGCCCATCCACAAATATGTCATTTACGCTACTATTAAAGCCCACCATATTTCCACTACTATTTATATTGATATTATAAACTGATGTCAAAGCAAATCCATCTCTAGCGGCGGCTATATTTAAAGTATTTAAAGGCCTGTATCCTGTTGGCAATGTAAATATAGTTGCAAATGGGGAACCTACATTTTGAACAATTTCTATTTGTCCTTTAAACTCAACCCTACTTCCATTTTTTCTATAAAAAGCATTAGATATTATATCATAGTCGGTAGTATTTTGGTTTGGTATTGCAGTCCATTCCTCAACTACTGGAGAATTATCCAGCGCCAACTTCCAATCAGTACCATCAAAAACAAATTTTAGCAAAACGCTATCATTGGTAGCTAAATATAGATATAAATCATGAAAATTAAATAACCTTAGATTCATAGAGCTTCCAGAGTCTACTAATGGAGAAGTTCCGTCCCACTCCTGAACTACTGAGAACTCATTACTATCCAACACAATATCACAGGAAGTGAATCTTAAAAAGAATATATTTCCAGCAACAGCGCCAGTTGTTCTTAAGTTAATGTGCTTGTTAGCGGACAGTGTTACTTGAGATGGAGTTATAAATATTTGCTCTTTAAAATCAGAACCAGCTACTATTTGATTATTGATTGTTGATGCATCCAACTCCAATATTCTTACTCCAAACAAATCTCCTGTCTCTACATTAGATATTCTATTACTGTAAGAGCTCAAAGATTCGTTTAATGTAATCGTTCCGCTTGTATAAGTAGCCTGAACTCTGTCTGGGGCAGCCTTTAAAGATCCATCATCATTAAAACTAGCTTCTGTAAAATATCCATTTGTAGCATCATCTGGAATTGTTAATTGAGCCCCATAATCTTTTATATGCCTGTGTCTATAAGTGACCACATAATCGCTTGTGGTAGCTGTAACGGGCAATTCACACCTACATACAGGAGTGTTTACAGGAAAAGTTAGTTTGACTATATCTAAAGGAGTAGTAGAGCTTGGTGTAAAGAATAACTCTACCTCAGAAGTGTCTGGAACTACCAATAATTGCTGAGATCCGTTTGATAATTCATCTACATCTAATTCACCTAGATTTAGGTTGATTTGATTTCCAGAAAGAGTTGATCCACTTACAATAGAGTATTTTCCGCTTTCATAGTAAAGTCTCCATCCATCAAAGTCTCCGTCTGTAAAATCTGTAGTGTCCTTGAACTTACCCCCTTCTCCAGAAACAATAGTGATTCTATTTGCTGTAGCATCAAAAGTCCAGTTAGTGGATCTCATTCCAAATGCAACTTCTACTATATTCTCACTTCTAGGTTGAGTGGGATCTTGAAATTTAATTGCTTCTACCCCTACTAATGGATTAATGGATCGCTCCAAATAAGAGGTGAAATATCCATCTACCGTCTTAAATATGTAGTTAGCTCTCTTATCCTCTACAGTTACGTTTACTCCACTATTTTGTACTCTAGCAAGCCAAAACTCACCATCTACTGGAGTAGGAAGTCCATTTAATAATGTAAGCCCAGATTCGGCCTCTAATGTGATAGTGTAATGATCAAAATTAAACAAATCTTTTTCTGTCTCTGTAAGCACAGCCCCCGGAGTAGATGTGGGAACAATTTCCCATTCTTGATTTGATTCGGCAGTCATAGACACAACATTAAGTTCTGCTGTTGCATCATTAGTTACCTCTAATATATTATATTCTCCTGTATTGGTTGCGGAATTAGGAAATCTTATCTTAGTTGGGAAGTCAGTAACTTGGCCTCTCAAGGAAGTAAGGAAGGTTGTTCCAGTTCCATTCAAAGTACCATCTACAGATATATCTATAGTTCCACTTTCAATGGTTGTTTCGGCTCTAACAAGCTTTACCCAATATGGGTTGGTGTCTGCTCCACTAGATCCAACAGCTATATCGGAAGTTTGCGCTGGTGAAGAAATAAACTTACCATCGTTATTGATACCAAGAATGGTGTTAACTCTAATGGTGTTATCAGCACTACCTTCTACAACTCTAGCGTTTGTAAAATTGCCATCTACAGAGTTATCTAAAAGACCATACTGAATTGCATTTTCTTTGATGAATCTCTGATATCCATCGTCTTGCATAAACTGCTGAAACCTTTCTAGCTCAAGTCTGCCTAAGAAAATATTATTTGAAAAATTTATATTGCTCATTTTCTAGTTATTCTTTGAGTGCTCAGGGATTAATCTACCTTCTTTATCTGTTAAATCCCAGTCAATGACTGTCTGATCTTTTCTTTCGCCGATTACTAGCCAATCAATAATAGCTGAACTTAAATGATTGTTGCTTTCAATTATTATTTGTCCTTTTGAATACGTGCCCTTTACTAAATCCCACGTATCATTATTGGCTACAAAAACTTGAATATTTTGATTCAATGCCTCAAAGGTTCCAATAGTCATATTACTTGGTGTGTCAATATCAACTGTAGCAATCCCATTTTCTAATTGCACCTTTCCTCTGTAAATGTTATCTGCTCTTGGCGCTTCAACAAATGAGTGATAGAGCCATTTGTTCGTATCTAACGGGTGAGTAATTTTAAATGTCCCTGAGCCTTTAGATAATGCGCCTACAACACTAAGATCTGAGGAGATGTTCACATTGCCAGTAGGGGTTATTGTTATGTCTCCTGATGTGGATGATAAAGTGTTCGTGTTGATGTTTATATTATCTACATCTAAGGATGTGAAAGTACCTGATCGGGAAGAGCCTATCACGCTAGTTCCTTGTACCTCTAGCCCTCCAGTACTCAAATTGGTATTCCCCCCTCCATCGGGACTAATAATTACATCACCGTCTGTGTTGGTAGATGAAAGAGTGTTTCCGTCTAATCGTAGATTATCTACGCTTACCCCTCCTGCTCCATTACCTGATAAGGTTAAGTCTCCATTAGTTGTTGAGGCCGTAACATTGTCTGTAGATAGAGTAGCTCCATCAAAAGTTAAGCTAGTGCTTCCTTCTATTTCGTCAGCAGTGGATGAGCCTACAGCAATCTGATTATCAGATATTGAGCCCCCTATTCCGCCACCAACATTAACTAATTGTTGTAGTCTCCAAAGAGTCATAGCTCTGCTATTAGCATTAGTTGGAAGACCTTCTCCAATAACTAAGAACCTAGATTCATTCCCTATTGTTGGGGTAGAAGTAGATCCAACTGTATCTCTTGCATTAATATAAGTTCCAATGTTTTGAGATTTGGCTACAAACCCAAAAACAAATAGAATAACAAATAGGACAAAATTTCTTTTCATAACGTATATTTTTTTTAATCCCCTAATAAAACTGAACCACTATCACCTGTCAATAAAATGCCCTCATCCCCAGTAAGCCCCAAAAGAGGCGCTGCTTCTTCTTCAAAAGAAGGTGGAATAAAATTTACCTTAAAAGAAGTGTTATAAGGCAATAAATACCTTCTTAAATTTTCTTTTAATTGATTTTCACTATATTGAGCATTATTATGCTTCAACCACAAAGATATGAAGTTTTTTGGGTTCACAAAACCTGTAGAGCAAGAATTTGCTAAAGGTTTTACTTTTAAATTCCAAATCCTTAATTCATTAACAGCATCACCTCCGTTACTATTATCTAATACAATGTAAGGTATTATTTTTCCAGTAGATGATTGCATCTTTAAATTAACGCCCCCAATATTATTTACCTCTACATTTGCGGCAGTAGCATTGCCATTATACAAAATGCCTCTCACAAAGTAATATTTGTCCGTTTTGGCTAATTGTAGATTTTCAAAGAAATTGCTTTCATTTGCCAAAGTATCTATTCTCTGAAGAGTAGATATACTACCCCCTTCTCTATTATACTCCCTAAGCCCAAATGTCAGATTAGTTTCTGCAACTGGCTGCCTAACCCAAAAAGTTATTTCATAATCCAAAGATGGATCTACATTAATTGCGAAATTAGTATCATCATTGCCTATTCCAGCTACCTCTGTATCGGGAACATTCAATATAGAGTAAACTTCTTTAGTGCCATCAGTAATTATTGCTTGAGTGCCATTCCCAAAAGTTGGGTAATTAGCTAAATCCACAAAGTCTTCTGTATTCTCATAAGACTTGTTTGTTCCTATTTGATTAGATAGTCCCTTGTATAGAGGAGATGCATTGTTGACACTCCACCCAATAGTATGAGGAAAATGTAGGTTAAATATAAACTCATCATTATCATCATAAGCTATATTTCTCAGCAGTTCTCCATTAACTATCGTACCATTTTGAGTCTTGTTAGAAAATATTCTTTCAGTGCCCCTTAAATTAACTTCTTTATAGAGATTATTTACTAAGTATAATTTTTCTGAAAGGGTATCCTGAGCATTAAATATAATGCCTCTGCTAGTCAAATATCTATCTACCATATCTTCTTGTATGGTAAAGTCTTCGAAGACCCTAGCAAAAGTAACTATAAATGCAAAAAAGCAAGCGACGGCTTCCCAAAATGTTTGAAAGTCAGTTGTTCTATCTATGTATTTTGGTATAATACCCTCACCCTCTAACTTATTATATACATTATTGCACCAAGCTAGTACCTCAGCGTCTTCGCAAATGAAATAGTTGACAAATATTGAATTAAAGTAAGCATATCCGCAATCAGGTAATTGTATGACTACCTCAAAAGGTATAGGGTCTTGAGAATAAGTATATGTTAAATTAGTTTGAGAAGATAGTCCAGTAACTGGATCATTAGCTGTTATAGTTAGCGTCTCAGAGTCTAATACTAGAAACGATGCTATTCCATTAGAGTCTGATGTTTTAGTTTCTGAGCCAAATAAGGTTCCTGTTACCGTAATGTCTCCTGCCGAAATAACATTGTTTTCGCCATCAACAACATTGATGATTAAATTCTCAATATAAGAATTACCGAAGCTTGATATTTCACCTACTGTAGCCATTATTGGTCGTTTAAGACAAAGTTTTCTTGTATTTCCGCAACAGTTATCACATTAGCTGAAGTTATCAAATCGTAATTGGTAATTATATCTCCTGTGCTTGAAATATCGTAAGCATCAAAATCGTCTTCACCTGTCGCATTACCTGAATTATCTTGCCACATTGGAGCGCCATAAAGAAAAGCTTTTGTTGTTTCTGCTCCACCAGCAACTTCTCTATAGGTAACCTCTAATGTCTTTCTATTGGGAAGAGATAAAGCTAACTCTGAATCTGGCACGTTATCAGTATTGTTAGGTAAGCCGTTTATGGTTACGATAGGGCTCTTTCTGTTTATTTGCCTAAAAGAAGTTTTTATATTTCCAGTAGTTGCGGGGTTTGTGATTGTTATTGGTGGCCCTACAGTAATGTTATTGTTTTCTGCGGGGCTAGATAGATTTACTAGTTCACCCAGATTTAAGCCTCCTATGGTTGTGTCATTTGTTCCTGCCCCTATTAAGGGAGATGCTGGCTGTAATTGAAATTCAAAGTTTCTGGGATTTCCAGCAAAAAGACATGCGGAGTCATTAAAAGCCGTAGAATCAACTTCATTGTAAGCAAGAGGTGAGCCAGCAGAGTTAACGGGTATATTATTGCAGTTAGTGAAGTTCAACTCCCTTCCGACTACTGCATCACTAACATCTATTATGCAATCATCTGCAAAATGACAATCTTCAAAATTAAAAATTCCGTTACTAGTTCCGGTATAAAATACAGTTGAAGCCCCAAGATAAGGCCCAAAAAATGAAGAGCGACGCAAGTTTGATGCGTCCCCTAACACAGATTGTGCTCTAACACCACAATCAATAAAAACACAATCATTGCCACTTTCTATGTTTAATCTTATATTCTGAACTATACAATCGAACGTTGAACACCCTAAAGTTCCGGCAGAATCGGTTATTATTAAGTTATATAATTGTATCGCTGAACCAGATAAAGTATTTATAGAACCTCCATTGCAATTAATTGTAGCCCCCCAATATGTGTTAGAAATAACAGTAAACGAAACATCACTAATAGATAAAAACCCAGTATAAACCCCGTCTGCTAAAACACAAGTCAAACCCGATAAGCTACCTATGCCTGGCTCATAATCTTGGTAAGGGTTATCTAAAGACCCGTCCGCCCCCATAGCTATAGTTGTTCCCTTCTTTTTATCAAAAAACAAATGTCCTGCCAAAGCAACCTGATTGCCTGGGGTGCTTAGTGCTGAATCAATGCCTTTAAACCAATTCGTAGCAAATGATAAGGTGAATTCATAAATGACTATTCCGTTAATTTCGGTTATAACAAGTGTATCCGTGAATTCTTTAAAGCCAGAGCTGTTAATGGTTATTGAGTGACTAGCTATAGGTAGTAATATATCAATTGTTAGGCCCTGTGAGTTAGTAGTATAGTCGCTGCCATCTACGTTTACAGTGGCTCCAGAAACAACATTCCCATTAATGTCTAAAACTTTTATTTTAGCATTTTCGTTGAATTGCTCTGAAAAGCTTGATATTTCACCTACTACTGCCATCTACTGATCATTTAATACAAAATTTTCTTGGATTTGAGCTACGGCTATAAGGTTTGATGAAGTTAAATTATCTGGATTGTTAATAATATCCCCATCACTTGATATGTCAAGCGCATTGAAATCATCTTCGCCTGTTTTATTGCCTGAATTATCTTGGTACATGGGAATTCCGTAAATGAATTCTCCTGTCAAGTCTGCGCCCCCCACAGTTTCCCTGTAAAGAATATTTACTGTATTTCTTTTAGGTGTTAAGGTTGTGCTCTCATTGTCTGGTACGTTATCAGTGTTGTTAGGTAAGCCATTTATTAATACAGTTGGGCTTTTTCTTATTTGGCTAAATGTTTTTAATTGTGGCTTAATGTTTCCCGTCGTAGCCGGGTCGGTAATAACAATAGGTGGCCCCACTGTGATATCGTTGTTTTCAACAGGTGAAGAAAGGTCTACTAGTTCACCTACATTCAATCCTCCTAAAACACGGTTATTTGAACCTATGCCTATTAATGGGGATGCTTGTTGAAGTTGAAATTCAAAGTTCTTAGGATTACCAACAAAAAGGCAGTCATTGTCAGATATGGAACGACTTCCAACTTCATTAAAAGGAAGGGCTGGAGTAGCTGTATTATTAGGCACTTGGTTACAATTATTGAAATTAATAGTTGCTCCTGTTCCGAAATCTTCTACATCTGCTGTCACATCGCTGCTAAAATGACAGTCTATAAAATTTGCTGTCCCATTAAAACTATCTAAAAATTGAATAGCTCGGTTATTTGAGGCTGGTTGACCTCCAAAAATTGAGCAACGTCTAATATTTGAGGTTGGTGCTGTAGGCGATGTAAATCTTAATCTTGATTCTACAGTAATGCAATTTGTTAAAGTGGGGTTATTAATAGTGCCGCCTACCTTATTAAAAATACAATCCTCAACCAAATTAGGAGATATGTTACTGTAGTCGCTCATTATCATCCCACTTATAAAAAAAATAACACTACTAAGTGTAAGTCTTTCTCCTGGGGCACTTAGAGTAGCACCCCAAAAATTATTTGAAACAAAGGTGACGTTAGTCTGTGCACTAACTTCTATAAAATTAGTGTACACCCCGTCAGCAAAAACACATAAAGTATTAGCCGGAATAGTACTTCCGTCATAATCATCTAAAGGATCATCAATTGCTCCTGTACCTGTAGGACTTCCATTCTTTTTGTCAAAAAATAATGTGTTTGCCAAGGCAGTTTGATTGCCCGGAGTTCCCGTCACACCCCTATGCCATACTGTATTAGCCATTAGCCTCTAACCATTTTTTATCATCCATTTCGCTTATTGCAAATCTTCTTTTATTTGATTGAATTCAATTTCTAGAGCATCATCTAATCCGGAAAGTATTCCCTTAAAAGAATCAATTACTGAGTTCTTCATTTCATTAGATAGGTAGTAGATAGGGTTTTTGTCTACATTGTTGACTATCATAATGTACTCTCTTTTGCCGTCTTCATCGGGCTTTATTCCTTGCTGAATAAGCTTATCTATTTCGTTTTTTAAGGTTTGAAGAAACTTTCTATTGATTATTGTAAATATTTCATAATTATCAGAAGAAAGGTTGCCATAAATCGTTTGAATTTCTCTAACGCCTTTTATTTCACGACTTTTTTCTTGAAGCTTTTCCGCTGCAATCAATTCATTTTCTGTTACACTAGACATATTATAAGGCTGTTAATTGAAAATTAAGGTCAGTCTGGTTAGGGTAAAATACGGGAGAGAGTGTACCTGATAAATTCTGTATTAATGTTCCAGAAGTATCGTATATAGCAAAGCTCCTTAATCTTGGAAGCTTGCTTCTATCTACCGTATAATCAGTTCTAGTAGAGTTCAAGAAAAAGAATTGATCTGGAACATATTTTGCGCCATCTGCATTTTTAGCTATTTGCAATAAGTTATCCCATTCTACTTTTTCTGTGATGGGATCAAATGTGGTGAAATCTAAATATCTAGCTATTCTGGTTTGAACATCTATCCTATAAGTATCTGCATTAAATCCAGACTCTAGCTCTACTCTAAAATTAAGGTCAATAGGATCGTACTCCATATTCACCAAGTCTATACCATAATACGCTTCACTGAATGGTTTCAAGTCAGATAAGCTGAAAAAATCTTCAGCCCCCTCAAGAAGGGTAAGGAGTTCATTTGAGGTAAAATCTACCCCATTTTGGGTTGCTATCGCAAGTTGAAGGTTAGAGTTGGCGTTTATGCCTTGATTAAATACTTTGAGTACATTATTATTTACCTTAATAAAAGCTTGCTCTAAGGCAGCTATAGTTCCTTTTGCGAGAATGTTAGAGCCGCCTTTTATTCTTTTTCTAAATAAGTCATCGCTTTCTGCATCCCTTCCTCCCTGAGCTGCAAATTCGTTAATTACTTCTCTATGCCCCGTTGGTTCTGGAGCAACTTCACTAATGGTTAATGGGTCTACATTAGATTCTTGCCCGGTTGTTGTTGAGCTTACTTTTGCATAAGCAAACTCTAAAGATCCAATAGTCACATCTTCATCAAGAGAGAAGACTACTCCATTAGTTGAAGTAAATGTTTGAGTGCCTGCAACGTAAGTTGTTCCGCTAGCACCTATAACTCTTAAAAAAGTAGAAGAGCCACTAGCGCCAAATCTAGGAGATATTCCATAATTTTGAGCAACAGCATCTAGCTGAGTACCTGAAGCCAGATCAGGGAATAATGAAGACTCGACTCCAGCTATTTCAGCAATAGCTTTTTGACCTACACTAGAGACCCCATAACCTATTCCGGATAATACTGAATTATCAGTTACTTTAGTTAAAGAGTCAGTGCTATTAATTAAAGTCTCTAAAAATATCTGTTTTAATTCCTCCTTAGAAGAAATCTTTGTAGTTCTAGTAGGCAAATTTCAAAAATATACATATCTAACACTATCTTTTTTTTTTGTAAATTTAACAATATTGCGGCTTGACAAAAAACTTCTTTTTAATTTATTGTCAAAAACCCTTCCCGAACTTCATCTGCTCTAGTTTGAACCCTATAGGTGAGGCGCAAATAATCATCAACCAATTCAGCATCAACTATAGAAAATGATTTAAAAGAATCATCTGTAGCAAAATTTTCATAAAGCTGCCTAAATAAAACGGGAAGTGATAAGCTCCCGTATGTTTGGCCAATAACGACACTCTTATCTATTCCTCTATCTCTAAATTCTGGACTATCGCCTCTAGTGAGTGATGCGAGTATATCTATTGTTTGCTTAAGCGTGTCTTCGTAAGACAATGCTACAAGATCATCATTCGAGAACTGCAATTCTTTTTGAACGTCTATTCCATATATTTTTTCGGAAGAGTCTATGTTATCTACTACCGAATTAATTATTAGTGGATTAGATCCATTGAAGGTGACATTAAGCAGAGTTCCGCTATCAGCAGTATAATCTTCTTCTGTTATGTTGTTATTTAAAAATATATTTGTCCAATCATTTTGAGGATCATCTGAATTCAAATCTCTTGCAAGAGACTCTATGGTTTGATTAGATTTTAGGTTAGTTTGAACTAATGGGTTAGGATCAAATCCGGTTTGTATAGATGACCTAAGATACTTAGAAGATTTATTGACAGTATTTAATTTTGTAGCTATATCCTCAATTTCTGAAAACAAGTCCCAATCATCTTGATAAACAAAGCTGTTTCTATTTAGCTCAAACAGCCGGATAGCTTTTTTAAAATCAGCTCTCAATATATCAAGGGTGTCGAACACTTCCCCGTCTATATTCCTATTCCCCTCATAATAAGAGTATATTTTTGGCTTATCGTTTTGATTGAAATTAAAGAAGTCTGTAAGAAGCTGCTTTAAGTCAAAGCCTCCTGTCAAATTTCCAAACCTCTCTATAGTGTCTAGCGTATAAGCCATTTTAAATTCCTAAAACATTTTTTACGTTATTGGCTATCTGATTCATTCCAACATTAAGATTTTGAATTGTTAGTGCTCTAGCTATTCTAAAATCTTGATCTTGTACGCTAATGTCCAATGGAGCTACCGCTGTTAGTTGAATAGTATATTGAGGTATTCTGTTTTGAGATTCATCTTGAGAGTGAACGAAATTCTTTACCTTACATATGTAGTTGTTACCAAGTATGGTATTATATAGATATAGTTTTTTGGGTTTGCCGTCACTATCTAAGATATCAGAAGAATCTAACATATCTTCTACCGCTTTCACCATCCCATAACCTGTTTTGACAGCACTAGAAAAAGAAGGCCTTCCGCTTTCCAACTTGCCCCCATTCTTCACAAAAGATACAAGACCGCCCTCTACAAATGTATTACCAACAGTAAATCTTAAGTTTCTTCCAAAAGAGCCCTTTATATCAATATCAATAGGGACAAAAGATTGAGTAGATAGCGCAACTACACCTCCAGTAGTTTTTCTAACGTTGGTTATTCTGGTTGATGTTTCTGATATTTGGGAAGGCTGTATAGGAAAGGATATGAAAGATTCAGTGTTTCCTTTTGAATCCACGAGCTCCATTGATACAAGATAAGCTTCGAAGTCTTCAGGGAAAAGTGCATGCAAAGATGCTTCACCCAAGTTACCTAAAAGTTGCTTATATTTTTGCTTATCAGGACTAGTGTCTCTCAATGAAGCCATTAAACACTAATTTGTTTTATATACCAATCCCATTTAAACCCTATTCCGGGGTCTTTTTTTCTTTCAGGGCTAAGATCTGAATGTCTTTTTACTTTATCTATCTTGAAAAACTTAATTATCCCTTTGGACATTTTAACTAACTCCCTATATTGAACATCAGTTACCCAATCAGTTTTTATTTCTTCAATAAATTCTTCGTAATTCCAAGTACCTTTAAGCAAAACCTCAATTCCTACAGAATGAGCATTAAAACCTCTTGCATGCCAACACACTTTTTTTGTAGATCTTTGCTTAACAAAAGAACCATCTGGATACAAAAGAAAGTGACAAGACAGTCCTAATAGCTGAAGCCATTCGTGAGCTTCATATATGCCCTTATATATAACCTTACCATTTTTTAGCTTAAGATTTTTATCTAGCTTAATTTTTTCAGCCATAGAATGGATAATTAGCATAGTAGGCCACTGATCGCCTCCGCCTATTCCAGTATAAATTTCTTTTACCTTCATTTATTAACACAAAGATAAAAAGAGACAACCTCAACAAAAAACTTCTATGATATATTTCCCTGTATAGTTAATGGAGCTGGAAGGGGAACTACGCTAGGACTTGCACCAGTAGAAACCGTTCCTGCTGGAATGGTACAAGTAATTGTTGCACTCTCCAGCGTTTCTATCATCCAATCAGCCATCTCATCAGAAAAATTATCTATAGCTTGATCTTGCTCATTAGGATCACTAGAATCATTTAAGGTCGTAATCAGCGCCTTTAATCTTTGCTTTATATCTTGCTTTACTAGTGACATATTAATCTAAGTTTGATTTTTGGCTTAATAGGGATTCTAGCTGAGAAGCTAATTCTGATATTTGAACTGAATTTGATAATGGCTGACCCATAATTACAGAAGTGGAAACTAATTGAATAAACTCTCTTAGTAAATCAATAGTCGTTTGGCCTAGCAGCATAGGCTCTGCCCCCTTATCATTGTTTATTCTATCTTTAGTAATGCTAATGCTGGAGCTAGTCTCTTCACTTGATTCAGTGGCTTCTAAGAGAAGTTCATCATAAGTTTGAACATTCACCTTACCAGTACTAAAAAAGTTCGCTGTGCCCTTTATATTGACGTTAAATTGAGAAGTATTGTCTGGGTTCGTTAGATTTATATCCACTTGTCCCTTTTTTGATTTCTTAGAAACCACATTCAATAGCAAACTTCCATTTTCTCCATTGCCCGTCAATTCAACTACTGCATTATCAGTTTCTTTCTTTAAAGAAAATTCATTTTCGTTAAAATCATTATATTCTTCTGCTGAATTGAAATGAGCTACCACAAATGGCTGTTTGCTCTTAGGTTCTGTAACAAACACAACATAGCTACCAAATTCATCAGAATTTTCTGGAAAATCTATTTGCTGCAAAGTCCAATTATCACATCTTACTCTATGCTTTGCTGATCCAACAGCTTGCTGAACAGATATAAAACCAGTAGTAAGGCAATTTTTTATAAAGGCAAACCTATCTACTTCTGGAGGAATACATACTTGACCTATTCCAACAGAGTAAACTCTTCCTCCTGTAGCAGTTATTCCAACTCTTTTATCTACCTTCATTTACCCCAAAGCCTCTTTTATTTTGTTTTCCAACTCCTCTGTTAAGTCAGGATTCTCTTCCAATAGCTCTTTAACTGATTCCTTACCTTGACCTAATTTAGTTTCTCCATAAGAAAACCACGAGCCAGACTTTTTGATTATTTCTAAATCTACCCCCAAATCAATTATTTCACCTACTCTACTAATTCCTGTTCCGTACATAATGTCAAACTCAGCTACTTTGAATGGAGGAGCAACTTTGTTCTTTTCAACCTTAACTCTAGTCTTATTGCCACTAGCTGCGCCATCATCTTTTATTTGAGTAGACTTAGTTACTTTGCAGCGAACAGAGGCATAAAATTTAAGAGCATTTCCTCCAGCGGTAGTTTCTGGGGAGCCAAAAAGAACCCCAAGTTTTTCTCTTATTTGATTGATGAATATAACCAGAGTCTTAGATTCGCTTTTAGAAACCTTTGGACTTATTTTTCTCAATGATTGCCCCATCATTCTAGCTTGCAAACCCATTTTTGAATCACCTGTTTCGCCAGCCAATTCCGCTTTAGGTACAAGGGCAGCTACTGAGTCAATTACAATTGCTTCAAATATACCCATCTCAACAAGATCTTCTAGTATGTTTAGAGCATCTTCTCCGCTATCCGGCTGAAACAACTTAAACCTATCTTTGCTTGTATCAAGCCCTAAGTTTTGAGCATATTCAGTATCTATCGCATGCTCCATATCAATAAAAGCTACCATTGAGTCTTCACTACTTTTCTGAGCTTCTGCAAGAGTATGTAAAGCTAATGTTGTTTTCCCACTACTTTCCCATCCATACAGTTCTACTATTCTGCCCCTTGGAAATCCTCCCACCCCTAAAGCCAAATCAAGCGTTAGTGATCCAGACGATATAGCTGGTACTTTTTCAATTTCACCAGTAAGATTAATTACAGTGCCCTTACCATAATTTTTTTCAATCTTTGCAATCCCTTCTTTTAGTTTTTTTAGTTTGTCATTCATGCCTTAAAATTACACATTATTCTGATTTGAAGCAATAAGAGACGAGGCAAATTGTTTTCTAGCTAAGAAAAAGTCCAATACATTTTTATTGACACCCCAATTTTGAGTTATTTTAGTAGCAAAATCTGATTGAGAAACCCTTCTTAAATCAGAATCTTTTATGTTGGTATTAACTAAATTGAAATAACTGATAGAGTCAGGGTCTCGATACAAATCTCCATTTTCATCTTTTACCTTATCTGTTTTCATATAGTCCCTAACCATTCCCCTACTTACTTGTAAAGTGGTAGTTCTGTCTACTCCACTAGAGTTAACATAATTATTTTGAACAGCATCTATGTGGAAAACTTCATTGGTAGGCTTGTAATATAAAGCAGTCTTCTTTTTAAAAGTCCTATCGCCTATTATGGTAATAGTTCCTTGCCTAACAAAGGGATTGTATGCATTTATTTCTACCGTATATCTTAAATCAAATATAGCCTGCTTTAAATTAGGAGTTACCTTTGAATCTGTATCCCCACCAGACTCATATATGCTATAATTAGTTTCTTTAAAGTAAGGCTTTGAACCCCATATGTCAATATATTCATTGAGCATTATTGCTTGTATATATGCAAATGTAGCACTTCCTACGTCACCATAAGTGAATCCATTTGGCTTGTAATAAAACCAAGTGAAAATATTTTCTTCATTGAAGTTTAGATTAGAGCTTATAACATCGTCTGCATCAATTACATTTAAGCCTGTATCTTTTACTGTTTTATCAAACAAGTCATTATAATAAACTTCATCGAAGGGCTGTCTCCTAGCAATTAGCTTAAACCTATCAGAGTAAGTATCAGTAAAAACCTCCATATAAGGCTCTTCGACCAAACTCTTAATAGAATTCAAAATAGACCCATTAGCCTCATTGAGTTTGTTGTCAGCTACTTTAATATTCGCAATAGAGGGGTCTACTTCAATATCAAATATGCTCCACACACCCTCTCTAGGGGAAGGGTCATCTATTCTACTTTCTGGCTTGTTGTTTTCAATGTATTCAACATAAGCCTGAACGCTATCTATAGCCAAACTAACACTATTTATTTGAGTTGGATCTTGACCGTTCAGTTTGCTTTCATCAAAAAGTCTGCCACTCAAAGAATCAAATGCCTCATTAGTCAATAAGCCGTTCGACTTTAAAGTATCGTCCTCAATTCTTTGCTTTAATTCATTGAATATACTTCGCACCTCTGTTCTTTCATCAGCACTATTGGTAGAGGTCAAATCAAAATCTTCTCTAGCACTTCCTATTAAATCCCTTGACTCAAGTTCCTTTTGCCTAGAGACTCTCTCAAAGTCCTTAAAATCTTGGCTAATAGTT
>CENI01057365.1_pt1 | contig 16345 bp, 24 predicted proteins | sample 530161 | NCBI WGS metagenome assembly CENI01 (sample SAMEA2591107, study PRJEB7988) | marine metagenome | isolation source: saline water (ENVO:00002010), including | reverse complement strand
TAGCAGCGACCCTGTTGTGGATGATGTATCTCTATACGGCAGCGCACATGTTGATCACCTAGCATCCGCCAATAATCTTCAGGTGATACGAGAAGAGGACGTTGATGCATAGTGCGTCACGGACGCAGTCGAAAGTAAACTAAGCCGAAATAAGTAGAAAAAACGGGGCTTTTCGGAACTATTTTTGTTATAGGAAATAGAAGTAAATCTATGATTATTAAGGGAAATATAAGGTCTGAGTGACCGAATCCCTCCTTCTCCGCCATATTTTAAGTTGCTGTTTTAATAGGGGTTAATGTAACCTTTAGGAACATTGACGCAATTGGACGCAGCAGCTTGGCGAGTATAAGGAAGAGGAAGAATGGTTGGTTCGTAGAGATCCGTAAGAAAGGATACTCTTCCGTGAATCAAACTTTTCCAACTAAGAAAGAAGCTGAAGCGTTCGCTACCAGTACAGAGTCGGCCATGATCAACGGAACGTGGGCAGATGTTCGTCATCTACGGTCCACGACCGTCGGTTCAGTGGTCGAGCGTTACATCGAAGAGATCCACCCGATCAAACCGTTTGGTAAAAGTAAGATGTCAACGGTGCGCTCGGTGGCACGTGATTTCCAAGGTGTAAAGGTAGCTGACTTAACCCCGGCTATGCTGCTGGATTACGGTAGGCGCAAAGATGTGTCGCCCAGTACGCTAACGCATCACATGACCTACCTTGCCCAGGCTGTCGATATGGCCCGCACATTGTGGGGGCTACACCTGAACGAGAACCCTGTGCGTACGACCATGGCTGTGATGTCTCAACTTGGGATGATTGGTGCTTCGAAAGAAAGGGACCGCAGGTTAGAAGATGGTGAGTATGAGCGGTTGATAAAAGCAGCTGGTGATCATTGGATTTCGCCAATGATAGACATAGCTCTACACTCGGCTATGCGCCAAGGGGAGATCCACCAATTGCTGTGGTCCGATATCGACTTTGATAAAGAAGAGATCTTGATACGTGACCGTAAAGACCCGAGGAATAAAATAGGCAACGATGGGGTAATTCCGCTGTTTTCGGGCGTAAAAAACGCGCTCTCACGTGCACAGAATTACAAAAGCACGGGGCCTAGGGTGTTTGGCGTGCGAGAGAGCGCCTCTATTTCGGACAGATTTGCCCTTGTAGCAAAGAAGGCCGAAGTAAAGGACTTCCGCTTCCATGACCTAAGACACGAGGCTATTAGCCGGTTCTTCGAGCAAGGTTTAGCTATTCAGGAAGTGGCAGTAATTAGCGGGCACAAGACATGGGAACAATTGAAGCGTTACACCCAGCTCAGGCCCGCTGATATCTCGAACAAGCTGCGTAGCGATAATCATCACAAGGAAGAGTAGGTTCCGTGTGGCTGTAACTCATTTTGAACTTTGTTCTGGACATACTTGGCGACGTCTGTGGTTGGGAACAGATATTTCTTCCCACGTCGGAAGTGTGGGATGTCTAATTTGCCCTTGTAGATCTGTTGGTATAACGTCGTCTTCTGTAGTCGTAAAAGTTGAGCTAGGTCGTCTAGATCCATGAGGGGGCCGTGCCGGTCCATCAACCACTCAGCTAAATCCATCGGTTGCCTCGGTTGGTATGACCGCTAGTTCGTAACCAATGGATGCATAACCCGCGATGTCAGTCCAGGAATCTAGTTTGTCCGGGTTTCCAGCTAGCCGCCCTAGCTTGAGGATAATTCCAAACACGGCTATGTCACGCCCCGTTATTTCGGAGCCTTTCCGATTACCGAGATATGCCCCGAAAAGTTTTGCGGTCCGTTCCATGTTTTCTTCGGGTTCGCCATATTCTTTGTTTCGGTTATTTGTTACCAACTCGGCGGCAAGGTCTAACATATAAGCACGGTGTGTAATTTCCAATGGCTTTCTCCTTAATCGATTGGACTAGTACATTTAAACAGAGCTCACATTAGTTGGGGTAATTTTGGACTGCAATAGGCAGTAAACAATAAAGAACAAAAATGAGGGTAATGTTACAAGACGTTAAAATAAACGGGCGCCGTGTAGGAAATACCTCAGTTTAAGTAACGATTTAGGAGGTAGTTGTTTAGTGTTTACCACTTCAAAGTCAGGGCTACCTTTACGAGAAATTACCCAAAGGCTGGTGGATTTCGGGTCTTTAAATAATGAGCTCGGTTCTTCTTCTAAGACCCACAAAATTGCGCCTTTAGGAAGCTTCAGCTCGGTGCCGTGGTTAGAATAGTGCAAGGGTTTATCTAAACGTATGACTTTGGCAGGCATCTTGTTAGGAAAAATAATAGATGTTGATGCCTCATCAATCCTTTTTTCAGCGTCTGACCAGTTGTAGATGAGGTTAGCTGTCGCGACGTCTGGTAGGTAGTTTAGTATGTCAGGGTCAATTTCGCGGGGATCAACGCCGAGAAAATTAGCAAACTTAATAATCACTGGAGGGTTAAGAACAGTAAACTCGTTTAGGTACTGACTTATTGCGCCCTGAGTCATACCAATTTTCTTGGCCACTTCTGATTGGATAAATCCAATCTCATTCTTCTTTAGGTTCCAAATCCTTTTTAGGTTTTTTACTCGGGTATCCACTGTCCCTCCTGGGTAGGCAAACTCCTTCAATCCAATGCACTACATCTTTGCGAGGTATTGATCGTTTAAGATAGTCGGCTTTAGTAATATTTTGATGCCATTGGTCTCGGAGTATAACAGCCGTATCCTCAACTCCAATGATTAAAACTGCTTGGTGTTTAAAATCGACTAACCGCTTGAGCCACAGGCGCTGTTGTTCTGATAGCGACGTACGTAGGCGCGTCGTATCTCGGACTGGTAGTTTTTTAATATATTTATACTCAGCCCATAAAGAACCGGCGGAGCCCATGTACAAAGCGTCAGGGACTCCACCGGCAAATGAGTCGTGGATCTTCCAGCAAAAGACTTCGCTGGAAAGACCCCGATGTATCGAGCGTATGAAACTATGCTCGTTAATGAATGTTACTCGGCAGCAAAGGACTCGTAATAGCCCTCTGCCACTTTGTAATCTTCCTTGGTAGTCCAGCCTACAAAACTGGCTTCAAGGTTCATCCATGATTTACCAGAACTGTTGGATACAGAAACGGCTTTGAGTTTCCACAGACCTGCGAAACGGTCACCACCTATGTTGAGGATCTGAGCGTTCCAGTTCTTTGATACCCGGAGCTTCGATGAAGAGAAGTCCATGATCGCTGGACGTGAAAGCTCACCAGTTTCTGGGTCCTTCAACAGCAAGATGTGGCTGTGTGTCTGGTTGATGTCATAGTCTTCTGGTTTGTCTTCGGCTTGCACAGCAGCCTGTGCTTCTTTGAAAGTGCTGAAGCTACCCAGTAGACCACCACCTGCGTCACGCTTGCGCCAGACAACATGCTCATCTTTGAACTTGATGCTGACCACGTAGATCTCTTGACCGTAGATATCACGAGTGAGGCTGTTCATGAAGTCACCGTCATTGGCCCCGTCAATATAGTTCGGGTGGTGACGATCGACTTCGTCAGACATTTTCTGAAGAAGCTTGATACGTGGGATTGTGAGGTGATCTGCAGTGATGTCCTCGTTACCACGGCCTTTGCCTTTGGTGATGTGTGCTGGGACGGGATTGATAATTGCGAGTGCTGCATTAGCCATTGTTAAATCTCTCTTTGTTAAATCGTTAAGTCGTTAAGTTGGTAGATGAATCACTCTTAGAGTGATCTAAAGTTGATGCGACGAATTTCGCGGGGTTGCAACCCCGGAACTGTAATTCCTAGCTTGAGAAGCTCTTTATATACAGTCGATGAAACACGACGCTGGATAAGTGAGAAGTCCTGCTGTTCCAGAATGTGGGTGTACAGGGCGTCCCAATCGACTACCTCGGGGACAGTGTCTGTGTTGATTGATACAGACGCGTCATTGTTGGCAGTACGGGTGAGTTCTTCCTCATCCATCTTGCGCATAAGCTGTGTGTCTATGTCAGTTTGTTCTCCTTTCAGGTTCTTTAGTAATGCATTGGCTGCGTCAATCTCGTGCTTGAGTTCGGCGCGACGTTTGATCAGGTCATTGAGGTTCATGCTGCTCTCCGTAGGCTGTTGAGTTTGGTTAGGGTGGTAAGCAAGTCTTCCATCTTGGTGAGCTTGCCCTCCAATTTTTCATACACACCTGGTTCACCCGTATTGAGTGCCTGAATGTGTATGATCTCCGTGCGTTTTTTCTGACCCGCACGATAGATTCGACGATTGAATTGCTGGTAGTACTCAGCGTTGTAGGTGGGCGATGCCCAGATAACTGTTGTTGCCCGAGTCAATGTCAGGCCGTGACCAGCTGATTGCGGATGGGCAAAGACAACTTGTAACTGCCCGGCTTGCATACGGTCGACGATCTCTTTGCGTTTCTTGACGGGGGTGGCCCCATCGATAACGCCGTATGAGATACCTAGCTTGTTGGCCTTAGCTGTTAGGCAGTCACGTTCGTGTGTCCAATTGAATGCAACCAGACTGTGCTCACGTTCTTCGACCAGTGACATGACAAGGTCGTAGCGTTGATCGTGGACCTTCACCACTTCACCGTCCTCGTCATACACAGCGCCCGTGCACATTTGCAAAAGCTTCTTTGTCCGTGCTCCAGCGTGAACGGCATTGACTGTACCTTGCTTGGTATACAGGACAGAGTCTTCTGCGAAGTCGCGATAGGCTTTGAGTACTGCAGGTGGTAACTCAACAGTCCGTTCGGTGGTGGTCTGCTCTGGCATATCCAGACAGCTCTCCAACTCGAAACGTATGTTGATGTCTTTGATCGCTGCAGCAACGATCTCTCTGGCAGAGTCTTTCTCAACCCACTCCTGGCCGAAGCCATTGAAGTGTGCTGTGCATACGTTCTGCCTGAACGAATAGAAACGGTGCCCGAGCCGTTGTCCGTCGTCTACGATCAAGGTTGGATGCCAGATGTCTAGGATGCCGTTACTGTTTGGCGTACCAGACATGGCGATACGGTTGTCAAAGTGTTTGGCAACTTTGAGCATTGCCTTACTACGTTGGCTGTCTTTGTTCTTGAACGCGGTGAACTCGTCGATGCACAGATGGGTAAAGCCCTCTAGCACATGCATGTTCTTGGTAATCCACTTCACAGCGTCGTGGTTAGTGATGCAGATGTCCGTGTTCTTGAGGAACTCTTTGGTACGGTTTTTGGATAGTGCAACAGAGTATGTGAGGTCGGGTGCAAACTTCTCGATGTCATCACCCCACGATGGTTGCAAGATAGATAGGGGAGCGAGGACCAGTAAGCGACCTGGTTTTTCTTTTGTTTGCTGGACAAACGCATCAATAACGCTGCGGGTTTTGCCAGTGCCCGGATCAGAGGTGATAAGAACGCGTTCATTGTTGAGTATGAAGTCCGTTGTTTTTGACTGATGCGAAAAGGGTGGTGGGATGCTCATTTGTCTTTCTCGTATATTACCATAGCTAATATTAATGCTTCAAAAATAAAATGGATCTTTCCTGCTGTGACCAACACAGGCCGCACGAAGTACACTTGTCGGTCTGCCCTAACTGCTCAGGACAGATAACTTCGATACCCTTTTTGGCCTCACGACGGATAGGTATGACGTTAGCTGAGAAGATCGTGTCTTGTGCATCGCTGAACCTGACCTTCCATTTGGAACTCTTGTTCAGTTCTGACAACGCACGACCAATATCTGAATCTGGATGGTGGTGCGTGTATCCGTAGACATGTAACGCGGGGAACTCGTCCAGCCACTTAGCCCACTGTTGTACATATGCCACACTGAAGAAGTCACCGAGTACATGTAGGCGTACAACGAAACCGTTTGGGTGACGTTTCTGTTTGTCCGCCAAAGACATTGATAACATTTCTATGAAGTCGTCGGCTGTGTGATCGTACCTATAGGCGAACGGCATATTGTTACCGTAGCAATCGTCCCATTGGTCACAAGTTCGTGGGCATGTAACACGCTCTTCGAGCGAGAGCTGCCATAGAACCATGCCTTTCCAAACACCGACTGATACCCTGTGCCCAAGCTTGGCGTTCTTACGCCCCGGCTTGAGCATATTAGGTGCCGGTTGTTTTACGTTCTTCGGATATTTTGTCCGAGTCCTTATCGTTGCCATCTGTAAACTTTCCTAGTTCTGCAGCCCAGTCGAAGCCGGGCATTTCCTTTTGAAGGGTATTAACGCCGTGGATAATTGTGGTGTGGTGCATCCCAAACATGTTGCCGATCTTCGAATATGAGTAGCCGCGTTCACGCAGCAGTCTCCAAATGAACCACCTGGCTCTACTAAGTGGGATTGTCTTTGCGCCGTAGACTACCTCTTGACGAGGTAGCCCACGCATTAAGCAAACCATGGCTGTAATTTCTTTGGCAAAGGATGTCATCATGGTTGTTTTCTAACCCACTGAAGTTTGACGGAAGGTATGTACTTACCTTCTTTGAAGTTGGCGTGTTCGGTTACGATGGTTGGTTCGTCACGGGAGATGGTCTTGCGTAATACAAACAAGACAACGGAAACAAACAAACCGCCGATGAGAGCAGCAACCATGCCGGCGTAGCTACCGGCGAAAGTCATCACGAGGAAACTCGTGATCGCGATATCGACGGGGATATCGAAAGCGATTACTTTTCGGATACCGAGTTTGAAAATCAGAAGTAAAAGGCCAAGGGCGGCGAGTATTCCTGTGATGAACATTGCGATGTTTCTTCCATATCTCATTTGTTACATAAGCTACTTGGATCAATTCAATGGCGAGGTATCCGTACCTCAGAATTTTTACCAGTAGCAGGTTCATGTCGTGTAAATCCTAAAGGCTGCATATCCGAGAAGGATTGCGGCGACTAACCAAAGAAACGCCATAGCCATATGGCCCATGAGCGTAGCGAGCGTGAACACACAAGCCATAGCTGCCGCCCCGGCCACGAATTTTTTGATAACCATTTACGTATCTCCTTTATGGTTAAGCGTACCCACCATGTGAGTGGATATTGTTTGCGTAAGTAATACTCGGCCCAACGCCCGGCCCATCTGTACCGTTCGTCTGGCCGACCTTTTTTAAAGATCGGTAACTTCATAAGTTCACTCTTTTATTCTGGGCCGACTCCCCATTGGCATTCTGGGAAATCACCTTTCCTATATGAACACCAACGGCATGCGGCTTTGCTGGGGGAAGGGTCGAAGTCTTTTGTGGTCGTCATCTTGACGCCACGGCTGTGGAATCCTGGAAAGAACATCATCGCTTCATCACGTGTGAATGACTGCGTTGTTGTTTCACCTTGATCGAGATACCAAAGTTCAGTCTTAACAAACTGTAGCTCTGGGTCTCGCATGAAAGCTGCGATTGCGTAGAGCAAACACTGCTGTCCATGTCCGACTTCATTGCCAAACTTCTTACCTGTTTTGTAATCAATTACACGGGCAGAGGTTTGATCTTCTTTGACGTACGCATCCAACTTGATACGTACCCAACAGTTACCAGCTAACCAAGCGGTTGGTTGCCAGTCACTAGTGAAAGCCCACTCACCTTCGAGCTCTACAAGGACATCTGGTTTGAGGTGCCAGTTACCGTTGTACTGCTCACGTAGTTCTTTGAACTCGGAAGTGAACTTCTTGAGAGAGGCTGGGAACTCGTCAAGCGTACCGTTGACATAGTTCTCTGCTTCATCGTGAATCATGCTCCCGCGATCAGCAGCTGGGCTACTTGGCTCGGGGATACGCTTTACTCTTGAGATGTATGTGCGGTATGCACACTCCTCAAATACTTTTAATGCTGAGTAGGACCAAGCCGTAACCGGGCCCAACTCATCTACTGGTGTTAACTTGATAGGCTTATCAGCGTCAGGTCTCGTGGATGAGGTGAGTTTCATAGATATGTAGTCTCCAAAGTTATCCACAATGAATAGGACGTTTTTACGCCCTTAGTAAAGACCTATCTCCTACTTCGAAGTAATTATTGATAAGGCGGTCGATAGTGTCTCCGTCGGTAGTCCATACGACGCCAAGACCACGAATGATCTTGCCTTCGCCACCACCACGTTGAGGCTTACTCTTGAGCCCTGACCGATCGAGCAGCTTGTTGAACTGGCGTATTGGAATCTGCGGACTGTGTTCGGTAAGCACGTGGTAAACGATACGAAGATGTTCGGGCGGTATAACGCTGCGAATATCTTTTTTAGCATCAGAGATCCACGTCTTGATAAGGCGTTGAGCTGTCGTAATCTTGTTAGCGTCAAATGTGTTGGTCAGTTCTATGTTCAACACATCTTCAAAGATAGAGATGTCGCCGACTTGTAGGTTGTGAGCGAACTCATCAAAGACAGACATGGTGATAGAGCGCATATCTACTTTGGCTGCATTGTTCATACAGGTACGAGCCATGCGTGTGTCTACTTGATACGAAGCGAGCACGCCGGCGAACGCCTTAAGTTCTTTCTTTAGACCATCAAGGTTGGCAACAAGCTTGGGGTGTACGACTTCCAGCTTCTCTTCCTGCCGGGGCGCTACGTTATAGCGACGATCGCCAGCCTCGATCTTGATTGCATCAGGGCGGTTGGTCAGGAACAGGAAGTTCGTAAAACTCTTTTGTTCGACCTGGTTCGTTCGCATTGCACGGATAGTTACAGTCGGCTCAGTGATTTGATTCTTGAGCTTGTCTGCCATGCGAACTGTACCGCCGCGTGAGTCAGACATGCGGAACTCGTCAACCACGAGGAATAGGGACGATCGCATATACAAGTTGTACTGCTCTTCGATGTTCTCAAGGGCTTTCATGGTGACGTGCTCGCTACCAAACAAAGGCCTTAACACTCTGTTGACGAACACACCTTTACCCGTACCCGGCACACCACCCAAGATCCATGCGGTCATGGACTTGGTTTTAGTTTGATAGATGTGTGCCAACCAGTTTAAGAAGTGCTCATATTCAGCATCGCCATTACCCACCATATGGTAGATGAGCGTATGAATGAGCGGACAGTGACTTTTTAGCAACACTGCATTGCCATACGACAAGGGCACATCGGGCTTAACAGCTTTAAGCATATAAGGCGTGCGCGTATAGGTATTAACAAAGTATGGGACTTTGTCGAAGTTGACGCTGGTGTCTTCAGATGTTGGATCAAAGACCACCTTCGCGTCAGGAATGAAGTCAGGTTCACTACGTCCATGGCTTCGCATAAACGAATCGATACTGTTACGTGACGTCGGCGTGAGTGGGTAATCTGAACTGAACTGGTCCTGATTAGGATCGAACAAGCCGTTGTAATACGTATCCGTATAGAAGTCGCGAAGTACTACAGGTCGTAGCGGTTCCTTCTTACCGGCTTCGGTATGCTTAAACTTATCAAAGATGTAACGATAGAAGTCAGGGTCTGCCTTCTCGATCTCAAAGACCGGTTCGTCTTTGAAGTTGAACATGTATGTCGGGTTGTCGACATTGAAGTAGTAAGCGTTGCTGTCACCACTGTTAATGTTGCAACGGATGTACGGGGCAGATGACGTATCGGAAACTGATATCGTCATTTTGTCTGGGTTAAGTAGCACCTCGACTGTCTCATCTGAGATGGTGACTGTCTGTGTTTTGGCGCTACGTTTGCCAAGACCTATTAGTTTTCTAAGTTTTTCTTTTATGGCGCTACCGTCCTGGTGCACTCGCTCAGGGTTAATCTCAGAGATCACCGGAGTAAGGTCCACGGATGGTTGTCCACGGTCCACGCGCACGATCCGATGTTCAGGGTCAGTGAACGGATCTAATCCTGCTTCGGTGAAGTCAGGGGGCGCGATGAATATAAGCTTTGAGTTGTCTGCAACCGACGGATCAAGCGGATACTTGAGTGCTTGCCCTGTCGCAGATAGCTCCAGTTGATTTTGATACAACGGCACTGTGTGGTTCATGTGCTTGAGCCACAGCTTGATGCTCTTAACGGGCAACGGCATGGTTAACATCATGTAAAGATGTATCGATATGCGGTTGCCTTTAAGACCAAGACTGCTTGAGGCTTGCACGATATAACTGACGTTATGGAACTGGGCAGGCATAGTTCGAATGAACTGCTCTGCTAAGTATGTCATGTCAGCGTCGGTCAGTGTCGATGACAGGTTATAACCGGGGATGGTTACACCATCGAGATCCAGAACAATGTATTCGGCATATGAATTACGATCACCTGCACCTGCTCTGCTCTCATTATGCAGTCGACGACGAAGCGGTCCTTTTAATAGGCAGTGTCCCTGCTTGGAATGTTTACGCAGAAGGTGCTCGAAGTCTTCTAGATCGGGCACCTTATAGTGGTGAGACGTTACGTTCTTTGCATTGGGATACGACTTTGTCCCGTTCGGACTAATCGTTTTAGTCAGCCGAATTCCGTTCGGCGACTCTAAAAAAACAACCTGCAATCACAATCTCCGTTAGTGTTGCTAAATTAGTGTAGCTAATATTTTAGACTAAAGACGGGTACCGTAATTTGAAAATCTCCTGCCGGTCAACTTCAATATCAGTATCTGCAGAAAAAGTGAGACGAATAGAACCATTGTCATTTGACTTTGTATATTTGACCTCGGCAATCACCTCGCCGTCCTTGTGAAGGACGACAGATTCATCGAGGTGTCGGGACAAAACAAGACGGCCCATCATTTACTGTACTCCGGGGCATAACCACCCTCAGCATCGAGAGGAAGGTTAGATGCCCAACTAGGCGGGATGCACATCAGTTCGATAATGCGTTCCATCACCTTATCAGGATGTTCATCCGGGGCAACACAAACTACCTCGTCGTGCACGGTTAGTGCGACGCGTCCGCCAATCGGGTTGAGGTACTCTTCAATCCGCAACAACGCATCGGTAACGACGATCCGTGATAGAGCTTGAACAATGTTCTCGGTCAGTTTTCCGCCGTAAGTGTTCTCACGTACACGTCCGTTATGGAAAGTTGTCCCGCTTAATTCGTGGTATCTGAGAGCCATACCGTTGGGTAGAAACAATTTTCGTTTACCAACGGTTAACGGCCCGTAAACGGAGCCTGTCGCTAGGTTCGATTGCATGTCCAGTAAAAGGCAGTCTGCTTTCTTCCAGAAGTCAGGTATGCCGCCATAAGTTCCGCGATAAGTATCGACGATGTCCTTGGCCTTCCTGTCATCGATATCAATGACAGGGCCGGCTGCACCTGATCGCAGGGTTGCTCCGAACTTGTCTCCACCCATGCCATAACCAAGACCCAACACAGCTGTCTTACCGACGAAGCGTTCTGTTGGGTGGTCGTGTTTATTGACAGGGTAATCGTAGATAACTGAGGCAAAGTTAGAATAAACATCATCACCCTGACGGAATGATTCAAGAAGCTTATCCTCCCGTGCGATCCATGCCAGCATACGAGCTTCGATGTTCGACAAGTCAGCTACATATACAAGGTGGCCTGGCGGTGCGATGAGAGACTTACGTAACTCACTGCCACGCGGCATGTTCTGTACGTTGATTTTCTCGGTACCACCAAAGCGGCCAGTGTGTGCTGCATAGTAACGAAGAGGCATGGGCATAAGCCCTTGCTCATTGGCGCTATCTAGGAACCGTTGTGCACGAGTCTCGGCAATGCGGGACTTCACTACACGCCTGCCTTCCCAGATGTGTTTATGCTGAGGGTACATGGCAGCCATTTGCTTGAACCCTGCATCGTTCTTACCCAATGCCGGTATGTGTTTACCGGTTGTAGGACTACGCTTGGTAGGAGGATCGATGCCCAGCTCTTCCTTGATATACAGTGAGAACTGCTGGTTGCTTGAGAGCACTTTGCGATCAATACCTGCAGCTTCGATAGCTGCTTCATTGGCCTTGGTCACTTCATCACGGTACGTGGTCAGTCGTTCACGGTCCAGCATCATGACTGGATCGACGAACATACGACAGGTCAGGTTGATGAGATCCAACTCGGACTCAGGATAATTGGCGATCATACGTTCGAAGGCTGCGCGAGTGAGCTCGACGTCTTGTATGCAGTAGCCAGCGATTGATTCCTCAATGTCCGGTGGCAGATCTCGAATGCCTTTGGCCGTGACCAGTTCTTCACCTTTACGCATGGTCTCACTGGTAGGCCACAGTCTTTCAGCAAGGGCTGCAAGTCTGGCACTTTGACCTGGGTAACGACCACGGCTCATGGCTGCAGTGTCATAGTAGTAGGCAGGCACACATCCATAATACTGAGTAAGGATGTATGCATCGAAGTGGGTATTGTGGCAGATGACGTTAGCTTGGCTCCAGTCAATTGAATGGAGGAAGTCTTCAACTTCATCTTCACCGTACCATTGGGGTACGTCTTCTTCACCGAGAATCTGAGCACCAACCCCCCACACTTTGAACAGGGGGCTGGCTACGTATTCCATGGTGGTCATTGTTGTTAGTGAATAACCACGATCAAAGAAGGTTTCGAAGTCGAGAACGAGTGTTTTCATAATTACGCAGCCTCAACCTCTCTAATCTGCATTTCAGTGACAGCCTTGTAGGTTTTGTCGATATTGTTGAGTGCATAAATGGCTGAGGTCACGTCGTAATAGAACGCGTGGTCGTATTCAATATCGTCTTTGATTGTGTGCAGTGCAGCAATCAGTGCACGTATTTGGTTAATATCAATCATTGCGTTACTTCCATGTAAGTAACCTCACCGAAGGGTGCGGTTCTGGTTTTATCGGTAGACACCCAGATGACTGGGGAGTCCGGTGAATCACCAAAGTCATTCGAACGAAGATCGGTGAGATATACAATGGCTTCGACGTCAGAGTAATTACGTTGGACGCTGTTGATGGCGGGGGAAAATCTAGTGCCACCGCCACCGATTAAGTTAATAGGATCTTCGGGAAAATCGTCTGGTGTGTATGTGTATGATTGGTGAACTTGTGTGTCACACGAGACGATATGAATTTCCTTGGGCTGCTGCATACGTACGATGTCGTAAATCTCAGCCCAGAACTGATTAAGCTCCGGTGTGGTGATAGACCCGCTGGTGTCGATACACACAGCAACAGCGCCAAGCGCATCTGATTTCATGGACGGGAGATACTCGTCTTCTGAAATGTAAGCGCGATTGGGCTTGCGCCAGCTGTAGTCAGTGTCACTGAGGTTGGTGAAAAACGGCCAAAGAATTTCTCGCCAATCCATAATTGGGTCGAGGACATCTTTAAGCTGCCGTTGGATAGACTCAGGTAGCTTGCCTGCAGCTTTGGCTGTTTCAATGGCGTTGCGAACAGCAATGTCCCACTCATTTTGGAGTGTGACCTGATTGTCGCTAGGTGCATCTTTGAGTTGGCACCAGCTACACCCTTCGTTTTCTTCGGGAAGAGCGTTGTAAATTTGCTCGGCTGTCATGTTTTCAAAATCAGGGTCATAAAGCCCGCCATCTGGAATAACAAAACCAGAGCTGAGCAAATGGGCATTGATTGCGTAATCGCAGGCAATGTTCCATTTGGTATGGTCACGTTCGCCACGGCGTAACATGTGCTGATAAGCACAGTGTAGAACTTCGTGAGCCAATAAACCCCGCAACTGGTGCGGGGTCAGAGGTTTAACAAAGTCAGGATTGAAGAGTAGTTGTTTGCCGTCAGTGGCTGACGTTGGGATGTCGGTAGTTTCGACAAGCTCCAAACGCATAGCCAAAACGCCAAAGAACGGTTGAGCTACAAGCAGCTTAATACGCTCTTTAACTACTCGGTCGTATTGATCTGTCATGCAACGTCTCCCAATAGTGCGGCGGTCAACATGGTGGTGTTGGCTTCTGTTGGGTCGAAGTTGGCACGAGCCTTGGCTGCATCAGCATCAAACTTGCGCTCGACTTTCTGGTGCATCTTGTGAATGACATCAGTTGGAAGTAATTTCTCAGCTGCAGGCCATGCGGTTAGTAGCTGCTTGACAGTGTTGCATTGGCTAAGAAGATCACGAACACCTTTAAAAAAGTTGCGGCGCTTTTCATGTGCTTTAGCCAAACCTTCTTTGTGGGTAGTAATGAGTTCCCTAAGCCGTGCGGCATGCGGCTCGCCAAAGTCTTCAGGTACTAGTTTAAGAGTCTTGAAGCGAATAAGGTCGTGACCTATACCACGAAACTCACCGATGTTTGTGAGTCCAAAAGAATAAGATGTGTTAGGCCCAATATAAACATCAATTTTACTAAAATAAGCAGATGCATTGCGTTGATCGTTTACGAATTGAAATGCTCGTGTGTTCATACCTGCAGAAACGGTATCGAGAGTTGTTTGCAATGCTTTGAAATCACGTATGTATGGGCAATCTGCCCAGTTACCGGCAATGATCTCGTCGATTTCAATACGTCGTTTGTCAGTTGATTGGACTGTCCTGTCGTAATCCTCCATCGCTAGATTTTGGATTCGATCTCTGAGTTGCTGAGACATTCTTACTGTAGCCATAGTTACCTCCTTGGTTGGCTGTGATTAAAGCAACGCTTGTGCGTTTTCCTGTGCCCACGATTGGAAGACAGGGGTCGTGGTTAGTGATCGGTCTTTGGCAAGAGCATCACGTACAAGAATCACCTGATACTCAGGCGGCATACGATTGGCATAAGCCATGATCTTGGGAAAGTTAAGAGCAGTTACTTTTGCTGCGAGTGCACCGGACAACGCATAGAGAGTCGATGGCTCGACCGGTACTTTCATGTGCGTTGGTTTCTGGATGATTTTGTCGAGGTCGGGCAGCTCATCTGCGATGCGCTTGAATGCCAAGAACTCACCAGCCGCGCTGTCACCGACAACTGACGCCAGTGAATAGAACTGACGGTCATCATCGGCTGGCATGTGCGGGACTTTTTTGTCGACCATCTCCCAGCTACGAGGCGTTGGGAACGCATACTCACGAGTGTCCATAGAATGGAGCAGCGTTGGGCGATAACGAATGAACGAAATAATAGCGGGGCTAATATCGTTACGCATAGCCCAAGCGCACCAGTCGTCAGTGTTGACCCCCAGTTCATAGTGCGAGAAGCGATTACGTACAGGAGTTGGCATTTCGTTGACGGCTGCACGGTCGGCTGCACGGTTGCCCGCAGCAACGATTGCTGTGTTAGGTGGCAGCTGATAAGTGCCGATTTTACGATCAAGGATCAGCTGAAGCAGTGCGTTCTGCGTAGCTTTAGGTGCGTTTGGAAGTTCGTCGATAAAGAGCACGACGTTACCGCGATAGTCTGTGTCGGGGTAATCTTCAGGCACACCGTAGCGTGTCTTGTATGTACCGTCTTCCTGCTCAACAACTTTGAGACCGCCACGTACATCGACAGGGTCGAAGAGGTTTGCGCGTAACTCGAAGAGTTTGGCGTTGAGCTTGGTTGACATCTCGTAAACAATTTGAGACTTACCAATGCCTGGTGGACCCCAGATCATGGTGGCCAGACCGGCACGTGCATTAGCGAACAGTTCGTCCGCAAGATGGGATGGTTTGATAGTACGCATGTTATAATTCCTTTTGTTTAATGCGTGGTTAGAAAAGCTTTTTCAAGTCTTCTGTGGCTTGCATGACTGCGAAGAAAAATAATGCAGCAACAAATGCCCCGAAAAGGATGCCTAAAGAAAATAGAAATCCAGTGAGGAATATCGAGACCATTAGAAGGCTCCGCTTTTGTAGGCTTCGTGGTTTGCGATATCCATCGCGTCCTTGTAGCCTTCCGAGTAGCGTTCACTGAGCAGTTGTTCTTTGATCTCGATTATGTGTTCGACAATGGGGTTATTGACCGGGCATTTAAGGTCAAGGGCCTCTTGGACTGTGGCCATGATTCGTCCTGCGATGGCTGGTCCTAAACGGTCCATGTCAAGTTGGGTGAGGGGTAGGTATATGGTCATTTGGTACTCCTTTGTATGCCAAATATTTCTTTTTCTCCGGAAGAATCCTTTTTTATTAGTTCAGGTAATATTAATTTTCATTCTTAGATCATTTGACCTGGTTCGAGGTCCCTAGAAAATGTCACATCTTTTTCGTCTACATGGTAACACTCTTCGCAAAGCCAGCCGTCTAAGTGAAGAAAATTTGCACCGTCACAACGGTCGGCTGGGATTCGGTTAACGAATCGACCGAATCCCAGTGCAACAGAGTGAAAGCATTGTACGCAATACTCACCCACATCTATTTTATCCATTGATGAACTCCTCTATGTCATCGGGGTGTATCTTGGTGAAGTCAGCAACCCCGCATTCAGGGCAGTAGTAACTGTGACCTCGATGGTCAGGCTTGGCTTGTAACTCGTCATGCCATCCATGCCATGAGCAGTGATAGCAATCTAAATAATCATCAATCAAGTTCATCAAGACGCTCCATCAGATCAGCTACTGCTTCTTCTTTTGTTGCGCCAAATCCT
>CENI01031837.1_pt1 | contig 16661 bp, 15 predicted proteins | sample 530161 | NCBI WGS metagenome assembly CENI01 (sample SAMEA2591107, study PRJEB7988) | marine metagenome | isolation source: saline water (ENVO:00002010), including | reverse complement strand
AGAATGCAACAAGGTGGAGCAGCACCGCAAAATAATGCACCTGCACAACCAAGTCCTGCATTTCAGCAAACAAAAAATGCACAGCAAGTACCATCTCCTATGGGAGTAATGCCTTCTGGACAATCTAATGCTGATACTAAAAGTTTTGAAGATAAAGTTATGGACAACTTAATAGGGAATTTTAATAGTAAAAACCCTTGGAAATAGTTTAATTAACGCCCTACCCGAAGGTCTAATAAGACAGCTGAAGATGGGCATAAATAAGGATGGTTAATAATGGCAAACGCGACAGTGTTTTCAAATGCGAGTGGGCCTAATACTGGTAACGGTGTTTCACTTAACGATACTAGACGTAAGTTTAATTTCGGTGAAAGAGTTGCAGAATTAGCTCCAATGCAAAGTCCATTCTTCGTATATTTATCGAAGGTGGCAAAAAAAGCAACTAATGACCCTGTATTTAAATTTTTAGAGCAGAGACATCAGTGGCAAAGACGTAATTTTACAGTAGAAACAGCAATGACAGGTACAGGTGGTGATGTTCACGAAGCTATACTGACAGATGGAGCTAATCCAGCTACATTTGCAGCACAGGGAAGTGATTTGGCTATTGATTTAACTTGTGGTTATAACGAGTATGGTCAAATAGAAGCATCTCAGCCTTGTAATTTTATATTACCAGGTCAAGTACTTGCAATAGCTGATGATGGTGGTGTTGTAAGAAGATTAAAACTACATAGTGATGTAGTTATAACTCATTCTTCAACTAAAACTACTATCAATCTATATACTCATTCAGGTACTACTTGGCATGCAGATGCTATAGGTAGCTGGGCTTCTAGTAACGATTTTACTACTTCTAGTAAAGGTCAAGTTATTGGTAGTGCATGGGCTGAAGGAACTGATAGTCCTGTTGGTTGGGAAGATAAGTTGTATGACAGAGAAGGATATTGTCAAATCTTCAAAACTGGCATGAATATCTTTTCTGGAACTTCTTTAGCTACTGAGTATAGAGGTATTGCTAATGAATTTCAAAGAATCTGGCAAGATAAATTAATGGAACATAAAATGGATATTGAGCAAGCAATGTTATTTGGTGTAGGTGCTGCTTCTGCTGAAGCTTTAGCTACTGCTCCATCTAGAACTTCTTGGGGAATATTACCATATACTGAGTCTTATGGCAAAGTATATAATATGTCTTATAGTTCATCTGGTTATGATGCGTTTTTAGATGCGATGGAAGATTTCTTCGCTCCTGAATCTGGTAATAGTGGTGATAAACTAGTATTAGCTTCAAGAAAAATTATTACTTACTTAAATAAATTAGGTAGTGGTAGTTTTTTAAACAACTCAGTAGGTTCATCTCAATACAAACTGGATGTGCAATCTATTCCTGGTGCTTTTGGGCATACAGTAACAATGGTAAATACTATTTTTGGTAATTTACATTTTGTTTCTGAGCCTTTATTAAGAGGACCTTGGGAAGATTATGCAGTAGCAGTTGATATGAAAAATGTAAACTACAGACCACTAGTGGGCAATGGTGTTAGTCGAGACACTTTCATTGAAACTAATGTACAAGACAACGGAGTTGATGGCAGACAAGACCAAGTCATTACCGAAGCTGGATTGGAAATTAGCGTTCCTGAAACTCACGCAATTCTTAAGTTTTCTTAAGGAAGGAGTAAGTTATGGCATTTACATACGCAAAACAAGATGGTTATGTTAAGGCTACTGAAACTATAACTGTTGCTGCAAATTCTAGTGGTGGTAATGTAGAAACATCTGGAAGTTCGCTTCCTTGTACTAATGCTAAAATAGTTTTAGCACAAGTTGATGAAGATACTAATATTACTGCTAAGATTGAGTATACAATGGATTCTGGTCAAGATGTAACTGTAGGTGGTATAGGTGCCGACCCTTCAGCAGCTTTATCTTCTAGTACAATGACTTGGTATGAAGCCAAGGCTACAGAAGGTAACGCTGAAACTGGTGCTGCTGGTGATAATACTTTAGAAGCGTACATTCTTCCTAAGAATGCACAATATGTTAAAGTTGTTATGATAGCTGCAAATGGTTACGGAGGTGGTAGTGAAGCTACTGAACTATGGCTTGATGGTACTAATTCTAGTATAGGTTTTAGTATATCTGGTAGTTTAGGTGCTGACCCATCGTAGTAAGTATGTTAACAATCGTAGAGGGGGCCTTGTGCCCCTTCTACACAAATTTTAAGGAGAGAAATGAGTGATTTAACAATAACAAATGCTGGTGTAGCAGTTTCAGCTAATAGTGCTGGAAGTTCTATATCTACTGGTAGACGTAAAATAATACGAGTTACACCTGTATTAGACACATCTGAATATGCAGTAGGTGATGTTTTGTTTAATTCTGTTGCAATACCTAATGCAGTAAAAGAAATTGGTGGGTGTTCTAAATTGGTTGCTATGTTTGTATTAAATCAAAGTGTATCAGATATTGATGTAGATTTTATATTTTCAGAAAATAGTTTAACACTTGGAGCACAAAATGAAACAGCAGGTATTGGAGATGCAAATATGGAAGCAGCGAATATAGTAGGATTTTTGCATTTAGATTCTAATATAGGCACAACACAAAGTATTGATAATTCTGAGATTAAAAGAGTTTATGATGCAGGTGCAGGAGATTCAGGTGGTTCAGTAGCAACACCAATATTACTACAAGCAGCAAGTGATTCTACATCTGTTTATGTTGCAGCAACTACATCTACAGTTGCAACACATCAAGCAGATGCAATAGATTTAATATTTCATATAGAGTATTAATGGCTAAGAAATTAGCTAATAGATTTTCAACTAGTGTAGGTAATCCATGGCATGGACAAAAACCTGATACTAGAAGAAAATTAAATTTAAAGAATAAGAAAAAAGGTAAATAATGGCACAAGGTGGAACAATAGCTCAAAGAATAACTGATTTAATAGGAGCTACATATAATACTGAAGCTGCATATGAAGGTGATTTAATTAATGCTGCTATAAATGAAATAGCAGATATGTTGCCTGATGATGTTTTATTAAAGTATTCAGCTGTTGGTGTTCAGCAAGTAGCAGCAGATGTAGCTAATGGATATAATATAGAAGACAAAAAAGTTTTAAAAGTTATGAGAAGAGATAGTAGTGTAGATAGAGAATGTGCTCCTTTAAGTTTTACCCAATATCAAAAAGCTGCAGATAGCACAAGTATATATCAAGCTACTAACTTTAGTCCTGTATATACTATAGATTATAATAATAATACACCTATTTTAAGAATTAGACCTAATTGCACAGATTCTAATAAAGGTTTTATTTATTGTTTTAGTTATGCTAGTGGTGACAATGAAGGGAAAACTCAAGCAACTATAAATTCAGACCTTAATTTACCTACAAATATAATACATGCAATAGCTTTAAAAAGTAGTGTAAATATACTTAAAGCATATATAAGCAATCAAGTTCAAGATGAAGAAGATATAGAACTTATGCAAATGATAAGTACTCAAATGCAATTATTAGAAAAAGATTTTATGACTGAAATGCAAAGATATTTAAGTCAAGTTAAACCAGAAGGAGAATAATGGCAGATTTAACAGCTGAAAAAATGATAGAATTAGTTCAACAACATCATCCACATATGGGGGAAACAGAAATTGTAATGCTTTTAAATCAAGTAAAAGACGAATTTTGTGAAGATACTAAAATGGTTCAACTGTTAGATGAAACATTAGATACTGTTGCTGGTAAAAGATGGTATGCAATTCCTGAAGGAATAGCTAATTTAATATCAATTGAGGAAGTTTATATTGATGATGTTAGAATTCAAAGATTGCAAGGCAATCCTAAAATAGATGATGGGAGTTAATTATGGCAGATAAAAAAGAATATTTTTGGTATTTAGGTGGTTCTTCAGCTAGCACAAAAATAGCTTTAGTAGAAAAAGCTACAAACGCAGTTACTAAAAATGGATGGACTAGTGATTATAAATCTATTCAAATATCTGGAAATAATAATGTTAGAATAAGAGGTAAATTTACTGATTACGATATAGACAATGATTCTCTTTTATCTTATACAAGTATACCTCCTAGGTATCAAAAATCTATAGTAGATAAAGTTATAGCTATAGGTTATAGAGACCCAAGAAATAAAGATTTGCAAAGCGCAGAATATTTTGAAGCTATATATGAAAAGCAATTAAAGAAAGCTAAAACTAGAGTTACAAATATACATGGAACAGGAAGGATAGTACCACAGGATTTTTAATATTTAATTATGGAGATACAAACAGTTAAAATGGAAGATTATGTAAAAAGTGTTTTAGGAGATTATGCTTATCTTATATTAGGAGGTTCTTTCCTTTTTATATTTAAATCTACTATAGAGTCAGCTGTTGAAGGATTAAAGATATTTCTTGGTAATGATTTAAATACAGATGATGTTATACATTTTGATGGTAAACCTGCTCGTGTTGTGCGTGTAGGTCTTTGGAAAACAATTCTATTTGTCTATTCAGTAGGCTGTGCTAAAGGAAAACCTTATATAAAAGGTGGCAATAAAATAGCTATACAAAACGGTCAATTAAAAAGTCATATGATAGAAAAACCACTCCCTATGTTAGATTTGTCTAATTGGGATGATTGCGAGGAAGAATGAAAGATACTTTAAAACTTTTAGCAAACAATCCAGAAATAGGTGTAAGCTGGACTTGTATGTCTACAATAATTAGTTATTCTAACTATTTTAACCCACTATTAACATTTATATCTTTGTCAATTGCTATAATTGTAGGTATAATGACCCTTTACGGGAAGATTAGAGGTTAGCTATGGTAGCACTAGGGTACTTCATATTAGGCTTTGTAATTGTCTTTTTTGGAGGACTTTGGTGGTTAGGTAGGTGGGAGATATTTGATATATATATAGATGACAAAGATGATGACCCGTGGGATTGAATGACATGTGGAAAAAAGAGTTTGAATTAGAGTTAACCGATATTAAATTAAGATTAGCAAAACTTGAAAGAGATTCACATCCTAAGAAAGAGTTTGTGAAATGTTCAGAATGTAACTGTGAAATAAAGGAGATTAAATGAAAGCAATGATAATTGGCATACTTAAAAGCATGTTTAGTGAAGATATGATTAAGTCTGTTGTTGTAGCTTTAGGAGATTACTTAGTATCTAAAAGTTCTAATAAACTTGATGATAAACTTTGGGCTCAAGTTAAAAAGCGTTTAAGCTAATAAGTGATAAAAGAACTTTCAACTAGAATGGTGTTAGTGGTTGACTTGGTAGACAAAGTTAATGGTAAGTTGTTAGACAAATTAATAAACAATACCAACTTAATTTACAAAGACAACCCAAACCATTGTCCTAACTGCCACTGTGATGAGGTAGTAGGAGTTGAAATAATGGGTGCCAAAGATGGAGTCCTGCTCTGGGAATGTGAGAGCTGTGAAGAAATGTTTTTAAAATATACAGCCGATAAAACTGAGATAGAATTACAGAATGCTAAATACTGTTGGACAAATTCTAAAGATTGGGGTTACGTTCCTAGGAGTAAATTTAACTAGGAGTTTTTTGATAAATGAAGAAAACTAATAAAGGGGTGATTAAAAGAGCAATAGTCACTCCAGATAAGCATTTTCCCTTGCACGACCAAAAGGCGATTAATGTTGTATGCAAAGCAATCGAAATTGTAAAACCTGATGCATACATAGATTTAGGTGATACAGGTGAATGGCAGTTTTTTAGTAATCATCATTGGAGAAAGTATGATAGACCACCTGATGATTTATTAATACCAATGTTAGACAAATCTGTCAAACAAGTTAATAAAGGCATGGACTATATAGATAAGTTTCTTGATAAAGTTAATTGTAAAGAAAGATATTTTATGCAAGGTAATCACGAAGAGTGGTTAGATACATATGCTGTAAAATATAGTAGACCAAGGTTTTTGACACACAATGCTTTAAAATTAAAAGAAAGAGGATATGAGTTTCATCCTTATTCTAAAAAAATACCTTTAAAAATTGGTAAATTAAATTTTAAGCATGGACACAGGACAGGTATGCATCACGCTAAAGCTCATTTAGCAATGTACGGTGAAAGTGTTATGTATGGACATACTCACGATTTACAGAGGCATACACATACTAGCCTAGGAGGAACTATTAGTGCTTGGAGTTTAGGATGCTTAAAAGATATAAAAAAAGATGAAGACTGGTTGAGAGGTAATTTGACTAATTGGAATCACGCATTTGCAATAGTAGACTTCTTTAAAAATGGTAATTTTAATGTGCAAATTGTTGAAATAGTAAAAGGTAAAACAACTTTATGGGGAAAAGTTATAGATGGAAATATATAGTATAACATTACCAGAAGATTATTGGACATCTTCTGAAAAAGTAGAATGGAGATAAATGCCTAGACAATTAAAAGAAATAAAGAATTTTAACCTTGGAACTATTTTAAATGTATCTGAAAAAGATACTCCAAAACATTCTGCTGTATTTTCTTTAAATGTTAATCCTACATCTGAAAATGGTATATTAACTTCTATTAATTGCGACAGATTATTTTTGCATATACCTGAAAACACAACAACCATAAGTTCTCCAATGTCTTGGGACAATAAAGCTTATAATAATAGTACTACTTTTTCTAATTTAAATAAACATCATATTGATGATGTAACAATATTTGAAGAAAAAAGTTCTGCTGATATTTCTTATATAGGAACTAAAGGTTTTAAAGAAAATATTATAGCCCAAGATATTAAACCTTGGTATGAAAAATTAACAACAACTAGTGGAAATGATATTACATTTAAACCTTCTGCAGCAATATCTTTAACAAGTGATAATTTTTCATATTTAACAAATACAAATGCAATATCTGAAACAGCAGATTCAGCACATATTGTATTTACTGGCTTTACAAATAGTGAAGCTACAATAGAATTTCAAACCTATGACCCAGCAACTTTACATTTGGATGAATTTACTTTAACTACTCCTAATGGAAAAGTTGTTACATATAAAATATCAAATGCTTCTGGTACAAGCGGAACAATACCTGGTGGAACAACTAAAACTTATATTTATATTAGTGGAGCTGGGAGTTATGATGCTGTAACAGACCAAGTTAAATTAGCTATTGAAGCGACAGCTGGTCATAATGGACATATATCTGTTGTTCAAAGTAATAAAGATGATACTAATGATTTTATCACTCTTACATATAATATAGATACTATGAATTCTTATTTTACACCTGGCAATTATTACAGTTTTAATACAAGTGCTTATTCAAGTAATGAAATCATAAAAGTTGAAAGTATAGATGAAAATAACAATAAAGTGTATATTAAAAGAGGTTGTTTTGGAACTGCTATAGAACCTTATGCATCTTCAAATGATTATTTTGTATATTCAAATAGAACAACAATAGATGGAATACAATCTACAACTACACGAGGTTATTTTAATATAGTAAACGAAAGTAAGTATTCAGGCAATCATATAGGCGGTAACTCTTCTTATTTAAACAGAAGTGCAACTGCAGCTAATAATGTTATGCTTGGTGGAACTATAGCTTCTGCAAGTTATAATGTTAGTTATGATAGTACAGCTAAAACAATATCAATTGCTGGTATATCTTCAGTTCCTTTTTACGAGGGGGATACTATAAATGTTTATCATAGTAATACAAGTACAAGCAATGGGTTTAGTGCCAAAATACTTAAGATAACAGGTAGTAGTCCTATAGTTTTAACATTAGATACAGCTCCTCCTACAACAGAAACAGAAAGTTCTGATACAGTATATATAGAGGCTAATTTATTAAAAAACCATACATTTACTCATAAGCAAGGAACTTCAGGTTCTTTAGCATCTACATACGCTTGTAATGATTGGACAAAGCATAGGTTGTCTGATGGAAATCCTGCTGGTTCTGCTAGGCATAAAAACGGTTATCAATCAACAAGTAGTAGTAATGTTGATATAGTTACAAGTGGTGGAGGTTATTGGGAAACATCTAATAATAATATAGACTTAGGAGGAACGTCTGATAATGCTTTAAATTTCTATCCATTTAAAGAAGATGATGTTTATTTAAAAATAGTATCTACTTATGTAAATGCTGGTTATGACGGAGGTACTGTTGCTTTAACAAATGCTTTAACAGCTTCAATGACTGACAATACTTTAATATTAAGCAGAGATGTAAGCAATCTTTTAGCAACAGGAGATATAATTAGTAGTGTTGGGGCTGGTAGTGTAGTTGAGTACATGAAAGTTTTGTCTGTTGAAAATAGGCAAATAAAAGTTGAAAGAGCTTATTTTGATGCTACTAATAGTTTAACATTAGTAACTCATAGTGCAACTACAAACTTGAAAAAAAATGTTAATTATTTAGCAAGACAAACAATATCAAAAGATTTGTTAAAGCCTGGTCAAGATTATGTTCTTTCTTTTTATGCTAAAACAACTGCAGCTAATGTTGCAGGAAGTTCAGATGGAGCTTTATCTTTAAGTTTTAATGGAGGCCATATAAATTCTGAAGGACATTGGGTAAGTCCATTAAAAAATGTTTCAAAAGGACATATAGGTGATGACCCTAAAAATTTAACAAAAGAAAATAGATGGATAGATATTAAAGAATTAGACAAACCTAATAACGATATAGCTGTTGGGACTCTTCCAATTCCAACAGGAAGTGGATTAGACGAACATTGGAGAAAATATATTTTAAGATTTTCAATGCCTAAGGGTGTTGAATTAACTACAGACGTAGAACTTGATTTGTGTGCTAGAGGAAAAGATACAAATGAATTGCATATAGATTTAATTGATTTAATTGAAGATACTAAAATAATATATGCTAACAAAAACTCTTTATTAAAAACAAATGTTTTATTAGATAATGGTGGAATTAAAGATTTAGTATCTTACGATTCAATCAAAAGAAAATTACAAATAATAACATCTATATTTGAAGAACCTACTTTAAAAAATGATTTTATAAAGTCTCCTTTTGCAGCAAGCACAATAACATCTTCAATAGAAGATGCTAGTATTGTTGTTAAAAACAGAGAAGCTCATATTGGATTTGGTGGTAAAAAAGGAGATACTTCTCCTCAATGGCTAGGTTATCCTAGTCACAAACAATTTGATGCTGATTATACATCTGAATTATATCAAGATGAAGATACTATACATAGATATGATGGAGACTCTACCTCTGGTAATAACTTGTCTAAAATATGTTTAGCAGGTGAGCATGAAAGATTAGTAGCTACTTGGAATGCTGGTAATTCTGATTTAACAATTGCACATACTGCTCACAAAATGAATATAGGTGATAACATTGTTATTAGACAATACAAAGATGTAAGCAATAGTTGGGATGGTAGTGGTATATGGATAGTTGAATCAAAAACTACTGACGCTTTTGTTTGCGTAAGAGCTACTACATATGATGCTAACCCAACAGTTGCAAGTGGAAGCTTAGCTTTTGATACTGATAGTGATGGAACAAAAGATAATGCTGAAAGCCTTATATCATATAGACCTTATTATTATTATGGAATAAAAGATGGTGATAATTGTATATATAGAATATGGCCTGACACTAGAGTTAAGAGTGGAGGTTCAGGCGATGGAAGTTTAAATGATTTGTCTGATACTTATATTAAAGGAAAAATAGAAAGGTCTTTACCTTTGGATGTTGCAGTTACATCTATAAGTACTTGCTATAATAAAAAATCAAGTGGTTTAGGTGGTGGTAGAGTTTATGTTTTATCAAAAACAAGCGATGAAATATTATCTTATGATGTACAAGTAAAATATGATGAATGGGAAACAAAATCTTTAAATAAAATTGCTTCAATGGATTTGGCGTTTAAATCATTTAAATGGAGCAACGATGATGTTACTGGAAATATAGGTGGTGATACAGAGGTATTTGGAGGTTTGTCAGAAGTAAGTAGTCCTAGTATAAATTATGCAGGATTATTATCTGATATAATTGAAACAAAAGCTCCTAATAAAACTTTAGACTTTGATGAAACTACAAATGCTGGATATGCAGAAACTATGTTTGATACAAGATTATGGATTCAATCAAGACCAGACGCAGAAGGTTTTAGCGAAGGAGATAGATTTTTATTTTGTGCTTTGACAAATGATACAAATACCGATGGTCCAGATGTATTGTATTGTGCTGATAGAACACCTCCTACTACTATGGTAACTAATGTTTATAACAATCCTAGTAATTTTGTTGCAGGACCTGGTTTAGACCCTACACTTTCAAAGAGAAGTTATTTTAAACCTTGGATACATAGTAATAATGTTCTTGATAGAATTGCTCCTATTACAGATTCAGAAGGAAATTACGGAACTGTTGTAAACGGTGAAGCTGGTGGTTATCATGAACCTTATATTAATTTTGGTCATAACGTAGGATGGGATGCAGGCGAAGATAATAACAATCAATTATCTATTAAAGTTGCTAAATATGGTTTATTTCAAATGGCAGATAATAATGGTGATGGAATGATAAACGGAACTGGATTAATTTCACCTAATGATTATTCAATTGGAGCTGGTGTTACTGAAGGAGGATGGGGAAAGTTGCATCAACATGTTTGCGGTCATGTTGTAGGTTTAATAGGTGGCTGTAATTTGAATTGGGTAAAACATTGGGGCAGAATGCATAATGTTGACCATAGCGGTTATTTTAATGTTAATTTTGGAGATGGACCAACTCAAGATGCTCCAGAGTTAATGAAAGCAGATAAGTGTGTGTTTGTCTCATCTGATACACATTATGGAGATGACCAACCTGATGAAGAGTATACTTTTAATGCTAAAGCTACAGTTGATAGTGATAAAATGACAGAATTAACAATTGATTCCTCTAATGGAGTTACTGGATTAAATATTGGCGATAGTATATATTTAACACATCCTGAGGTTGCTTCAGTTATAAGTGCTGTTGATAGAAGTAATAATAAAATTACAGTAACAACTGTATATACAGATTTTTCAGCTACCTCTGGAACTATATATCCTTATGCTATACATCCATTAAATAGAAGAGGAAAAGGTGGTGTATTAGATGGTGCTGAAGCTTTTCATTGGTCTTTTGACAGTACAGAACCTTTAAATACAAATATTTTTACAGAAGGAGAAGGTTCTGGTCATTATACTAAAACATACATGACCCCTTCTTCTTATTGGGGAGGTCCAAAAGGAACAGCTGGAGATATGAGTCTTAATATAAACCCTGGTTTGTTATGGAAAATAGAAAAATTAAGTTTTAGAGCAGGTGTTATGATTAGACCTTTTGATATGGACAATGATGATTTTAATAATTTAATAATAGGAAATGGTGTAAGTGTTGATATGCCTTGTTATCCTAATTCAGTTTATCATACAAAACAGAGTACTAAATTGCATTGGGATTTAAACAATGCAAACTCAAGCAATGCTTTTGCAAGTAAATTATTTATAACTTGTCCAATTAAAAATGATGATGAACAAAGGTCAAAAATATATGTATGCGATTTAGATTTTCTTTATCCTAGTGAAGGTTTACAAGTACCAAAAGAACAAACAGTTGGAAACGGAAATACAAATACTCAAAACAATGGAACTTCTTGGGACGTGCTTATAACAGGTATTATTAAAGATTATGATGTTACAAATGCAGCTTCAACATTAGAAGGAGATAATGACAAAAGACCTTGTATACATATAGATACAGATGAAATTACTTATGATAGTACTGATGATTTAAGTTTATTTAATACAAGTTCTCAATATAGAGATTTAACAAATTCCTTAGCAGGGTTATGCATATCTATAAAAGATGCAACAACAGGAATGGTTCAAACAAGGTACATAGTAGGTTCTTTTAAATTAGGTAGTAGCACAGGAGATGATATAATAGTTAAAGTACATTATCCTTTTGCTCATGTTCCTGCTAATGATGACCAATTTTGGATATGGTCTCATGCAAATGCAGCTACTGCTCCAATGAGATTGCATAAAACAAAAGAGTTACCACATGGATTAGGTAATGCTATCTCTTCTGACCCTCTTATAGGAGATACAATATATAAAAATAATGGAACTGTAGAAATTGCAAGCACAGGAATTGTAACTACAGGAACTCATCATAATTTAACAACAAATGACAAAATTGAAATAACAGATACTACAAGTTATAATAATGTTTACACTGTGACAGTTACAGGCCCTGATACTTTGGCTACTATAGGAACTAGTAGTGGCACAGAAACAGGCAATTGGAAGTTGTTAACAGGAATTAATGAAACATCAACTTCTAATCCTTTGACAATGCAATTAACAGCTCCTATTTTAAAGACTACTTTTGGTGGTTTAGATATGAGAAAAACAAGAACATACAATGTTAATACTGTATCAAGCACAAGTGCTTCTGAACAAAAATTACATATAGATACTCCTGCTACTCATCTTTTACTTACTGGAGACACTATTACATATAATGCTGGAGGAGGAAATGAATTAGATGGTACTTACAATATTGATGAAGCTGATGATGATGAAATAGATATAACTACTACAGCGTCAGACACTGATTCTGGGACAGCTTATACAAATCAATGGGAAGCTGTAATATCAGATACTAGTTCTAATGCTAATATGGGAGAAATAAGAACAGGTTTTACTAGTTGGGATAAAGGTGATATTTCTGGAAATGTATTAAGACATGATAGCACTGCTGATGCAGATAGATATATAGCATATGGAAATTCTTCTGTAAAAATAGAATCTGTTTCAATAGCTAATCAAACAGGTGATTATTTTCTTGCTAATAATCCTTATTACTATAAAGTATCTTTAATATATGATGGTTATCAAGAAGGTCCATTAAGCAGTTCTAATTGGGTATGGAACGATACTTTTACAAGAGCAAAATTAGCTATAACAATTAACATTAAAAATGTAAGCAGAAGATTAACAGCAGTTTGTCTTTATAGAAAAGATTCTGTAGATAGTTTATATAGTTTAGTTGAAGAAATCCCTACTGATACTGGTTGGAATAAATCAAACGAATCATATTCTTATTCTTTATCTGATTCAGGGCCATTAAACGCTACATATGAGGCTAGAACAGATGTATCAGAGGTTTTAGATACTATTAAAATTAATTATGGAATATCGACTGAACTTGATGGTTATTTATTTGTTGGTGATTGTTCTCATGATAAGATAGAAAATGCTAGTAATTTAATATTTAGGTCTAAACCTGGTAAGTATAGTATATTTGATTATGCTAATGATTTTGCAACTTTAAAAGGAAAGCCTACTGCTTTTGCTAATTTTAACGGAAGATTGTATACATTTGACAAATCAAACATATACCGTATAAATCCAGAAAGTTTAGTAATAGAAGATATATATGAAGGTATAGGGTGCTATGGTAAAGATAGCTTAGTAGTTACTGAGCAAGGTATGTATTTTGCAGATGTAACAGGAGCATACTTTCATAATGGACAAAGACCTATAAAAATTTCTGATTCAATTCAAAAAGGAGGAATGACAGAAGTATCATTTGGAGGTACAGATAATATAAGAGATTTAAGTTGGGATAATATTGTTAAAAATAATCCAAAAGCTAAACCTTATGTATTTTATGATGCTATAATAGATTGTGTATTATTTAATGTAGAATTATTAGATAATGACTCTTCTTACAATACTCCTCTTTTAAAACAATATATATGGGCTTATAGTGTAGCAAGACAAACTTGGAATCTTTGGGAGTTAGCTGAAGATAGTGAAATAGGTAAACCTTTTAATGGTGACAATGGTGAAGTTTTAATACCTATTAATAATGCTATATATGAAAATAGAGGTGGAGCTTCTAAGAAAGATTATACTTGGGTTAGTAAAAAACTAACTATGGATGAAGATTCTATTATGAAAGTATTTAATAAAATAAAGCTAAATGGTTTGTCTGAAGATTTAAATTTAGGAGGTAGTTATTTTGAAAGTAGCGATAGATTACTTGTTGTTACTAGCACTGGTTCTTTAAGCTCAAGCGATGTAACTTACTCTAAAACTGCTACTGAAAGTTCTGATTATAAATTATCTGGTAGTAATAAAAAAGGTAGATGGGTTCAACTTAAATTAGAAAACATTAAAGAGGATATAGATTCTATTGGAATAATATTTAGAAGAAAAAGTACAAAATAATGGCTAAGATATTAACTAAAATATCATCTTTTAATGATACTCAAAAATCATTACAACAATTAGAAACACTTTTTAATCAGTTAAATAAAAATATAGGCATAACAAAGTCTATACAAACTTCAAAAATAGTATTTAAAGATAACGATACATCTTTAATGACATCTGCCGCTATAGCTAATAAAATAGAATCTTACAACTATTTAACTTCTACTTTAAGTGATGAACAAGTTCAAGATAAAGTAGGGGCTATGTTTAGTGGTAATACAGAAACTCTTATAACTGCTACTTATCAAGATGCAGATGGAACAATAGATTTAGCAGTTAATAATGATTTGTCAAATTATGACAATAGTTCGTCAGGATTTACAACTACTACAGGAACAGTAACATCAGTTGGTGGAACAGGTACAGTCAATGGATTAACATTAACAGGCACTGTAAGTTCATCAGGTAATCTTACATTAGGTGGTACACTTGCTATTAATAATGGAGATTGGAGTGGAACTGCTTTAGCAGATGGAAATATAGCTAGTGCATCTACTTGGAATGGTAAACAAGATAATTTAACATTTGGTATTAGTAATACTAATGCAGTTAAAATAGATGCAGCAGATGTTGCAGATGATGAATATGCTAGGTTTACAGCTAACGGACTAGAAAGTAGAACACTTGGAGAAATTAAATCTGATATAGGTACAGGTAATAGTGCATTAGTACCTTCTGCAGGTACTGCTGGGCATTTTTTAAAACATAATGGAACTTTTGGTCAAATAGAATATTCTAATATAAATAGTGCACCACAAGAATTTGATAATGATAATCAAGGTCTTGTACCTAGTCCTGGTAGTAGTGGTACTACTACTAGATTCTTAAGAGAAGACGGCACTTTTCAAGTACCTGCGTATGTAGCAGATACAACATATACAGGTGGAACAAATTTAACTTTAGCAGGGACTACATTTAATGTAGATGATGCTTTTCTTAAAAACGATGCTGATGATGAAATGTTAGGTACTCTAACATTAAAAAAAGCATCTGATGATGCAACTTGCAGGGAATTAATATTTTTAAAAGAAAGAGCATCGTCAGTTTCATCTAATGATGGTGATTTAGCTGGAGAAATTACTTTTAAAGCATATAACGATGCAGGTAGTCCTGAGTTAATTGAAGTTGCACAAATTTCAGCAACTTTTGCAGATGTTTCTGATTCAAATGAAACAGGAAAATTAGAATTTAAAGTTGCACCTCCAGATGAATTTTCTGAAACTAATCATGCTGTAACAGGATTAACATTGCAGGGAGCTGGTGGTAATTATCAACATATAGATGTAACAATGGGAACTCCACAAGGAACTGTTGCTCATAATTGTCCTGATAATATTTTTAGATATAGTTCTAATATAAATCAAGCAGGAAGAGTATTGCTTCAACCTTCAAACCCTGGTGGAGGTGGTACTACAAATACACAATTTATAATGGAAGCATGGAATGATAGAGATGATATATTTAAAATATTAGTAGATGATGCAGGAGCTACAACTTTATCAACAATAGATGATGGAGGGGCTGCTGCACATTTAACATTAGATGCAGATGGAGATATAACTTTAGATGCTGCGAGTGGAAATATATATGTTAAGGATAATGGTGGTAATTATACTCCTGGCTCTGATTATGAAATAGCTACAAAAAAATATGTAGATGATAATGCAGGTGGTGGAGGAGCATCTGCTTTAAATGATTTGTCAGATGTTACTTACTCAAGTGGCGATTTAACTATTTCTTCTTTAGATAAAATTATAAGTGGAGCTTTAACATTTGACATGAGTGGAAATATTGTTTTTGATTTTGGAAGTGCAGGATATGATTTGTTTCAAATTAAAGCAGATTCAAGTGCTAATGCTATAACAATGGGTGGAGAAGATGGAAATTATAGTGTAATTACAATGTTTGAAGAGGGTGGTACATCAACTGATGATTTTTTTAGAATATTTGTTGAAGCTAGTGGAGCAACTGAAATCACTACAGAAGATAATACAGGGGTAAATGGTCATTTAAAAATACAACCTGATGGAAATTTAACTCTTTCTCCTATTACTGGAGTAATGAAATTTTATGATGGTAATAATGCCTCTGATTATAGTCAATTTTCTATTGATACAAATGGGAGTTTAACAATAGCTACTGTAGATGCAGCTGCTGCTGCTGCTCATTTAATATTAGCACCTGATGGACAATTAAAATTAAATAAACCACCGAGAGTTAAAGAACAAGCAAGTGCAGATGCTAATACAGCAGCCTATGGTCAATTATGGGTTAAAAATGATACACCTAATAATTTATATTTTACTAATGATGCAGGTAATGATGTACAGATAACTAATGGTAGT
>CENI01006171.1_pt1 | contig 16802 bp, 12 predicted proteins | sample 530161 | NCBI WGS metagenome assembly CENI01 (sample SAMEA2591107, study PRJEB7988) | marine metagenome | isolation source: saline water (ENVO:00002010), including | reverse complement strand
AACATTTATCTGACCTTCTTGTACATCAGATGATTGTATCTGCATTTCTCTACCAGGTCCAACAGCTGACCTAAGAAGTAATGTGTCAACTCTTACATCATACCCATATCTTTTTGGGTTATTAATAATGTTAGTTGTAGGTACTCTAGGCACTTGGATATACCACGCTGTTTACGCTAACTGGTTCAGGATATCTTGCTCTTAAATCTTTTCTAGCCTGGTTAATTAATACTTGTTGATATTGAAGTAATGAATTTCTTATATTTGAAGATGAATTAACTGGATAGTTGCTTACAGCCATTTGTTCTGTAATGTAATCAGCAGTGTAAGTAGGAATATCTTTTCCTGATATCATTTGTGCTGCAACACCTGCCATAATTATTGGTTCGTATTCTGTTTCTAACCCTATTTCTGCAAGAGTAGATGCTTCGTTTGCTACTTCTCCAAATTTCTTTTTAAAAGTTACATGAACATTAACGCCATTGTTTATTCCTGCAAACTGTACAACTTTTCCTGAAGCAGTAACTGAAGTTGGTACATCTATAAGTTCCATAGCAACACCTCTGAATTGAACTGTGGTTTCACTGCCACTTGCAAGTGATTGGTACTGTGAAACTGCAGCCAATGGTGCAACAATTCTACTATCATCTGCACCCTCTAGGGCCACATAACCTGCAGCACTAGCTATAGTTTGAACTTCTACTGCGTAAAGAGTAGGATATAAATTTTCTATTTGGTCTTTTACTGCATTAAATACATTAATTCTTGGAAATGGAGGGGTTATTTTTATTAAATCTCCTGCACTATGCGATGCAGCGGTAGTTCCTCTAGCACCTCTAGTTACTGTGATAGTATTTGTAACAGTATTAAGGGCTGTTGCATACATCAATTCTTTACCAATTTCTATTATTGTTCCTGCATCTAGTGCATCTTCTTCTTCTACTGATAATAAATTATCATCATAAATTATATCGGTAGCGTTAGCATCTATGTCTGAAGTTAAATAAGAGTAACTAACAATGTCTTCCATTGGTTCAAGATACTCTCTATAAACCCTATCTACTAGGTTTCCTATAGTTGTACTCATCTTACTTCCTTATGCTGAATGAAATACTAAATTTATAACTCTATCTGCTGCTTCTGCTGAACCTGATACTATTTTAATTGCACCAACTCCTGCCCATCCTGATGGGTCAATTCTGACATGACTGTCTGCAGTAACTGTATAAGTTACATCTGTACCATCAGTCTCTTTTAATGCTTTAAAAGTTCCTCCAGTATTTGTAGATGCGACTTGAAAAGTAATTGCAGTTCCTGTCATTGCAGCAGGGAATATTATTCCTGATAACAATAAACCATCTGTATCTACAGCAGTAGATATTGTTGTGCTTTCAGATATATCTATTGTTACAGCCTTTGTTTTATATAAACTTTTTCCTGCGACTGGCATTTATTCTCCTAAATCTTTTTTTTCTATTCTAACAGAAGAAAAGGTGGGAGGTGGATTTCCCACCTAATCTTCAAATTTTATCTTTAGCTTACGCCATTGATAACTGCGTGATACTCAGCAGGTCCTTTATCAAGACCAATTTCCATGTAAACACGCTTTGATACTGCGGCTGCATCATCATTATCTGTATCTTCTACGAAGACACCACCTTTTCCTGGGATGTTTAAGAAACAAACATCTAGGTATGAAAGGTCCAAAATGAATGCTTGGTCAGCAGGAACGAATTCGTTAACTGCTAATCCAATGTTTCCAAATGGAGTGATGATACTATCAATGTTGATACCTGCAATGTTTCTATCTCTAGGCAATACTGCCATTTGGTTAGAACCACTCTTCACAAGGTTTTGGTTCAAGTCTAAAATTGAACCTGGTCTTGCGAACAGAACAGGGTTACCCATTGGGGCGCCTGCATCATACATTAATTTAAGGGTTTCTGCTACTGCATCAAAGTCAAGACCTTGTGCTGTACCAGTTCCATCGCCATTTGTATCGTGGGCGAAAGCTGATGAACCATTTCCTGTGGCTACCCATTCTGCGATACCACGCATTTCTCTTGGGTTACCATCTGTTCCATCATTGAAAGTAGCATTAAAGAATTCATACTCAACTTCTCTTGCGATTTTGCTGAGCAATTCTTCTAATTGAAATGCCATTTCATCTGTGACTGGATTAGAACCTTCAAAAGCTGCTGTTCCACTTTCCATAGCTTGTGAGTTCAAATATCCTGTAGATGCTAATGCGGAGTAGGTAAGTTTAATACCTTGGTTCCAAATTTGCACACAGTCTATTGCAGAACTTCTGCTTCTACCAAAGTAAGCAGGGTTTCCACCTTCAGCAACTGCTGTATAAGAGTTAACTGTAGGTGTATCTACTTTTTGGGTTTGGAAAACTGGAGAGTTAAGAAGTTTACCACCTGTTAAACCACCAACCATTGATAGTAAAGGTGTTCTTCTAGCACCAACTTTGAATAGTTCGCCAGTAAAATTGTTAATCTCAGATACTGAGATTGGGTCTGGTGAGCCTATAGCTGCCATTTTATTCTCCTAAATTTTTGTTTAGGAGGCTTATTCTCCTAAACGCTACTTGTCTTTTTCAAGCTCTTCGAGAGCTTTCATTTTTGTAGCAATACTGTCTCTAACACGACCTGTTTGTTGAGCTTCAGCTATTTGGTCTTTTACGCTTTGGTTGGCATTTACAGCTTGTGCTTGACTTGCAAGATTGTCTAATCTTTCCTGTCCTGCGTTAACTGTCTCACGAAAACTGTCTTGCTGCCCAAATACCTCTTCTCCAAATTCCTCGGTTACAAATCCCTTTAAGACATCTGCATCCAATTCGCCTTCAAACATTTGGTCGGCTGCTTTACCAATTCCCTTAGTTCTGTCTAAACCTATTTGTTTAAACAACTCATCTCTTTCTTTTACTTGATAACCTGAAAGTTCTTCACGAAGAGCTTTGTTCTCTTCACGCATTGCCTTCCAGTTCTTGTCATCTTTGTCTTCAAGAGGAGCTTGAACCTCAGTTTCGTTAGTTACTTCTTCAGACATGTATTGTCTCCTATTCCTATAAATAATATTTTTGCGAGTGCCATTTATGTCATGCACTGGGTCTGCTACATATTATTTATTTTGCATGTCTTGTATGTAGGCATCAAGACAGTTCTCGTATCCTAGGTCTAGTTTAACCACCCGAACCTTAGTAGAGTGTCAATGGTTATTATATCATATAAAATTATAATGCAAGCTGTTTAAACAAGTAGTTTATTCCTCTACTAAACCTACTACTTCTCCAGTTCGTGATTGTGCAGCACCTGCTTGAATTGAAGATAATGAAGCTGCTCTAGCTTCTACACTTCTAATTAGCTTTAATTGTTCGCTATCTAAACCTGCTATACCAGTAGCAATCTCTTCTTCTGTAAGGTCAAACCCTGCACCTGCAGCAACTCCAGTTAATCCTGATAATTGTTCTGCTCTTTGAAATATCTCTGCTGATTGTCTCTGTGTTATCTTACCCTTAACAAACTTAGTAGCTACTTCTGTACCTAAACCTACACCTGCAATCTCTGCCTCTGCAAGTATTTGAGATGTAAGTATTTGATTTTCTAGTACTGCTTGTGATATATCAGGGCTAATAAACATAGCAAATAAAGCTTCTTCTGTTAAATCCATACCGAATTGTTCTCTGTAAACTTCTAAAACAACATCTTTGTTATTTATTAATTCGTTATATCCAAAAGCTAATCTTCCTGCAAACTCTTCTTTATCTACATCACCTGATATAGCTTCTACTATTTCATCAGCAAATATATCAGGGTTTAAATTGTAGTTTCTTAGTTGGTCTTTCATGTCATCTTTAAGCTCTAAATATTGTATTTCTGTCATTCTTAAAGAACCATCTTCTCTTTTTATTCCAGGAAATGCTTGTTCAAATATATCAGATTGTCTTACAGTTGCTAAAGCTATGTCAATACTGCCAGTTTCTGTCCAGGAAGATATCAATAAATCTAAAAGATTAGAAGGATAATAAGGATACAAAGCTGCAGCATCTGCTTTTGTTGGTGTATAAGTTTGAGTTTGTTCTCCAAATCCACCATCATCACCACCTAAATCATCTTCAGAACCTTTGTACATATTGTTACCTTCCATTTCTGCTAGGAAGTTATTTATTATGTCTAATGCTGATTGTTCTGCTGCAGACAATTCATCTAATGATTTTTGCAAAGCTTCGTTTTCTCTTCGTAAAGCTTCAGTTGCTTTATCTTCTATGGCTTTTACTTCTGCATTGTATTCAACTCGTTTTCTAATAGCTGCTGTTTCTGCTGCTAATGATGATGAGTAAATATTAGAACCACTAGATATAGTACCTAGTTTTACTATTGAACCATCATCTTCTACTTTGTATTGTCCTGTTGCCATTAATATCCTTGTGGTAACGCTCTAACTAAATCTTCCAGGAATGCGTTCTTAACTCCTGGGCTATCTATAAATTTTGTTCTTATAATCTTATCAAACTGATTGTAGTCACCATTAGCTTCAACAATAGCATCATCTACTGTTTGTTGTTGTGACTGTGTTAGCTTTACTACTTGTCCACCAGTTGTTCCATTGATTACTCTTGAAGCTCTATTGGAAAACTGTCCATTCCAAATACTATAATTAGAACCTTTGAACCCAGGATACAATACATCGTGTTGTGTTTGTAGTTCTTCTTTAACACCTTCTAAATCTCCTGCTCTTACTCTTGCAGCAAGCTTGTAAAAGGCTCCGCTCTCTACCATACTTTCATAAGCATTTATACCTAATGCATCTAATATCAAACCTTTTGTTGTAGATTGTCCTGCATTAACACCAGTAAATTGTCCCACAAATGGTTGTAGATTTTCAGGAAGTAATTCTTTACCACCAATCATATCTAAGTAAGTAGGGTCATCAATGTAATCTAAAAACTGATTTACCTCATCAGGGCTGATAGTAAATGTTGTTACACCATAAGCTAACACTCTAGCTAAGTCATCTACAGGCCCTTTCATATTTCTGCTTATCATTTCCTGAGTAATGCTTGATATATTACTTTTAATTTCATTCTCTACTTGTTGTGGATTAGCGTAGTATTTAGCCATAAAATCTCTTTGTTCTTTGCTAGAAGACTTATACCAGTCTGTATTTGATAGGTCATCAGTCGATAGGGGAGTACCTGTAAGAGTAGCTGCTAAAAAAGCTGCTTGTACATCAGGGTCCAATATCCATGACATACCTGTCTCTGAAGCTTTTGCCTCTAATTTTCTTTCTGTTACATCAAATATTGTTCTGTATTCTGTTGTATCACCTTCTAGTATTTCTGATACAAGTAAATCTTCATGTCCTCTAAATGCATATCCAAATGTAGCTGCGAATATTTGGCTATCCATTTCTTTTACTTCAGTACCAACTTTTACAAAGTTAGGGCTATCTACTCTAGCAAGTATTGGGAAATCACCGAACTCTTCATCTGTATCAAAAAACACTGCATAAAGTACATCTTCAATTTCAATAATCATCTCAGGTTGGAAAGCAAATTCGTTAGTTAACACTATTCTTCTTTGTCCTTTCCGATAAGTCTTTTACCAACATCTGTAAGTGATGGTGCATCTTTTGCTGTCTCCAGGCCTTCTTCAATATTTTCTTTTACCATCTTACCAAATTCTACAGGTCCTCTTGCAGCACTAACCAAGAAATTAGTAGTACCTTTAGTAACATTGTCTCCAAGAGCTGTCATCAATTTAATCAATCTATAATAGCTTTTAGTAGGCTGTTTAAACAGCTCGTTATCACCTTGTGTTTCAGGTCTCCTTGGAAATCTAGTATTAGGAACATCCTCTTGAACCTCTTCTTGTGCCATAGGTTGCTCTACTTCTTCTACTTTATTATCTTCTTCCACTATTTCTCCTATAAATCAATCTGTCCAAGACTTGCTTCAAATATGTTAGTTGCATACTTAATAGCATCTAAATCTTCAACTGCTGCTACTTCTCCTTTTATTTCATCTCTTTGTTCTAAAGTTTGTACAATAATTTCTAATGGAGATTGTACTTGTGGTAGCTCTCCTTTTTCTGCTCTAAGTGTTTCATAAGATGGTATGACAATAGGCAATGTACTTCCTGGTAAAAATAATGGAAACTCACCTGGTTGTATAGCTCTAGGGTCTTTTATCTCTGCATTTAGAATTAAATCTCTATCAGTTATTAAAGCATCCTCATAATCTTTTTGTTGTTTAGCTGCTAGTCCATAGGCCTGTATTACATCTTCTGCAAAATCTACATAATCTTGTGCAGTAAATTTAATACCTATTTGTTCTGCTGCTTGGTCTAACAAACTTTTTTTCTCTGCATTACTAATGCTTGTTTGTTTTCCTAAGAAGTCTGCTTCTTGTAAAAGTCTAACGAAGTCTTCTGTTTGGCCTACTTGTTCTTCTAGTTCAGCTAATGTAGTTTCATACAATGGCCTATTGGCTTGTAAGTCTCTTTCCCAGTTTCCGCTATCTGTAGCTTTTATATAAATAGCAGACATAAAGTCAGCTTCTCTTTTACTCCATTGTCCATATTCATCTGCTAGTGGAGCATCCATACCTGCAGCTACCATTCTTCTTTGAAGTGGAAATACATCACTTGGGTCCATATCTATAAAGTTTCTAAATTCAGAACCTTTAGCAAATGGTGCAGGAACTTCTTCATCTGATAAAACAGATTTAATCATTCCATCTACAGTTGTTTTGTAACCCCAGTATGGATGTGAAGTTCTATATACATTTGTATCTTCTTGATAAACTTCTAAGACATCTTGTCTTTCTGCAGCTCTAGCTTCATTTTCTCTTGCTTGTTCAAAATCGTCACTGTTAACAGTTTTATCTATATCATTTAAAATCTCTGCTACATCTACCTGGTCTTCTTTCTTTGGTGCATAAACATACACAGAAGCACCTTTAGCACTACCTTCTAATGGTTGGTCAAGTACTCCTCTTTTTCCTTCTACTTGTTTTGTTCTAGTATTCATGTCATCATCAGCAGATGCAATAAGAAGTCCTAAAGAATTTATATCTCCTTCGCTAACTACTTTGTTGTATAAATCTATTGTTTGAGAAGAAAAATATATGTTTGTATTTTCATTTTGCATAAGGTCTTGAAATCCAACAGTTGTATAATTTCTTTTACCTGATGTTCCTGATTTATTTATTTTTGTAATATAAAAACCAAATTGCAATTTTGACAAGTAATGATTAATAATATTAGGTACAGTATCTGTAGCAATACTATCAGGAGAAAGACTAATTGGCTTTACGCCATCATCTTCTACTGTCTCAACAACTTCTTGTTCTTCTTCTAACTCTAATAACTCTTGTTCATCATCCATTATTTATCTATCCTATTCCTATTATTATAAGGGCTTATCTCATAAAATAACACTTCATTCGCAAGTTGTGGAAAGTTTGTACCTGTACTTTCAGCAACAATATCTTGCCATATAATTCTCATTATATCTTGTGCCTTCTGTGCATTGGCACTTGTTCCCTGCAAATGTTTACTTGTTCTAGTACTTCTTACAAATCTTACTGTTGTATCTTTATATTTAAAAACTCCATTGTTATTTAATGCGTTGATTAATTCATTTCTAAGTGCAGTATATTTTTCTACATACTTGAACTCAGGGCTATTTTTAGTTAGTTCAAAATCTACCCATCTATTTAATTCACCAAAGTTAGTTACAACTTCTGCTTTTTGTAATTTGCCTTCAAAATTATAAATGTTATCTATATCGTATTCTATTTGTATTTTATCTTTAGCTTCTGAATATTTTGTCTCCCACATACGCTCAGGTTCTTCTTCTCTAATTCTTGCTTTTTCTTTTTCTAGTTCTGATATAGCTTGTGACTGTCTCATATATTGAGCGTATTGTTCAGGTGTATATTGAGTACTTGCTATCTCGTACCAAGCAGGGTAATACATTTCATCTTCTAACTTATCAGGTTGTATATAAATACCTGTGTTTGGTAAGTTACCTGGTTTTAATAAATCTTTTCTATTATCTTCTTGCCACCAAAAGAATGAATGTTCTTTAACAGGTTTTTTACCAACAGTGGCACCTCTTGCTTGTTTTAATGGAACAGGATTAATTCCAAACTTAGCTTCAAACTCTTGGTCTGTTGTAAAATAATCGTAATCATTTCTAATAAGTATTTCATCATATTTATTTTTTAAAGCCTGTGTCATCCACCATTGTCCATTTTTATCTTGTACTTCTATTCTTGGTTGTATAGCAGTTGGTAATGTGAACTGTGTAGTTCCTCTAAATATAAATAAGTTTCTAGCTTTTTCTACTGCTAGTTCTGTATATTTTGTAGTAGATTGTGCATCTGTTTGGTCAACTAAACCTGCTAATACAAATCCTGTGTATGCATCCATAACTGCATTAGCAAACTGTGCTTGTCTATCTGCATCTTTAGTATTAGCAGTCATAAACTTCTTTAACCAAGCAGGCCATTGTTCCAGGTCTCTTCCAAAGTTACCTAAGAAAAAGTCTTGAATGTACTTAGGTGTTGGTACTTTATCTACAAAGAATGTCATAGGAACAGTAACAAGTGGTCCAAATCCAGGTGCGAAACCATTCTGTGCAACTAAGTTAAGTCCACCTGCATATCCTGGTAGTGCTAACCTAACACCTTCTTCTTCTAAATTTTCTCCGAATGCTGCTTTTTGTGCAAGTGCATCTAATGCTCTACCACCAACACCAAATGTTAATACATTTAAAACATCTACATAGTTGAACATAAGTTTTCCTGTTGATGGGTCTCTTTCTAAAAATCCATTCTCACTATCCCATGGTTTAGCTTCTTCACCATTGTCTACAGTTATTCTTGCTTTGTTAAACTTCTGTGGGTTTTCTGTTATTAACTTGCCCCATGTTTGAAATACCTCTGCCCATATCTCAGGGAATGGTATGTATTTATTAAACAACTCTGAGGCTACATGCCTTTTGTCTGTTGAGTAAAACAATTCTTTTACTTCACGCAAAGCTTTGGCCTTTAATATCATCTCTGCTTGTTCTAAACTTGTTACAGTATTTTCTACTGATGGTTGTTTTGCAGCTTGAATTAAATCATCCCATATTTCATTACCATCTACCCAAGTCTCTGCACCTTTTAAGAACTGTGATTTAGTTGCCTCATCCATAAATGGCATAAGTTCAACTGCATTCTCATAAAAAGCATATCTAAATAATGGGTCTCTATTTAGTTTGTTAGATGGTTTTGATATCAATACATCATACATAAAGTCAATGCTACGCATATAACCACCGAATGTTTTGTCATAATATTGAATGTCATCTGCTGTACCTGCAGGTACTATCTTTTCTCCAACAACCATAGTTCCACTTTCTGAAACTCTTTGCTTTGCATCAAATCTTGCAGGTAATGACTGTGGGCCTAGGCCTGCTGCATCTACTTCAGGTGTCAACAAATCTATTAGTTCATCAAAAAACTTAGCATTAGCTTGTCCCTTTTTAGGCCCTTTTCTTAATTGATTATGTTGTTTATATCTTACCCAGTCTTTTCTTCCAACTACTCCACCAGTCCTAATCATTTCATATATTTTAGAATTAGTTCTGTTAGATAAATTAGATACGAATTTTGGATGTACTTTATATCCATTGTCAAAAGCTACTCTTGTTGCTTGTTCAGCAGACATAATAGCACCTGTTGTTGGGTCTAATAATGAATGTTCTGCACCTATCAATCTTGCTATTCTATATTGAACACTTTCTAAATATTCTTTTAACGATGCATCACTTTGTAGATATAATCTGTCATCAGCATTATGACTTCTTTGTACTAAATCTTGTAATGTTTCTTTACCTTCATTTCTTAAATATTTTAAAGTATCATCTATACCAACATCAGCTACTTTAATTGCTATAGGGTCAGATGCTAATAATTCTATCTCTGTCCATAGAGCTTCCCAGTATCTAGGATTTATTTTTCCTGTTGGTAAATATTTAGGAACCTCAATAAACATATTTTCTATTAAGTCTTTTCTACCTGTCTTTAAAGCTTCTGTTACTGCATTTTCTCCTAGTGAAGCATTGTATGTGGCATCGGCACTGAAGAAACTTCCACCAGGCATTCCTCTCATAGCACCTTTTACATCACTTACTTTAATTCTTAATGCATCAAAGTTATGAGGATACAATGCTTGTAGTGCAGGTTTGTTAAGAACACTATCAATATTTATATCTGCAGCTGCTTTCCCTTTTTGTTTTCTGTATAAATAAATTAAATCACTATCACCTAGTGCATTTTTAAAACCTGCTTTTTCTGCAAGTTCTTTATTTGCAATATAAACACTTTCCTGGAATGCGTTCATTCCCATAAATACTGCATTGGATACTGAGTTTTCACCTGATAAACCAACTGCAACATCTACCATAAAGTTTCCATCGCTATCTATGTATGTACCCATAACATGTTTGTCTTTAGACAATAAACCTATGGTGTCTTCATCAAAAAATATATTGTCTAGTTGTTGATTTATATATTCTGCTTCATCAATTTTTAAGGCCTTTGCTTCTCTTTCAATGTCACCTATTTTTCCAATACTGTATTCTTTTTCTTTGTATGGAGATACGAATGCATCACCTTCTGCAGGTCCTCTTGTTTTTAAATCAAAAAATCTTTTTTCATCTAAATCAGTAGTAAATCCACCACCTTTTATAAAAGCTTCTCCCATAGAGTTGTAAGTGTTGCCATCATATCCCACAATAGACCCTTTAGATGTTGCTTTAATGCTTTTAGTTTTAGCAACAAAATCTTTATCTGTTAATTCTGCAAATTTTATTTGTCTTAAATCAAATCCATTAACAGCAGCATCAATCATATACTCTGATACTTGACCATTGTAATTAGTTTCTAACATGCTGTTCTTAATTAATTTCTGTGCTTTGTCGTAGTTTATAGCTTGAAACTTTTTGACATCTTCTACATCAATAAAGTTTTTTAATAGCTCAATACTGTCAGGTGTCATTTGTGTTGTAAGTACAATTGCACCTGTGTTGTCATAAACTTGTGCTACTTGGTCCGCTCTACCTTCTCCAAAAAAGTCATAATATTTATTTGAAGTTAAAGATAATCTTTTGAAAGCAGATGTAAATGGATTTATCTTTCCACCGAATGCAGCTCTTAATGCTTCTTCAGGTGCAATTCTTAACGCTAAAGCACCTCTAATCATCCAAGCAGGTTTAAGTACATTATTTTGTATCATGTTAAAAGCGCTATCAAAAGCATCAGGCGCTCTTAATGTTTCACCTTCTTTTACATATCTAGGTATTTTAAGAATGTCAAAGTATTTTCTGTTATCCCAACTTATTTCTGCATTCTTCATAAATGCATTTAACTTAGTATCTTTTTTACCAACTAATAATTGATGTCTTTTAGTAGCACGAATAACATCTTTAGGATTTGCTATAACTGAAAAAGTATTAGATGCTTGTGATAATAAATGCATTGTAGGAACAGCTTCAAATACATATCTTTCAATATCATCAGGTTTAACTTCTAATCCTGTTTGTTTAAAGTGTTCATCTAAATCTTTAATTAACTGGGTATATCTTTTCTTTATTTTTGTACCATTGAAAGCTAAAGAACCTGCACTACCTTTGAAAAAACTTCTAAGCTCTTCCATTTGTGCATTAAAGTTTTCTTGTTGTTTTACTAACATATCAACATCTACATCTATTCCTGGATTATTTCTTTGAACAGAACGATATATGCTTACATTAACTCTGTTAACAATATCATCTAACTCTTGTTGACTTGCAACATTTAATGCCTCATCAATGTATCGGCCTCTTGTTCTAGCATCTACAAATGCATTTCTTAGATTGTTATCTATATTTTTAACACTTTCATCTAACTGACTAATCATGGCTGTAGTTTCAGGAACTAAGCTAAAAGCTCTTTGCATGTGTTTTGGAAGACTTAACTTAGCTTGCGCTCCTATACCAAGTAAACCTTGTGCAGGGTCAGCCTTAGTTAAAAATGCTGTTAGTTTTCTTAAAGGTGCAACATCAGTAGTTTGACCTGTAATTAATTTATTTATGTGATTAAATACTTCACCATAAACTGTAGGTCTAGCAGGTATAACATCTAGTCCAAAGTTAGTATTGTTCTTTGCAAGCTCTCTAACATTATCTAGTTCCTTTTGTACTTTTGCAGGAACATACTCTTTTATAACATTAAAGATATTATCAAACTGACTGTCAGATAGATTACCTGCTTTAGCAACAGCATCTAAAATATCCCATACATGAATAGGGTCATCTACTTCATTAATGACTTTTAACACTGATACTGGTAATTCTCTAAAGCTTGGTATATCTCTTAAAAATGCAAGACCTTCATCACCACTTACTTCAGCTAATGCTTTACCAAAATCTTGTCCCCATTTAGTATTTCTTACATCATCAACTGTTCTTCCATAATATAATGCTCTGTTTCTAGCACCTGTTTTTCCTGGTAAAAAACCTTTTAGTAAAGTTGTAGTTGGGTCAATAGCTTTTGTTCCTTTAGCATAAGCACCTGTCATACTTCTCATAGCTGTTTTGACACCTGCACCATACATCAATGCAAGGTTTACTGGGTCTGCTGCAATTCTAAATACACCATCGATAGCACCTGATACAACACTGTAACCTGTAGTTCCAGGTTCTAACATTTGTGAAGCTACTAATCTTCCAGGAGATATGTTTATTTTTTGGCCTCGTTTAGTTTCATATTTAAACTGGTCAGCTCGTGCATCGTGTAATCTTGTAATGCTACTTCCATATCTTTCTTTGGCTTTTTGATAAGCAACTGTTTTACTTTCGCCTGCTCTAATTGCATTGAGATACTCTTGTGTAGTTCTTAAATCTACTGACCTTGGCATAAAACCTGCACCTAAGTTAAGTGGGTTTCCTTTTCTTCTTTCGTTTAAGGCCATAGTTAATTGTGTTGGTCCATACTTATCTCTTGCTGCTTGATAACTATCGCCAACACCATCACCCATAATTGTGTTTAATACACCTCTAGTAACATCTCCTCCACCTTCACCTTTTCTACCAATAAAGATTTCAGGTAATCCTGCAAGTGTAGCTAAAGCAACAGTTCCTAATACTGATTTATCGTTTTGTTGTGCTGCAACTACTGCAGATTTAAAACCTCTTGATACAGGTTGAAACGCTGCATCTAGTCCAAGCATTCCAAGTTGGATACTTCTTTTGAAAGGATTTACTTTTGTAATTGGGTCTAAGTTGTAATCATTTTGTTTTGCAAGTATTTCTTGTGTTCTTCTTGCTGTATTAAATGCAACTAAATCTTCAGCATTAGTACCTGCCATAGCCTGATATGCATTCATTTGAAATGGCACATTTGGATATGCTTGTCCTAATGATGAAAACCTCTTTGCTAAATCGGGGTTTTGTTGTCCTGCTTTTACGCCTGCGTTATATGAGTTAACTTTATTAAGTGTCTCTTTTGCTAATGCATCGGCTATAAAAGAAGCAGAAAAAGATAACCCATTAAGCCTCACGAGTATCCTCGCCAAACTTTATTTGTTTTCTTTTATCTACCAATTGAGGAACTGCATCATCTTGTTGTAAGTATTCTGCAATTATTGGGTCATCAAACATAGACATTAGGCCCATCCAGTATGCTTCCATATTGGTAGGGTCTTTTGGTGCTACTGCTGCACCTGCTGATGCTAAATTATTTGTAATAGGTACATTTTGAAATTTAGTAGCAGCTCCTAATTTCATAGGCCTTCCTGGTTGTACTTGTACATCTCTTGTTACTTCGGCTGCTTCTTCACCTGATACATCTGCAGATAAACCTGCTGCCATAGTATTTACTTCGCCTGATAGTCCTGTTGGGTCGCCTTTTTTTCTAGGTATATACAAATCTGCATATCCTGGGTCTGTAGTTAAATCTGTTGCTTTTTCTGCAGCTACTTTAGAAGCAGGTTTCCTAACCATATTTCTCATCCTCTTCATTTAGAAAACCTCCAAGATTATTTATAAATTCTAAAAAATCTACTTTTTGTTGTTCATCTCTTAGAGCCATACTAATTTTTATAAATACTCCAGGCATTGGTCCAGGTATCATGTATTCATAAACTACTGGAAAAAAATTTTCATCAGTATCTATATCAAAGATTTCTGTTTCTCTTGCGTAATTAAAATCCCAATCTTCCTGATTAACCATATCGAAGAAAGCTGCATTGGTTTCTACCATTGGGTCATACTCGCTAGGCACCTTGTCCACCTCCTTGTTGAGCTGCTGCTGCTTGTGCAAGAACTTGTGCTAACTGTGGAGGAGGTCCTTGTGGCCCTGCTTGTTGCGGAGCTGCCATGGCCTGCTCTTCAGGTGTCATGTCCTCACCTTCAGGAGTATAGAACTTTTCTAAAATTTTATTCATGTTTTGAGGATTTTTCTTAATCTCAATAGCCGCCATAGTTGCCTTAGGATTACCTTGTGCAGCTTGGGCCATAAGACTTTCAAATAAAACATTTTCTGCTCTTTCAGAATTTATTCTTTGTTGTATTTGAGATATATTGTCTAATCCATCCATATTCTCTTGTAAAGTTTGTGTATCGATAATACCTTGTTGTTTTAGCTGTAAACCTGTAATAATTTTTTGTGGTTCATCAAATCCTGCCATAACACCATAAATTCTTCTAGTCTTATACATTTCTCCAATATCAGAACTAGGAACATAAGTTTCTTTAAATGCTGTACCTTTACGATATCCTGCAATAGGCTTACGCATGTTACCATACATAACTTCATCCCATTCAAGTCTCTTAGTATCTATTTGCTCTAGAGCATCTTTAAGAATTGTTTGATATTCTCTTACATGCAATGAAGCAGATTGACCAAGTTCTTCTAGTCCTCGGCCTGTAACAAATGCATTAGGACTTTGTCCATCATCAGATACTGGATATGCCGAACCTAAACGAAGATGTCTTTCTAGTCTATCTATCTGTTGGAACAACTGATAGGGAAGATTGTTAGTTGGTTTTATTACTTGACTACCAGGAGTTAAGTAGTTTACCGATAATCTACCTTTCTTATATTGTCCACTTTCTATCTCACCGATGATGTTGGTTTCTGTAAACACAGCATCTTCCATTGCAATGACAGATAGAACATTTATCTTTGCCATATTCGCCATTAGTCCAATCACATGATGGAACTGGCCTTGCATTTGGTCGAAAGCAAATCTTTTTGCTACGACAAATCTTGGTCCTGATTTTAAAGGATTAGGAATAAAATCTAATATAACTCTGTTTTCAGGTAAGAAGATATAAGTTCCTTCTTCATCATAGTATTCAGCTACGACTTTTCCTGTACCGCTTTGATTACCCCAGGTCTTATCATAACTAGACATATAGGCCATAGTGTTATATTCACTATCGACTTCATCCATAATTACATTTTTATATTTTGGATATAGATTAGCTAGTGTTGTGTGTGGAACTCTTTGCACTACTGCTAACTCTTTTGGTTGTTGGCCTTCTCCAAAATAACCTGGATAACATAAGTAAGGGTCTTTTACTTCTGCGTATGGATAAGGAATACCATTAGCATCCTTCTTTTCTTTTAAAACCCATACAGCAAAACCATAACCTGGTAACCATCTACCTACTTGTGGTAATTGTAAATCTACTTTTTGCAGTTCATCATAAGCGTGTACTATTCTCTCTAGTTTTTCTGCACGCTTTGCAGCTCTTTCGCTGTCTTTATCGTTAAAGATATCTACTTTTAAATCAGGCGCTCTACCTAATTTTTGTGCAAATCTTTCCATTGCGGAGTGAAGTAAGTTAGGTGCAGGTATTTGTTGGTAATCCATATCTCTCATTTGTTTACCAAGTAATGCTTTTATACCATCAGCACCACCATTCATAATTGCTCTGATTTTATCTTTTTCTGCTACGACATCAGCATGTAAACTTCTTAGTTCGTATACCCTGCTGTAAACTTCATCTGCTGTTTTCATTATCTCCAACTGTCAATATCTATGTTACTACCTTCATACCCACCAAAACTAGGTTCGTATTCAAGTCCCATTGTAGCAAGTCTTTCCTTCTGTAACCTACGAATTGTCTTCATAGGAAACCAACTTGCCATAACTAAGTCTGACTTTTGTCCTACAGTTCTACTTTTGTTTTGAGCAGAGCTGAAGTACACTAGCTGACTTTTATATAAGTTTACCTTTTCTTGTGCCTCAAATCCATTATAAGGCAAAGAAATTAACTTTTCTGCAAACAATGGTCTCATAGCAGTCACACCAAATATTGGGTCGTGCTTATTAGAATAAGTCTGCGTTCCTTCTAAAAATATACCATGTTTTCCTGCAAATTCACGAATTGATTGGTCTTGTCTTATAGCTCGTTGGAAACCATTTTCTTCAATAACCCAATGTGCAAGATTGTATTTAACAAACCAATCTTTCATAATCTTTAAGGCCTGTGGAATACCACCACCTAAAGAGTTTTCCATATCAACCATATAAAGTTTATTTGATGCTTGGTCATAGGCCCACAAAAATGCAGCCTGGTATCCAGTAGAAGCAGGGTCAAGTCCTGCAATTAGTCTTGTTCCTGGAGGAACTTGGCCTATATCTCTACTTTGGTCTCGACAACTATCTATCTCTACGCTATCAAATAAGGCCATACCATCAGGCATTGCTACATTAAGATAAACCATTTCGTATATAGCTCTACCACCTGTAGTT
>CENI01008950.1_pt1 | contig 16906 bp, 24 predicted proteins | sample 530161 | NCBI WGS metagenome assembly CENI01 (sample SAMEA2591107, study PRJEB7988) | marine metagenome | isolation source: saline water (ENVO:00002010), including | reverse complement strand
ACCATGCTCTTTAATCAGCTTGTTTATAAAATCAGAAAAATCTTCAAGAGAACTAGGAGACGTACTCATAAAATTATCTATATCTTTATATATCATATTATCTACCTATAAATGGTAATATACTGAATTAAATTTTATATCAACAATTATTTTTATAAAAGAGTTGCAGTCTCATATAAAATGTGCATAAGATATTCTTACTGATTTGCGAGAATTAATCTCTTATATCAGTAGAAATGGATAGTAAAATATGAGTGTATATATAGTGCAGACATCATCAAATTGCATGATGTGTAAAAGTACGTTTCTTCATGCAATTGGGTTGCATAAGTCAGAGGACTTATCAAATCAAATGAAGAAACAAATTGACCAACTAAAAGTTGGGGAAGCTATTCAGTTTCCCAACGGTCTAAAAGTAAAACATTTTTCAAATCAAATGGTTTTAAATTTGTTTTCTTATATTAAGAAAAAAATAAAAAATAATAACCACCGCAACACCATGGAAAATACATCCCAACCACCATGGGATAGTGGAACGCATTATTTGAATTTAAATCTTAATATGAAATAAGAATTGCGTTACAAGCGTGAGGGTTTTTACCTCTTATTCCTTTAAGAGGTTTATTTCATTCTTTCTACCTCACGTTTGTAACAGTAAGCAATTAAGGAGGTAAATTAACTATGGTTAATAAAATGGTAGTCTTAACAAGCAATAGAGGACTACAAAATGGAAGTCAGAAGTTTGTGGAACACCCACCAATTTTAGCTTCTAAAGTTAAAACTTATCTATCTTCAATAAGACATATTAGAAAACAACTCTTGGAAACATATCCAGGATGTAAGTTTTCTTTTGATGAAGTTGATGAGTTTGGAAAGTTAGTCGAATTTAATAATTAAATTATGATTAACTCAAATAACAGCACCACCGAAAAGGAGACATTATATGCAGTTATTTAATAATGTTGAATTGCTTTATGAAGATGTGTCTATGTATGCACCTGAAGGAGTAAATTGGCACGACCATTTTAAAAGTTTTTTTCAATTCCAATCTTGGAATGATAGAACTGAAAAAGCTTGGTTGTTTCGTTTGGGTAAACACAGACTTACAATAGTCAAAGAAAAACCAGACGCAATTGCAAAAGTGTTGTTAAAAGCACAGCAGCAGGCTGATAAAACCTCAATAAAGTAACTTAATAACAATATTCCTAATACGCTAGTTTTAACATTTGACTAGCGTAAGGGAATAATGTAAAAATTTATGATGCAAGCAAAAGTAGGTTTAAATAATGACCAGGTTCTTTTTGGTGGTAGAACCATGATAATAACAACACCATGCCTACCTACATTTTCTTGCAATTTAAAAACAATAACTAAAGAAGGGATAAACGGTATGGCACACTTTGGCGATATAGCTAAAGCATTTAATAACCTTGCTCTTGAATTATCAAAGCGTGGTAAAATAAAAAATATTAACGGTTTGTATTTAAGAACATTGATGGTGTTTATGGCGTATGCAAATTTACCTGTTAAGGAATGTAACGCACAAAATGCTAAAAGCTATATGTTAAATAAACTAAACTTTGAAGCAAGTTCAGCAACAATTAGTCGTAATACAGGAGCACTTAGAGAACTAGGTCTTTTGACTTTAGTAGAAGACCCACTGGATGCGAGAGTAAAAAATATTGAGCTGACAACACTTGGTGAAAAGTTTGCAAAACTAATGAGGTAAATAATATGAGTAAGAAAAAAGGCTACCGAGCACAATTGAACCAAGATGGTTCTGTTAAGTGTTGGAGGGTAGACATTACACTTGGAGGCAAAAGATTTACGCCTACTTGTGCAACTGAAGATGTTGCAATTGCAACTGTTGCATCTTTAAAAGACCAACATGAGAGAGGTATCAGTTTAATTCCAACTGCTGGAACTAGAGGTATCACTATCAAAGATGCTTTTGAACAATGTCACAATGACCCAGAAATAGGTTGGATGAATACAGACCATGGTAAAAAACAAAGATACTATGCTCAATCATTCTATAATTTTTGGGGAGCAAAAGCACAGCTAACAAGCATAACCAAAAAAATGTGGTATGAATATACTGCACAATTCCAGGCCACTGCTACTAACAATAGAAGAGCAAGCTGTTGGAATAAAATCACAAGCTATGCAGTTGAGAATGGTACAATTGCACCAAGCGATAGATTGAAAATTAAACGAGCTAAAGAAAGGCTTACAAGACTTTATGCTTTCTCTCGTGTAGATGAAAAATCTATTAAAGATGCTTGTGAGCAACTTGGTTATGATGATTTAAAAGATTTTATTACTGTACTAATTGATACTGGTGCTAGAGCAGAGGAATTACTTCAAGCTTCAGCTAGAGATTTTCAGTATTTTAGTGATGGTTCTTTTACTTTAAATCTATATCGAATTAAAACTGATACAGACAGTAATATAGGTTTGAAAAAACGTAGCCAGGAAATCTTATCAAGACGAAGTAATTCAGCTAAATTTTTTATGGGTAGTTACAAACACTACTATAGAAGATTTCAGCATGTTAAAAAAATCTTAGGTAAGACTACTGATAAAAACTGGACTTTCCATGTTTGCAGACATACTTGTGCATCAAGAATGGCTGAAGCAGGAATACCACTAGCTAAAGTTGCTGCATGGTTAGGCCACGCTCCTAATTCACCAGTAACTTCTAGGTACATACACTTCTATGGTGCAGGCAAAATTGATATTGCTAAAACTATGGATGAGTTTGATACACAACTAGACAACAGCGAAAATGTAATTAGAATTGCTGTTGGAGATAAGAAGTAAATATTATGACTAATACTGTTTCAATCATTAAATACTGTGTGCAGAAATGTGCAGACGATGTGCGAAACGGTTTGTCATCAAATTTGAGTAGGCGTTTTATAAGGTTTTTTGATACAGTTTTGTGCGGATGTGTCTTAAAAACTTTTGCTAACGTCTACTCTAGCGTAACCTTTAAACTAGCGTATTTTAATAAATACTGACCTATCTACCAAATAGTTGATTAAGTTAAAATCAACTAATTTGCACTGGCGTAAGCTCGTGCACGCTCCGCACATAGTTATTAGAACCTAAATAGAACATACGCTTGGAGGCGCATAACATGGAAATATCCAAAGAAATCCTAGAAAAACTAGGTGTTAAAAAAGTTGCTGTAACTAAAGTAGCTGACAATAAACACGATGCTCTAAAAATAGAAAGAGAACATGAAATGAAAATGATGGCTAAAGGTGTAGCTCGTTTTCATAAATCAATATACAAAGCAAAAAGTCGAACCAACAAGAAAAACAAGCCTAGAGAAACAACTGAAAGTGTCACAATTTATGGCCAGCAATTGGCTCAAACTGGCCTGGAACCATTAAGTAAAGCAATCAATAATTATTATTGCAGCGCTATGAATGGAGAGGCTAGAAAACTATCAACTGAAATAATTCTACTCACAAAATGCATTCCTATTAAGGACTTAAAGCATGATAATCAAGATAGATGGGATGGTATTAGTTTTATAGTTCTTAAAGCCGTATTAGACAGTATCACTGTTGGCTCTACCCAAAACAAATCAGTAATTAAAATATCTACCGCAGTAGAAGATGAAGCTAGGCTAGGTTATTTTAAAGAACAAGATAGCAAGCAATATAACCAGACTAAAGAATGGTTAAAAAAGACAAAAAAGAAAAACTATAGGCACAATAGAAGGGTCTTTAGACATTCTATGAATAGACATGAGTTGGAATGGAAAGGTTTTTCTCAAGAAGATAAAGTTAAACTCGGTAAATTATTATTGGAGCTGCTTATAATCCACACTGGATTTGTGCAATACAGTAATAAGCGTAAAGGCACTAAAATTTTAAAATATGTGCAAGTTACACCAAAAACATTGGAATGGATTGATAAAAAGAAATTCAGTGCTGAAGTTCTAAAACCTATGAAAATGCCAATGATTGTTGAACCTCAAGATTGGACTACACCTTACAATGGCGGCTATTACGTCAAGCAATTAAGGCCACCTGAATTAAGTTCCACTGTAGGAGAGCTTAACAATCAAAATGCTAAAACCGAGGAGGAAATCAATGCATTATAATATAGTAAAAAAGGCATCCAGACCTTATCTGGAAGAAATGTACAACAGGGCACATGAAATGCCTGAAATATGGAAGTGTATTAATGTACTTCAAAAAACACCTTTCAAGGTAAATACATCCGTACTTGAAGTAGCTAAAAGTGTTTGGGGTAAAGGACTTACAGTAGGTAAATTACCATCTAGTGTAAAAGAAGAGGTTCCACCTAAACCATTTGATATTGATACTAATGAAGAAGCCAGGAAAGCTTGGAGTAAAATTAAAAGAGCTATTTTTGATGCTAATGAAACCAGGGAAAGTAAAATATTACTGACTAAAAGTATTATTGATATTGCTACAGAGTTCCAGCAGCATCCTCATGTATATTTTCCAGGTCAATATGATTGGCGTGGTAGATATTATTCTGTACCTCAATTCTTTAACGTACAAAATAATGATTTAGCTAGAGGTTTAATTTTATTTGCAAAAGGTAAACCACTTGGAAGTGACCAAGCTTTAGCTAGGCTTGCTATTCATGGTGCTAATACTTTTGGTGAAGCTGATAAAGATACTTTACAAAATAGAGTTAAATGGGTTGAAGATAATCAACAAAGAATAATTGATACAGCTAATGACCCACACGACCACTATGATTTTTGGGGCAAATGTTCGGAACCATTCCAATTTCTTGCATTCTGTTTTGAATGGAGAGACTTTGTTAAATTTGGTGAAACTTCAGATTTTGTAACTAATCTACCTTGCTATAGTGATTGTAGTAATTCAGGGCTCCAGATTTTTTCAGCATTGTTAGCTGATAAAAGAGGAGGTGAAGCAACAAATCTTGTACCTAGTGAAAAACCTAGAGACGTATACAAAGAAGTTGCAGATGAAACACTAGAACTACTTGATGACAGACCAGATTGTATTGAAAAAGATATGTGGCGTGAGTACGGTGTTGATAGATATACAACAAAAAAAGTTACAATGTGTGTTGTCTATGCATTAACTAAGTGGAGTGGTAGAGAATACATTGAAGACCATCTAAAAGAAAATGAAGAAGATGGTATTGAAAATCCTTTTTCTACAGATAGGAATAAAAAAGAAGGTGTTCCATCTTCTTATAAAGCAACATCATATCTTGCAGATAGTGTATGGGATGCGCTTGGTAATGTTATTAAAAAATCAAGAGAAGCTATGGACTGGTTACAAGAAGTAACTAAATTAGTTTCAAGTGATAACAAACCTATTCATTGGACAACACCCACAGGGTTTATAGTTCAAATGAATTGTCCAATTACAACACCCAAAAGAATTAATACAAATATGGGTGAAAAAATATGGAGGCCAAAACTTAATAAATATGTAGATGATATTAAAAAAACTACTATTCGTATTGAGACAAATAAAATTAATGTACAAAAAGCAGTAAATACTATTTCAAGCTGTTATGTACATTCTTTAGATGCTTCGGTATTACAAAGGGCAGTATGTAAAGCTTATGATGCTGGAATTACTGACTTTGCTGTCATCCATGATAGCTTTGGAGTTTTAGCACCAGATGTTGATTTGATGAATAAATCTTTAAGAGAAAGTTTTGTTGATATTTTTCACAATAAAAATTTGCTGAAAAATTTTTCAGAAGAAATCCAAACACAAGTAAGCAAAGACAAAAGAAACAAAATACCTGCTGTACCAGAAAAAGGTACCCTTGATGTTTCTCAAGTAATGCACAGTGAATACTTTTGTTCATAAGGTTACGCTAGCGCATCAAAACAGGACACTATAGATGAAGGAAACTTTATCAAATACTGAGTAGGCGAAAAGGCTAATGTTGTATGCGAATATTAACCAAGACTACTCAGTATTTATTAATCAATAAATACCTAGGAGGGTATTATGCAAAATGCAAAAAAATATACTTCTCCTTTTGGGAAAGCTTTATACCCATATTTATCTAAGGCGGATGTAAAATTCAAAGCCGAAGGTGAATTTAAAGTAGACCTAGAAGTTGAAGGAGAACAAGCTGAAGAGTTAAAAACTTTTATTAATGATTTAGCTGAACAGTCTGTAAAACAGGCTCAAGAAAAAACAGGTAAGAAGAATATAAAACAAACTTCTTCATTACCTTACAAAGAAACTGAAGATGGTAAAACAATCTTTAAGTTTAAAATGAAAGCTAGTGGAACTAATAGTAAAACTGGCGATACATTTAAACAGAAACCAGCTTTATTTGATAATGACCTTAAACCTATTAATCCTGAACAAGTTCAAATTTGGGGTGGCAGCATATTAAGAGTTAGTTATCAACCTGCATTATGGTTTACACCAATGTTAGGTGCTGGTGTTTCACTAAGACTTAAATCAGTTCAAGTAAAAAATCTAATCGAAGGTGGCGCACAAACAAGTAGCTCTAGTGACTTTGAAAAAGTTGCTGGTGATGCATCATCTAAAAACATCCCTGATGAAATACAAGAAACAGAAGCGGTATCAGCAACCGACTTCTAAATTCAAGTCTAAGCTTGAGGAGGTGTTTAATGATTTTCTTGAAAAAAATGAAATTAGTTTTGGTTATGAAGATTTTAAAATATCCTACCTCAAGCCTGAAAAACCATCTAAATACACACCAGATTTTATCTGTCCTATAAATAATAATTTAAGAATTATATTTGAAACTAAAGGTCAGTTCTTAACATCTGACAGGCGCAAACATTTACAAATCAAACAACAATACCCAGACCTGGATATTAGATTTGTATTTTCAAATAGCAAAAATAAAATTGGTAAAAAATCTAAAACGACTTACGCAAAATGGTGTGAGTTAAAAGGTTTCCAATATCATTGCATTCAATCATCAAAAAAATTTTTACCTGATGAATGGGTAAAGCAAATTAAAAAATTACAAGAGGCATAACATGAGTAGAAAAACAACAGATTATATAATCATACATTGTACTGCTACAAAACCATCACAAAACATAGGGTTTGAAGAAGTAAACTTTTGGCATTTAGCTAGAGGTTGGATGGGTTGTGGTTATCATTTTATTATTAAAAGAGACGGTATCATTGAAGATGGCCGAACAACTGATGCAATTGGAGCTCATTGTAGAGGACACAATCACGATAGTATTGGTATTGCATTAGTAGGTGGTATGAATGAAGAATTTACTGCTGCCGAAAATAATTTCACAAGTTCCCAATGGGAAAGTTTAAAGAAATTAGTTGATGAACTTCACAAGACATATCCTGATGCAAAACTAAAAGGTCATTACCATTTTAATCCAGATAAAGAGTGTCCTGCATTTGATGTAGATGAATGGGCTAAAACAGATTTCTTATGGGTTGAAGGAGATTATCTACCTGATGATGAAAGAGACGAAGATGGATAATAGTGAAAGTGAATTTGTAAAACACGAACCATGCCCACAATGCAATTCAAGAAATAACCTTGCCAGGTATTCTGACGGACATGCATGGTGTTTTGGTTGTCAATATAGAGAACCACCAGATGGCATTGAAAATAATACACAAGCAAAAGAGGTAAGCGATATGGTTCAAGGTGAACATCAAGCATTAAATAAAAGAAAAATAAATTTAGATACGACCAAGTTCTTTAACTATCAAGTTGGACAATATAATGGTCAGACAGTACACATAGCACCATATTACAATGACAAGTATCAGATAGTTGCACAACACATTAGATTTCCTGACAAAAAATTTATTTGGTTAGGTGATATTGAAAAAGTTAATTTGTTTGGTCAACACAAATGGAAGCCTGGCGGTAAGATGATTACAATTACAGAAGGCGAAGTTGATTGTATGAGTGTATCCATGGTTCAAGGAAATCGTTGGCCAGTAATTTCTGTACCTAGTGGTGCACAATCAGCAAAAAAATATATTAAGAAAAATTTAGAGTACCTAGAAAGTTTTCAAAAAGTTAATTTTCTTTTTGATAATGATGCTGCTGGAAAAAAAGCAGCGGTAGAATGTGCTCAATTGTTTACTCCCAAAAAAGCTTGCATATCCATGTTACCTTTAAAGGATGCCAACGAAATGTTGGTGTCCGATAGGGGTCAAGATATTATACATCATATATGGAATGCTAAACCATACACACCTGAAGGTATTGTTGCTGGTGTTGATACTTGGGATTTAGTTATTCAAGATGATAGTAAAGAAAGTACACCTTATGTTTGGAATGGACTTAACAATAAATGTAAAGGCATTCGTAAAGGTGAGATAGTATTATTAACAGCAGGTTCAGGTGTCGGTAAAAGCCAAGTCTGTCGTGAGATAGCGGCTGATTTAGTTTTAAAGAAAAAAAATATTGGCTACATTGCTTTAGAAGAAAGTGTTGCTAGAAGTGTAAGAGGTTTAATGAGTATTGATTTAAACCAGAAAATACACGAAGACGAGGTTAGAAAAAACCTTGATGAAGAAACATTAAAAGCATCTTGGAATAAAATTCAACCACACACATTTTTTCACAAACATTTTGGTTCAACAGATAGCGAAAACCTTATGTCAAAGATTAGGTTTTTAGTTAAAGGATGTGAATGTGATTATATATTTTTAGACCATATCAATATGGTTGTCTCAGGTCTTGAAGGTGATGAGAGAAAGTTAATTGATTTTACAATGACAAAGCTAAGAACATTAGTTGAAGAATGTAACTTTGGTTTAATAGTTGTTTGTCATTTAAAAAGAATTAGTGACAGTAAGTCTGGACACGAAGAAGGTGCAGTAACTTCATTAAGTCATTTAAGAGGTTCCCACGCGTTAGCCCAGTTATCAGATATGGTAATTGGTTTTGAACGTAACCAACAGTCTCAAGAAAATCATAATCTTATGACTGTAAGAGTTTTAAAAAATAGATATTGCGGTGACACTGGTGTTGCTACTTCGTTAATTTATAATCAAGAAACAGGTCGACTGTCTGAAGGAGATTTTCAAGATGAAATCGAAAGAACAGTTAGCTAAACAAATTAGAATTTATTTAAAAGCTTATTTAATAAAAGATAAAAGTTTTGTAAATTTAAGTGACAACGATAAATTGTATATCTATTCTTTATACAACAGACTACTTCATATTATTTATTTACAATTAAAACATCCAGGTATTTTACCTATTCTGTTTGTTCATCATCCAGAAACAAAAAAAATAATCGAAAAAATATTTGAAAGGATTTCTTACAAGCTACCATTTGTAGATGACATATCGGTAGTAGTGATACAATAATTATGAAAATTATATTTGATATTGAAACAAATGGCTTCTTACAAGAAGCAACAAAAATACATTCAATAGTAATTAAAGATATTGATACAGGTCAAATGTTCTCTTATCATGGAGATACAATTGGCAAAGGTCTTTATTTATTAAGTGGTGCTAACTTATTAGTTGGCCATAATATTTTAAAGTTTGACCTAGAAGTAATTAAAAAATTACATCCTGAATATATAATTGATGGTGATGTATTCGATACTTTATTAGTCAGTAGACTTATATGGACAAATCAAAAAGAGCTTGATTTTCAAAAGAAAGATTTACCTTTAAAATTAGCAGGTAGACATTCGTTAGAAAGTTGGGGTTACAGATTAGGTTTAAGAAAAGGTGAGTTTGCTAAAGAAAATGACTTTTCAGAATGGTCACAAAAAATGCAAGACTACTGTGAGTTAGATGTAGAAGTTAATTTAAAATTATATCAACTAATACAAAAGCAAAACTATTCCAAACAAGCAATACAGTTAGAGCATGAATTTGCTAGATGCATAATTCAACAAGAAGCACATGGATTTCATTTCAATGTGGCTTCTGCAAAGAAGCTGTATACCTCGCTTGCAAAAAGAAGGTTGGAGCTAGAGAAATCTTTAGTTTCAACCTTTCCAAACTGGCAAAAATACGTTGGTACTTTTATACCTAAAAGAGACAATAAAAGTCTAGGTTATACAAAGGGCGTACCAATAAAAAGATACAAAGAAATTACATTTAATCCAAATTCAAGAGACCATATTTCAGACAGGTTAATTAACAAAGGATGGAAACCAGAACAATATACACCTGATGGAAAACCTAAAGTTGATGAAAGTGTTTTGTCAACCTTACCATATCCAGAAGCAAAAATATTAGCAGAACATTTTTTAATACAAAAACGAATAGGACAATTAGCAGAAGGTGCAAACGCCTGGCTGAAATTAGAACAAGATGGAAAAATACATGGACAAGTTATTACTAACGGTGCGAACACTGGTAGATGTACACATCAAAAACCTAATGTTGCTCAAACGCCTTCAAGTGGTGTACCTTATGGTAAAGAATGTAGGTCTCTATTTACTATTCCTGATGGCTTTAGTCTTGTTGGCTGTGACGCTAGCTCTATTGAACTTAGGTGTCTTGGCCATTATCTCGGTGCATACGATAAAGGACATTTTACGAAGCAATTACTCGATGGGGATATTCATTCCTACAATCAAAAACAAATTGGCTTACCAACGAGAGATTTGGCGAAGAGGGTCATATATGGTTGCATCTATGGTATCGGAGATACAAGGCTTGGTGCAGTTGTTGGTAAAAGCAGTCAAGAAGGAAAACGAATAAAACAAAAATTGTTTGAAGCATTACCTGCATTAAAACAATTAAGAGATAATGTTATTATTTCAGTTAGAAATAAAAAATATTTATTAGGTTTAGATAAAAGAAAATTAATTCCAAGGTCTGAACATTCAAGTTTAAATTTATTAATACAAAGTTGCGGAGCTTTAATTTTAAAACAAGCTACCGTCATACTTCACAACAAACTAAAAGAAAAAAATTATAATGATGACGTACAAATGGTTGCTCATATTCACGATGAGCTACAGTTGCAGTGTAAATCTTCTATTGCAGATGCAGTAGGAAAAATTGCAAGACAATCAATAATAGATGCTGGAGTTTATTTTAATCTTAGGTGTCCTTTGGATGCTGCATACAAGATAGGAACTACATGGGCAGAGACACATTAAAATGCTGTTGTTGTAAAAAGACAGCTCATGTTATTTATGAAAAAAGATATTACTGTGCTTCTTGTAGATACAATATTCAATTAAATATACAACACGATACTGGTGCCCTCGGCCAGACTCGAACTGGCACTCCATAAATGGCATGGATTTTAAGTCCATTGTGTCTACCAATTTCACCACGAGGGCTTCAGTAACAAAAGCTTTTTATAAAAAATATTCATGTTTAACAACAACAAAGATTTCGATTTTGATTTAGCAAGGGGTGTTCAATCTGAACATTCATTAGCTAATATACTAGGTTTAAGTAAGGATAAAATCGAAGTTAAATCAGAGTTTGGTTTCTGGCAAAAATCAGGAAACATTTGTATTGAACTAGCATTCAAAGGGAAACCTAGTGGATTGCGTAGCACAAAAGCAAAATACTGGGCTCATAGATTTATGCTCAATAAAGATGTTTGTGTAGGTCAATGGATAATACCAGTCAAAAATTTAAAACAGATAGTCAAACTTTTTATTAAAGATAATAAAAAAAGAAAATCACAAATCATAAGAATGCTTGGAGACAACTATCAGTCAAGGTGTGTCTTAATTCCAATGTCAGATTTTATTAACCTATGGAGGAAAGTTGAAGTTAAAGAAATTACCAAAACTAAATAAGAAAAATTTTAATTATAAATTTTATTTAGTATATTGGATTGATATAAATTCCACATGTTCCTGGGAGAATTTAAAAACAATTGAAAACTATTTACCGACTATTTGTATTTCTACAGGTTGGTTAGTTTCAACATCTAATAATTGTCATAAGTTTGTAAGTGATGTGTCCTTTGAAGACAATGGAACTATTCTTGAAGTAGGTAACACCACAACAATTCCAAATCAAAACATAATCAAAATGAAGAAAGTAACAATATGCTAACAAGAAAAAAGACACTATTAATTGATGGCTCATTAATTGTGTATAGAGTTTCAGCAGCCTTAGAAGAAGCTACAGAATGGGAACATGATGTATGGACATTACATACTGATTTTAATTTAGCAAAACAAACTTTAGAAAATACTATTAAGCATTTCTTTATAAAATTAAATTGTAGTCGTATAGTCATCGCATTAGATGATAAAAATAATTTTAGAAAAAAATTATATCCTGAATATAAATCTAATAGAAAAAAAATTAGAAAACCTATTACAGTACAACCACTTAAAAATTATCTTAAAAAAGAATATGAATGTGTTTCATATCCTGGTTTAGAAGGTGATGACGTTCTTGGTATATTAGCAACATCAGAAGAATATAAAGATAATTGTATAGTATTATCTTCTGATAAAGATATGCGAACTGTTCCAGGTATGCATCATTTTATACATGATGGGTCTACTGAATTAGTAGATGAAGCTACTGCGAATTATAATTTTATGTATCAAACATTAATAGGTGATAGGACAGATAATTTTCCTGGTGTGCCTGGTGTTGGTGGTGTTAAAGCTCAAAGAGTTTTAGCTAATAAAAATGGTTTATCCGAAATGTGGCCTGCTGTTGTTGCTGAATATAAAAGAGCAAAATTAGATGAAGAAGAAGCATTAACTCAAGCAAGATTAGCAAGAATTTTAAGAGCTAGTGATTGGGATATTAAAAATAAGAAACCCATTTTATGGCAGTTAGGTAATTAACAATGGCTGAAATGAGAGAAGAACATTTAGAAGTAGTGTCCGCTAATAAAGCAAAAGCATACGAAAAAAAAGTTCAATTAGAAAAGGATGAATTACATAGGAAAGAAGTAATCAAATTTAAAGAAACAGTAGATATGCTAGAGAAACAAAAATCATATCTTCAATCACAACTACGTAAGAAACAAAAAAATGACAGCTAAAGATATATTTGAAAGTCTTAAATACCAAGAAGGCGGTACTCATTATAAAAAAATGAAGGTGCAACCAGCGTATTTTATTAATGAAAATAAACTTCCTTTTGCTGAAGGTAATGCAATTAAATATATTTGTAGACACCCATACAAAGGCAAAGAAGAAGATATTAAAAAAGCCATTCATTACTTAAAAATGATTTTAGATAGAGACTATAGCTAATCTAAAACAGGACAGTTTAGATATATGATACCAAAAAATAATAAATTACCTCACATTTCAAAAGAAATGTTGGAGGCATTAGATGTTTTATTTCCTGAAAAAACTCCAGAAATAAATATGGATATGAAGGAAATATATTTCAGAATTGGCCAAAGAAGCGTGGTTAGATATTTACATGCTGAAGCCAACAAGCAATCAGAAAATATCTTGGAGAATACTTAATGTGTAATAGTAGACCTAGTCCACCACCAGCTCCGAAACCAGACCCAATTGCTCCACCACCAATAACTAAAATTATTCAAGGTGCACCAATGGAAGCTGGATATTCAGAAGCGCAAGGTGATGGAGATAACACTATGTCAAAAAGACGTAGAGCTGGTTCGTCTGTTTTAAGAATACCCACGATTGGAGGGGTTTAATAGATGAGTTCAGAATATTTTAGTAGCGTAACTAATACTGGGACTTTAGCTGAAAAGTATAGAAAAAAAGTTACTGAAAGAGAATTATATTTAGATAGGGCACGACAGTGTAGTGAAGTTACAATCCCAACTTTAATTACTGAAGATAGCGAAACTACATCAGAATTATTTGATACACCATATCAAGGTGTAGGTGCTAGAGGTGTAAACAATTTAGCATCAAAATTATTATTAACTTTATTACCACCTAACGCACCATTTTTTAGATTAAGCATAGACAATTTTGCACTTAAAGAAATTGAACAAGATGAAAATTTAAAAAGCCAAATTGAAAAAGGATTAGCTGAAGTAGAAAAAGCTGTAATGAATAATATTGAAATCTCTAATGATAGAGTTTCTATATTCCAAGCTTTAAAGCATTTAATTATTGGTGGTAATGTTTTATTATTTTTAGATAAAGAAGGAATAAGAGTATTTCCATTATCTCAATATGTAATTGAAAGAGACCCTATGGGTCATGTATTAGAAATAGTAACTAAAGAAACTGTAGCATACAAAGTGTTACCAGAAGAAATTCAAAAAGAAATTTATTCACAAATAAACCCTGAAGAAAACGACAATAAAACATGTGATTTATACACATGTATAAAAAGAGTTAATAAGAAATTTGAAGTACACCAGGAAGTAAAAGGTGTCATTATTCCAGATAGTGTTGGAAGTTATGACCTAGATAAAACACCATACATTCCGCTAAGAATGATTAGAGTTGATGGCGAAAGCTATGGAAGAAGTTTCGTAGAAGAAATGCTCGGTGACTTAATTAGCCTAGAAGGATTAACTAAAGCAATTGTAGAAGGTGCTAGTGCATCAGCAAAAACATTGTTTATGGTTTCACCTAATGGAACCACTAGAGCTAAAGCTTTAGCTGAAAGTGAAAATGGTGCAATCATTGAAGGTTCAGCAGCAGATGTATCAGTATTACAAGTTGGTAAGTTTCCAGATTTTAGAGTTGCTCAAGAAACAATAGCAAAAATAGAACAAAGATTATCATATTCATTTTTATTAAATGCTTCAGTTGTAAGAGATAGTGAAAGAACTACAGCAGAAGAAGTAAGAATGGTAGCACAAGAATTACAAGATAGTCTTGGTGGTATCTATGGAATTTTATCTCAAGAATTTCAATTACCATTTGTTAAAAGAAAAATTAATATTTTACAAAAAAGTAAAAAATTACCTCCATTACCTAAAGGGGTTGTGTTTCCAAAAGTAATTACAGGTATTGAAGCATTAGGAAGAAGTAATGATAGAAATAAATTAATTCAATTTTTACAAACTTTAAATGGTGTATTAGGTGCGGAAGCAATTCAACAATACGTTAATGTAACTGAAGCAATATCAAGACTTGCTACAGCAGACGGTATTGAAACAGATGGATTAATTAGAACACCAGAAGAAATTCAAGCAGAGGCGCAAGCACAACAAGAAGCTGCACAAGCCGACCAACAGAACCAAGCAGTATTAAACGCTGGTTCACAAATAGCTGGAAATATTCCACCTGAAGCAATCGGCCAAGCTTTAAACCAAAACCAATAGGAGAAATAAATGGTTGAACAAGTTAAAATAACTCAAGGTGAAGAAAATGTATCACTAGAGGAACAGTCACAACAACAAGACGCAAGCACAGAGGTTACACAAGAAGCTCAAGTAGAGGAGACTTCTAATGATAGACCAGAATGGCTTCCAGAAAAATTTACTAATGCAGAAGAATTAGCAAAAGCTTATGGAGAATTAGAAAAAAAGTTTTCTAAACCTGCGGACACACCAGTAGAAACTAAAGATTTAAAAATAGATAATACTGAAGAAGCAAAATCTAATCCTACGTTAGAACCTTTTTATAATGAATATACAGACAAAGGTTCATTAACTGATGAAAGTTATAATAAGCTAAATGAAATGGGTATTCCTAAAGATGTAGTGGATGCTTATATTTCTGGACAAGAAGCTTTAAGTGCAAAACATAATGAAGCTATGGTTGCAACAGTAGGTGGCCAAGAACAATATAATAATATGGTTCAATGGGCTGCACAGAATTTATCTAAAGGTGAAATAGAAGCCTTTAATAATGCTGTAGATGGAGCAAGTTTAGACCAGGCACAGTTAGCGATAGCTGGTGTTAATGCTAAATTTCAATCTAACACAAGAGAACCAAATTTATTTTCTGGTCAAAAATCAGAAAGTAACGTGGGTTATGAAAGCGTTGCTCAAATGCTCGCTGATATTAATAATCCTAAATATAAAGAAGACCCAGCTTTCAGAAAATCTGTGGAAGCAAAAGTCTCAAAATCAAACATAATGTAACACCTATTTAGGTGGGAAGGAGAAACATGTCGCTTTACAAAAATATTAATGCGAGGAAACGAGCTGGTACTTCAAGACCAAAGTCTAAAAGTACAGTAAGTGCAAAAGCATATTCAAACATGAAAAAAGGTTTTCCTAAAAAGAAGAAATAATCATGTTGAATTTTCTATTGCCTTTAATGAAAAATCCACTGACTAAATTAGTCGTAGATAGGAGCATTAGCGCTATCAATCATTCAATGGAAAAAAAGAAAATCATTAGGGCAAAAGAAATTGAAGCAGAACAGAATGTAAGTTTAGAGCAAATTAAAAGCTCAAACTCTAGTATTAAAGATGAAGTATTAACTATAAAAATTACATTAATATTTATTGCTTTATTTATTCCATACACACAGCCATGGATGGAGAAAGGATTTGAAATCCTAAAGTCAGCACCACAAGAATTTTGGTGGGCAGTTTTAATTGTCTACTCAGGAAGTTTCGGACTATCTACAGTTAGTAAGATAAGAGGAAAAAAATAACTCACACACTCTTCTTTAAGAGGAGTGAGCCTACACAAAGATATGAATTGCCTCATAGATTTACTTGCGAGTAAATTAAAAGAGATAACCTTTTTGAAGTATGTGGAGGAAACTAAAACAAACCAATCATAATTTAAAAGGAGAATAATTATGGCAAACGCAACAGCATCAAGAATTGGTGCAATTAATGGCGGAACCGATAAGAATGCTCTTTTCCTTAAAGTATGGAGTTCGGAAGTTTTAGCTACTTTCCAAAGAGAAAACAAAATGTTAGGGATGACTTCGGTCAGAACTATATCTTCAGGTAAGTCAGCTCAATTTCCAGTTGTTGGAACTAATTCAACATCATACCACACACCAGGAAATGAGATAACGGGAACGTCAGTTAATCATGCTGAGAAAGTAATAAACATTGATGATTTATT